>Ga0315309_1000042_pt1 | contig 71402 bp, 67 predicted proteins | sample TDP4_MG_FD_203080 | JGI IMG/M metagenome (GOLD analysis project Ga0315309, IMG submission 203080) | Freshwater sediment microbial communities from Lake Towuti, South Sulawesi, Indonesia - TDP4 | ecosystem: Environmental > Aquatic > Freshwater > Lake > Sediment | place: Indonesia: South Sulawesi... | reverse complement strand
TGTAATTGATCACGTTGCCGTTATGAGCTGAAACCACAATTAAACCTTCATAGCATCTCGAAACATAGGGTTGGGCTGTCTCCTCGAATCTCGCGGTTTCCATAAACTCAGGACTTGGCATCCTCACATGACCAACCAAAATAGAGGCTTCACTAATTTTAACATTTTCAGATAAGCGTTTAGCGGGAGAACCGTCAACCCATCCAACCTTTTCTAACATAACGCTTCCGTCGTCTCTAAGAATGGCTACACCAGCACCGTAGCCACCAACAGGTTTTGGCTCTTGTGGATACTGGTGAATTTCCAGTTTTTCAAGAAGTTTGAAAACGTTTCTCAGAGGCAGAGGTTTTGTTGATGCAAAGCCGAATATGCCACACAATTGCCCCCAACTCCTCAGTTTGAAATAAGCAATTTTCCGTAAACGTAAATAGTTTGGGATGACACTTATAAATTTGGACGATGACGTAATCTAAGTTAGCTATCTCCCAATATAATAACAATTTTCAATATCCTTCCTTCTAGCTTCTTTCATTATCTTGTCCTTCTCACTCATCTCTCCCACCATCTCTTTTTCCATCTAGAAAAATACAGCATTCCAACTACAATGAGAAAAGCAAAAATGCACATGCTAAAAAGCGAATATTCTGATAAATTCGGTCCACCACCGAGAACCAGCAAAATCATAGCAATTACAAAAAGAATTAGAAGAAACCAATACCAACGTCTCATTGTGTGTTCACAATTCTTAATTAATTCCTTCGGTTCTGCTATAACTTTTCCGCATTTCTCACACTAGAAGGGTTTTTGTCTTTCCTTCATTTTTTGCATCCGTTTTCTTTTTCTCTCTTGCAATCGTGGAAAACTTATTTCCATAAAGTTGAATTCATCAATGGCTTTCGGTAAGGTTTTATTGGGCATAGTCCATTCAATATTCTTAGCTTTGTTTTTCATTTTCTTAAGGTAGTCCAGATAGTCGTGTTCATTGGCTTTGTTGGGGTAACCATATTCCTTTCTCATGTCTGAATCCCACATAAGGAACAAGTCTCTGTTAAGGAGATGCATGACTTTGGAAGCTCCAGTATATTTGACGCCTTCAATCTTATAGAGTTTGGAATAGATTTTCTTTATAGTCTCTCCAATTTCGTCAAAATCAAAGGTTCTAAAATCTTTTCCCTTCAAACTCCCAAACTCAAGTTTACCTTCGTCAATTGTCTCTTTCAACTTCTTCAGGGTTTCTGGATATTTCTTGTTAGGAATAACCCTGAATCTTGCTACGTTCCAAACAGCAAGGATAATAATAGAGGCTTGCAATGGATAGGCATCTGCTATTCTTACGGCTTCATCATAGAATCTTGCTCTTCCTTCTTCATTACCGTAAACTTTACACGCCTCTTCCAAAATCTGTTTATTCATAGGGCGGTTCCATCCTCTTCCTATACCGATTTCATTCATCCTCTATCCTTCCGAATTCTAATATGTTCATTTAGTTCTGCTATACTCTTGCCACATTTCTTACACTTAACAACTTCTAGCGGTTGATACATGGGAATAAAGGCTTTAGCTTTTGGCTCTGAAGTAGGTTGTTCAACGAAAAGTTTGTTTACCTCTATCCGAGTCCAATATCCGCAAGCTTTCACTTCATTCTAAGTCTAGTCTTCATATTCCTTAATAAATTCAGAAAGTAGAAAAAATTTTTGAATGAAACCATTAAGAGATTTAGAAAAATGGGAATTAGATTGGGATTGGTCTGCATCATGGCATTGGAAGTATTATTCTTATTATGTCTTTTCCTTGGAATGGTGTTCCATCGTATAGTTTACCAGTTATGGTCATGAACCTTTGTTCAAATAGCTCAGTCAAGTCAACATTGGCAAGGATATATGATATGACATTAGCTCTCTCAAATTTGACCATTAAATCTGGAATACCATCAATATCGTAGTCTCCAATACAGATAGGCTCTTGTTCTGCTGGAACAATATCATTCAACGTTATTGTAGAAACATTAACGTCATTTACATCATAGCCTTCAGGAAGCTCAATGTAGGCTGTAATCCATTCGCCTTTACTGATTAGGTTTAAAGATTCTGGCTTGATGTCTACGGTTGCCTCAATAAGTGGTGGGAATGCTCCGTTGGTATTAATCTTGACGTAATCCCAGTGGGATTCGCCATTCATCCCACCAGGCATCCATCTCTTATCTCCAAACACAACACAGTTGGTTCCATCTGATATTCCAGCTAGTGTTAATCTGTGAAAACCATCTATGTATACATTGGTTGCTCCATCTTTGGACGTAATCCTGTATACATGAAAACTGTCCTTTGTATCAAGTAGATAATAATTGTTCTGATCGAATTCATCAAACACCTTGTCCTCTAAGAAAAGTAAACTGAACGCTTGCAAAGAATCACATATTTGTAAAGCTATATCTGGGATCTCTCCGTCTGTACCAATGTATCCGATCTTTACCCTTGCTTCTACAGTAATACCGCCAGACCTGCTGACTATTCCGTACATGTTATATTGGACTTCAGTTCTTCCTCCTTCATTAGTCGTGCGAATTGTCAATTTGTCTCCGTCAGTGTTTCTATAGCCTGTGTCGCCAGGTGCTAGTGTCCATGGAGGAGTAGCATTCTCAGGTAGCACATCTCCGAGATATTCTATCGTCCATTCTTCAGTGGCCCTGACCTGCAATGTGAATGAAGTTACCGAAATCAAAAGGAAAGTGGCAAATATCAACGTAAATCTCTTTATCATTTTTTCTTTCTCCTTAATAATAGAATAGTTTAATCAACAAATATGATTTACGGAGAAATCTTCTATGTGATATTGGTGTATGCTATTGTGTTAGAGTATGAGAGGCGTATATGAGGAATAACTATTCATATCGAGTTAGGTACAATGGTTTACCTGCTTCTCTTTTCCTCCTTTTCTTAGAAATGCTTCGTGGAGAGTTGACATTTCCAGACTCTACAGTTTTTTTGTGTTCGGCTTTCAATCTTATGCCCCTTCCTATGTCATTGAATACCAAATATTTGCTTTGAGAAGCGAAAATTAGTATTTCATAATTGAACTTGTAACCAGTAAATTGTTTCACGTGTAACATTGTATTTGCTTATAGGAGATTTCTTTAAAAACAAATAAGTGAAACGGATGTAAATACTATTTTGTGTTCTAGAGGAGAAAAGGAGGTGATATTAATGGTAAATAAGAAGGATTTGATAATTGCAGTTCTAGCTACTTTCTGTCTAACAGCCACACTGTTCATGACAGCTCCTACCATGAGCCAAATGCCCTATGACCCATGGCTAGACACCAACGATGACGGCATAATAGACATAGAAGAAATATATAATGCAGCTTTAGCCTACGGCACAATGGGAGACCCAACAAAAAACGTAAACGTAACAAACTTTCCAATAGATGAACAAGGAAATCTCAAAGTGAAGATAATTCATAGCACCCAGGAATGGTCAGTGAGCATTATCCAAGATTATCCAGGGGCCAACTGGTTCACAAATACGACGAGAGGATATAGGCAGATAAGTTTTTGCGTTTGGGCCAATGACACTTGCACCATAAGTGTCCAGTGGCTGGGCGGTAGGTATCAAGTTGACGAATTCAATGTTAATGCATGGACTGACTATGGTAGAAAATATGATGTTCTTGGACCAGTAATTCGAATACACACTTATAATCCACACTTAGCAATACGGATATGGTTCAGTTTTTATATGACTACTTAATAAAGCAACAACGCTATCTTTTTTCTCTGCTGAAACAAATTCAATGATGTAATCCTAAATGAGTTATGGAACTAACACTTTATTTCTGAATCTTTCTATACAATTTTTGTGAATTTAGTTATAGAAAAAGCCAAGTTTTCACAATAGTTTTAGGGAGTCCATAGAGGAGAGTATCAAATCACAGATAATCTTCCCAGCACAATTCTTTTATGGAGTTCATGGAATCGTTTAAGCGAATCACCAATTTCTGGACTCAGGAGCGGAAAAAGATGTCATCCACATTATGTGTACTCGTACCTCGATTTCTTCATTGTCCATGTAATTCTACTCGGTAGAAGATTTCAATCTTACGGTTAATACCTAACTAATTGCTTTACCTATCGAGGTACAATGACCATGGAAGGATGATTGCTTTTTCCGCTCCCGAGTCCAAAACAGAGTCAAAGCTAAGATTTTGTGAATAGAGAAAGGGAGATGTGGATTTGTTATCTTTCTGACGAGCCAGTTATGTACGCCCAGACACTCACAAGGACCAGTGTTAGACAGGCTCCGGCGAGTCCTGAGAGGATGTATCTCGCGTTGAGGAATGCCGGCAAGATTGCCACAAGCGCTGGTATAACGAATTCAGCGGTTAGGTCGGCGATGACTCCAGCCATGAATCCTAATATCGCTACTAGTGCGAGAACCTTTAGCCTTTCATTCATCTTATTCACCTTTTGCTAGAATTCAAATATAGCCTCTTTTTAGTCTAACTTACACGTTTTTGTCTATTACCTCAAAATCGGCATTATTGCCTTTTAGTTGGAAAATTAAAGCTTAAAACCGTTTTTACTCGGACATATAGCTCTAGGTATATACATACATGTTTTCAACATATTAACAATGTATAAGATTATTCTGTGCACTCTGTTTTTCCGGAGGTATTAATTTGTCTGAAAGATTCACTAAAAAATGGGAAAGTAGAAGGGAAGAGCAGCCGATAACAGACCGCATAAAGGGTGCAGTAAGACCACCAGGTCCACTGAAGCCACGCTTAGACTTCGCAGTTAGACGCATAGAACTTCAAACTCAAAAACTGGATCAGGCCACGGACAGGTTCAGCCAAAGGGACAATGCCATATTCAAAAGGATAGTTGACGCCTACACAAAGCACGACACCGCGCGCGCAAACGTTTTCGCCAACGAACTAGCTGAGATCCGCAAAATGGAGAGACTCATTATAAATGCGAGGCTCGCCCTCGAACAGATAGTGTTAAGGTTACGAACTGTATCAGAACTCGGAGATGTCGTATCCACACTAGGACCCGCCGTGGGTGTTTTGAGATCGGTCAGAGCCGGGCTTGTGAGCGTTTTCCCTGAAGCAGAAAGCGAACTTGGGGAAATCGGCAATCTATTGAGTGGTATAATGATTGAGGCTGGACAAACCTCGGGCATGACACTAAACTTTGACGCAGTAAACGAAGATGCGCAGAAAATTCTCAACGAAGCGGCAACAGTTGCAGAACAGAGAATAAAGGAGAAGTTCCCAGAGCTGCCGCCAGGAATTCCTGGAATTCCGACGGCTCCGTTGGGCGAAAAAGCACCGACAGAAACCTCCTAAAGATAGGGGAGGAAAACATGTCACAAAACCCCAATCTTTTTCTTTCTGTTGGAAAGCCGGTCAAGGATGAATACGGATATGTGCTAGGCAAGATAGCATCTTTTGCTGTAACTCCAAGCGGAAAATTTGACGCCGTCTTCATCGAGCAAGCGGACGGAAAGTTCTTAAAACACTCTGTGGAGCACCTAAAGTTTGATGGTGGCGACATAACACTCATTTCTAAGATTAAATCAGAGGCAAGTGCTTTCTGCGATCAAATCCCCCTCATATGGCGCAAGGATCAGGCTCTTAAAGAGCTATCCGAAAAGAAAAAAATCTCAAAAGAACTTTACGAAGAACTACACAGCAATTTCGACGGCGCAATGAACCAGCTCAAAAATGAGGCTCAAAATCTCATAGAAGAAATAGACAAGGAGATTGCCAAGTGCGCTGATGAAACAAGGGATCTGAACTATGCTCTTGTAAACCTTGAAATCGAACATGAGATTGGAAAAGTCGACGACCAGTCTTATGGGACAGCCTTCGCAATAATTCACGAGAATCTTAAACGAGTTCACACGGAAAAAAGCGATACAGAGCTCATCAAAAACAAGCTCTCAAACATCTTGTTGGGTGAAGCACCAAAACCAACCCCAGAAGAGAAAATTCAAGTAGAGGCAGAAACACCAATAGAATCCCCTCCAACCTCTAATGCTCCTGAACTCCCAGAACCCCCAGTGGTTGTTTACGTTAAAGAAATCGGAAAATCCAGCATATAGCCTACAAGTAGCGGGTGGAGGGAAAAGCAATTAGAGGATTTCTTCGTTCCAACCCTCCTCTCCGTGAAGTAGTTGTCAAATCAATTCATACACTAAAAATTCAGCACAACAAACTTGAACTAGCAAGCTTCAGACTTAGGGAAAGGGATAAAATTCTATTTCGATCATGCGTGAGTGCCTTAAATAACAAGAACAAGGAAAGAGCGGTTATCTGTGCGAACGAAATTTCGGAGGTTCGAAAGTTAATAAAGTTTCTTTACAATGTAGAACTCGCCATCGAACGGGTAATTCTCAGGCTTGAAACAGTAAAGGAATTAAGTGAAATAGTTATCGACCTTAAACCTGCCCTCAAACTTCTCCAAAACGTCTCGCAACAATTGTTTGAAGTCTTGCCAGATGTTTCCTCTGAACTGAGCAAGGTTAATGAAACAATAAGCGAAACACTCTATTCAACTAGGATAACGGCGGACGAGTCGATAATTCCAGTGGGTAGAGAAACACCCAGTGGAAAAGAAATACTAAAAGAAGTCTCAGGCTTCCTTGAACAGAAACTCGCTGAAAAGCTCCCTGAACCACCCGCTACTTTAGAGGCTCCTGAAACCGAAAAAACCACAGTGAAAGAGATGATTGCCTTATCGGCTAACTGTTCAGAGGCAGTAGGTCGTGAGACAGTCGAAGAATTCAACGCTGATTCTTCCCAAACCCTCTTTTCTTATAAAAAAGCTGAAATTCAGGAAATTTCCTTAACCGTTGAAAAACCATCTTTAGAAGATTTACTTTTGGAATATATTAAGAAAAGTAATGGAGAAATCGACATAGAACGCTGTTCAACCGATTTGAAAACTCCATACAAAGAAGTTGAGAAAGCCCTCGAAGGTTTAGGGGCAAAGGGAAAAATAAAAATCGAATTAAAGACTGGAAGATAGGAGAATTAGGATTATGAGCGCTTCCCAGGAGCTCGAGAAGGCTGCAACTAATCATGCGTTGGAAGCCGTCCGCTTGGATAAGCAGGGCTCAAGAGGCATGGCAATAACAATGTATCAGAAAGCCATCGAAAACCTCCTGAAACTCGTCCAGCTTTATCCCGAGTACAGCCTGAACAAAGTTTACATACAAAGAGCAATAGCCTACCAAGAAAGAATAAAAGTGTTGCAAGGAGCTACGGCATCTTTTGAACCGCGAGTTGATGCTAGAGATGTTGAAAGCACAAAAGGCACCGAGGGCGGAAAATCAAGCTACGAGGAATTAATCCTTACTGAAAAACCGAGTGTAAGATGGGAGGAAGTCGTCGGACTTGAAAACGCCAAGAAAGCAGTGAAAGAAGCTATAGTCTATCCAGTCCAGAGGCCAGACTTGTTTCCTTTGGGATGGCCTAGGGGGATTCTTTTGTTTGGTCCTCCTGGGTGTGGGAAAACGTTGCTGGCAGCGGCGGTTGCCACGGAAATAGATGCAACTTTCGTCTCTATCGACGCGGCTTCCATAATGTCTAAGTGGCTGGGTGAGGCTGAACAGAATGTTGCCAAACTTTTCGGCTCAGCCAGAAAATCCGCCCTAGAGAAGAAGCCAGCCATAGTTTTCATTGACGAGTTAGACTCTCTCATGGGAAGACGTTCAAACGAGGTAGGTGGAGAAGTTCGTGTTCGGAACCAATTCTTGAAAGAGATGGATGGCATTATAGACAAGGGTAAAGATATTCATGTTTACGTTATTGGAGCGACGAACAAGCCTTGGGATTTGGACTGGGCCTTTATAAGAAGGTTTCAGAAGAGGATTTTGGTGCCGCTTCCGGACCACCACACTCGCTTGATGATGTTCAAACTTTACACAAGCCATCTAAAGCTAGCTCCAGACGTCGACTTACACGAGTTAGCCAGGCTATCAGAAGGATTTTCTGGAAGCGACATAAGGGACGTCTGCCAGTCCGCACAACTAAAGACCATAGGCGAATTCTTCGAATCCGGTCAAGCAACCAACAAACAAGCCAAGCCACGGCATCTAACAATGGATGATTTCAGACAGATACTGGAAGAGAGAAAGCCAAGCGTTTCCCTCGACATGTTAGCCTTATATAACAGGTGGTTTGAAGCGTTCAAGGCTCTGTAAGAGGAGGGATGAAAGGAAATTATTGAAGGTTGGGTGGAAAGGTTTGGAGAAACGCATTTGTTTCTAAAAATCTCCTTTCTCCCCTCAAACAGAATCTCCAAACCCCACAACCCAACACAAAAGTCATCTGGCGCTTTAAACATCGGCATGTTTTCTGGTAGCCTTCTCCACAACATCAGCAATTCTTTCCGGATTTTTGAGCATGTCCACGTACGGAATTTTTGTATTCAAGTCCTCAGTTGAGTATGATCCAGTGAAAGCTAATATGGGCTCGAAATTCTTTACGGCTTCTAAGGCTTCTTCGGCGGATTTCACAGCCACGATCTTGTGTATATTCTTGTTCTTTGTAACAAGTTTTCTGAAACCCTCGATAAAAGCTATGTCGTGGCCTCCACATCTTTTCAAAATTTGTTTCAGCGAAAAATTCTTTGCATCCACTTTTTCTATAGTGGCTACTTCGTTTGATGCTACGCTGAGGATTGTTTTGGCACCGGATTGAGCAAATCTCCAGGTGTCTTTTCCTCTCTTGTCGATTGTGAAGTTAGGTTCTGGAATGTGCTTTACAACTGCGATTTTGTAGCTTCTTTTCGTCAACTCTCTTGTTAAAGCTTCTATTGTTGTGGTTTTTCCAGAGCTTTTGCTTCCGACAACAGCGATAACAGTTGGTTTCTTCATTTTTGCACCTCTGTCATCTCAGCACTTTATCCTAAAACTATTTTAAACATTGTGGGAAATATGTGTGGAGGGTTTCAGAACGACTCGCGATGACTGGGCTCCAGCGGATGGAGATACCTGTATAGCTAAAGAGGGCTTCATATTCAACGTTTTTGGATACGAGCATCCAAAGGACCGAATCTTCGCCTTCTTGAAATACATCCCTCATAAATTTAGAACGCTTTTTAATGTCCGCTTTTTGGAAAGGACATGGAAGTATGGAAGAACGAGACTCTTTAGAGCCGAAAAACTCTACACACCCCAGAATTACCAGGTGTTTCTTGAGACTTTGCGGAGTAATTTTCCGGATTACGTGTATTCTTGTCCCTTTAGAGGGAAGGAAGTAGTTAGTGTGCCATTAAGGTCTGTCAAAAGGGTTTATGTTCCTTGGGAATGTTTGCGTTTTCTAACTAAACTTAAAAGGAAGGACCGTTTGCAAAAAATGACTTTGGACTTTGTCAGTTTGTTGTCAAGCGAGTCTAGCATTGCCATAGAAGATTTTGGGGTTCACGGTTCTGTTGCCTTGCACATGCACACGCCTAAGTCAGACATAGACATTGTCGTATACGGGTCGCAAAACTTCCGTAAATTGGAGAAAACGATGGATAAGTTTGTCGAGGCTGAAACATTAAGCTACATTTCTAATAACCGTTTAGACTCTGCCAGACGATATAAAGGGCGATACAGGAACAAAATTTTCATGTACAACGCTGTTCGTAGACCAGATGAAATAAATTCAAAATACGGAGAGTTTAACTATACGCCGATAACCCCTGTCGAGTTTTGCTGCAGAGTTAAAGATGATAGCGAAGCCATGTTCCGTCCAGCAATATACAAAATTGAAGACTACAAACCAGCTAATCCCTCTTCCGCGCTCCCTAAAGAGAGGATTCCAGAAATTGCGGTTTCTATGATTGGATGCTACAGAAACGTCGCCAGACAAGGAGACAAAATTAAGGTTTCCGGAATGCTGGAGCGGGTTGAAAACCTAGAAACGGGTGAAATCTTTCACCAAGTCGTTGTCGGAACAGGCACAAGCGAGGAAGAACACATTTGGCCCCTCTAAGGCTTAGAGATCGAGACGCCATAGTCACAAGAGAAGGCTTAATCTTCCGTGTTTTCGGCTACTCACATCCGCCTGATGCATACATTTGTGATGTCGAATATGCGCCCTCAGAAATCTTCAAGTCGAGCAATCCTAAAGCGTTTAGAAGCCAGAGGCAATGCGTTTTCTACAAGTTTTATCGGGATGAAGGGTTAAAGTTTGTCAAGAAACATCATCCGCAACACCTCATTTTTCATGAAATACTTTGTAATGATGTTGTAGGGGTTCGTAAATCCGATGTCTTTAGGGTGAAAAAACCGGATGACAAACTGAGAGAACTGATGACTATGAAGTCGAAAGATGAGCTTCTCGGTGCTTTGCATGATGTCCTAGAATCTACCATGAAATACTCTAACTTATCTACTGAAAACTTCGGAGTTTTTGGCTCCTTGCTTCACGACTTTTATCATCCAAAATTTTCTGATTTAGATTTTGTCGTTTATGGTAGAGAAAAAGCGCTCAAGCTGCGCGAAACATTACAGGAATTGTATAAGAATGGAGATTCTCGGTTTAAGAACGAGTTTGAAAGCGACGAGTTAATCATTGGAAAGCGTTGGAGACTTCGAAATTACAGTCCAAAGGAGTACGTGTGGCATCAGAAAAGGAAATTGATTTACGCGTTGTTCAGCGGTGAGAAAACTGGAAGAACCATTAAGACGGAGTTTGAACCAGTTAAGGAGTGGAAAGAAATCCACAATGAATACGACCCTAAAGCGAGAATTTTGCGGAGAGGCTGGATTAAAATGTTTGCACGCATAACAGAAGACGGTGATGCACCATTTATTCCGTCGATTTACGGGATCCAGCCCCTAAATGTCTTGTACGGAGCAAGAGAGGCTTATGAAGCCAAGCGAATAGTTTCTTTCGTGGAAGAGTTTCGAATGCAGGCACGCAGAGATGAGAGGGTTTATGTCGAGGGAAACTTGGAAGAAGTCGCGACGCCTAGGGGTGGCTTCCACCAAATAACTTTGACCTATTGTCCCAGATACTACAAGCAAGTCTTAAAAGTTGTATCTCAACCTTTGCCAGCACTACGTGTGCTGATAAACCGGAATTCTTTTTTGAGTTTTTCTAAGGCATCTCCTCGCTAAATATTCTCCTCAATTCTTCTTTATTTAATTGTAGCTTCTCCGAAAGTGTTTTGACCCATCGAATATAGGCTTTGAAAATGTTTCGAAGTATCTGGGCTTTTTCCTCTCTAGTTAATTCTCTTTCCTCTGCCAGCAACAAAACAAACCACTTTCCTGTATCTGTTAGCTGATAGGACTTCAGCCAAACAATTCGTTTTTGGCTTTCTATCTTCTCCATTCCCTCTTCTAAAACTCCGAGCATTGTCAAAGATTTTAGGTGCTCGATTATCGTTTTGTTGGAGTAGGAAAGTTTCTTCACCAAGTCTTTCTGATAGATTTTGTTGGATATTCCTTGATTAATCGAAAATTTTAATATGTCTACAGCGGCTTGGGAGCCGAAGATTGCCCGTAGTATTTTGTGTTTTTGTTTTGATGGAAGAAACACTACGTAAGGGTGAAATTTTTGGCTCATACCCATTCACTATAGGGAAATGTAGTGTTTAACGGTTACTGCTTGGTTCGGCCAGTCCGTTCAAGCATGAAGGCCGTGGCGATGCTTATTAATGAAACGCAGAGCAGTATGAAAAACGATGGGTTTTCTGTAAGGGTTTTCATGGTTTTGTTATAGGCGTTTATGCAGAAAGCATAAGCCGTCCAGAGCATTCCAATCCAGCCTAAATAGAAAAGTAGAAAATAAAGTATACGGGATGCCTTATCATCCATGTTTATCCCAGCTTTACTATGCCGCTTTTTCTTAAGGCAAATATGAGTCCATAGGCTAGGTAAATCGTGAAAACTGTCAGCAGTAATCTTTCAGCAACTGTTAGTGGTAGGGCTGCGGTGAAAACTACTCCAAGCGGGTCCTTTGGCTGCTCCAAATCCATTTTCACCCAGAAAAACCCAAGGTTTTTCAAAGCATTCATTACATCTTCGAGGGAAACAAACCAACCAACTGCTCCGATGTATATTAGATTGCCCATCATGCTGTTTGCCATTATGCCGCCAAAGGAGCATACTGTTGCACCGAGTATTTTTCGAATGTTTGCATCCGCGTTCAGAAAGCTGTGAATTTTTTCTCTGAAGATTAATATGAGAGCGAACGCTGTCCAATGTAGGAACGGATAATAGGGCACTTCCCATCCTGGAGGAGTTAGATACCAAATTCCCATAAGAACAGCATATATTATTACCGCAAATTTCCAGTTGGCGTTTTTAGTGTTTCTTGCTAGGCTTCCGCTGACAATGGCTGCTATGGGTCCGCATGGAAGATTTAACAGGCCGTAAAAGGTTGTTGTTGGAATTATCCAAGCGACAAAGTTACCTAGAAGAGAGGTTAACCCGCCAATCCAAGGTCCTAGCAAAATTCCCACGATCGGGTCAAGTATCACCACTGGCTCTATTTTGGTGGGTCCTCCAATTATGGGGATTCCTGGAAGTCTTGAGATTACTGCGTACAGAGCAGCAAAAATGGCTATGATGGCTACCTGTCTTGATGATAGTTTCATTTTAACACAGCGATGTAATTGACTACATTTCCTTTTAAGTTTTACCCTTTCTCAACCCATCTCTTGTAAAGTAGAACTCCGACCCCGTATAGGATGATTGCAGCGACCGTAAGGCTTGTTATTGGCAGAAATAGGTCGCTTATTGTAGCGTTGCGAATCATTACGTCTCTTATCGCTTGAGCTGCGTAAGTCATCGGTATAACACGACCGATTTGTTGCATATAAATTGGAAGATATTCTATTGGAAAATACATTCCAGTGAAAAATTGAAGCACCACAGCAATTGTTGTGGCTGCGTTTGATGCCTCTTGCGGGGCTCTGCCAACACAAGATATTATCAAGCCTAGGGCTATTCCGTTCATTGAGCCTAGAAAGAATATTGGAACCAGCAATGGAACGTTCCAGTTCAGTTTTGGACCAAGCAGAACCACAGCCAGAACCGACATGACGATGATTGATATCGCTGTTTGAAACAAAGCAGCCAGAGTCTTGCCGAAGAGCATGTTTATTGGGCGAATAGGCGCGGCTCTGATCTTTTTCAGTGTTCCCTTTTCCCTTTCAAAAACGATCGCTCCAGTAGAGACAACCATGCTTGAAAACAGAAGAGGATAAGTCAACATTCCGGGAACAATGTTTTCTTTATACCCTATCCTCAGCCCCAATACCGAAGGTTCTTCAATCACCGTTATTGGTTCAGTGTAGTTCACGCCGTGAATCTGATTGTAGATCTGTTTATAATATTCTGAGAAGAAGGTCTTGACTCCATCTCTGACTACTCGGGTCACGTCGGGGTTGGTTTCATCTAACGCCATTGACACGCTTGCGTTTCCAACATAGAGGTTTTGTGTGAAGTTTTTGGGAATCGTTATGACGGCACGCACGTTAGTTGCGTTTAACTCTTTCAGCGCTTCGGTTTTATCCGCGAAGTTTTTCACCGTGAAAAATCCAGTGCTGTTAAGTCCTGTTACTATGTTTGCAGTGACTGGTGTGCGGTCGTTGTCTACGATTCCTATGTTTGCGTTAAATGGTATTTCTCTACCGAAAATCGCGGTGAACAGCAAAAGTATCATCACTGGGAAAGCAATTGTCCAGAAGATAGTCCCTTTTTCCCTGAAAAATGTCTTGATGTCTTTTACAGCTATTCCTATTATCGAGTTCATTCCGACTCCTCGGTGAGTTTTCTTCCGGTTAGTTTTATGAACACGTCTTCCAACGTTGGCTCAACAACCTCAATTTTTTCAGTAAAGACTCCTTTCGTAGCCAGTTTACTTGACACTTTAGTCATGATTTCCCAAGGATTTCTTGCGGAGATGTGGACTTCGTTGTCTCTCAATGCGCCGTGGTATTCTTCAAGAATCGAAAGTGCCTTCTTTGTCTGGGAGTCCTTCACTCTTATACGGATTGAAGGTTCTCCTCCTATCGTCTTCTTCAAAGCGTGTGGTTTGTCGAGAGCCGCGATTTTTCCTTTATCCATGATTGCAACTCTATCACAGATTTCGTCTGCTTCGTACATATCATGGGTGGAGAGAACGACTGTTTTTCCATAGCCCTTGAGATTTTTTATCAGTTCCCAGAACTCTCTTTTGACATTAGGATCAAAACCGATGGTGGGTTCGTCCAAAATCACAATTGGCGGGTCCTGAATGATCGATGCTGCAAGGTTTGCACGCCTCTTCATTCCTCCGGACAGTTGTTGAACCCTTCTGTTCAAAAACTCTCCCACACCTAAAAACTTGGAGGAAAATTCAACTCTCTCCTTAAACTTCTTAGAACTGAGCGAATAGAGGGACGCGGAAAAAGCAAAATTCTCACGCACATTCAACAAGTCATAAAGTAAAGTTTCTTGAGGGCAAAATCCAATCAAACCCCGGACTTTTAGGGAATCCTTAATCAAGTCGAAACCGCGAATTGTCACTTTCCCACTGTCAAATCTTCGCAGACCGCAAAGTATCTCCATTAAGGTGGTTTTGCCAGCACCATTGGGGCCGAGAAGTCCGAAAATTTCGCCCTCTTCAACAGAAAAAGAAACTCCATCAACAGCTTTGACTTCGCTGTAATGTTTCACTAAACCCTCAACTTCAATGATCACTCTTTCACCCATTAACCGTTAGCCCCAATTTATCCGAACCATCCAGCGATGGTGCCTCTAGCTTAAAAGCGTTTCTATCTCCTTCTGTGTGAGATAAAAGTTAACTAGGTTAAAATCAGTATGTCAACTTTCAAAATGCGCGTTAAGATTTATAGTAGAGAAATACTTCTAACTAACAAGCGAGGTTAACGAATGGAAGGGAAACCAAAACTGCGGGTAACGTTGCTTACTGGGCGAACAATAGAGCAGGGCGTAGGAAAAGAGCGGGGAAAATCCTCAAAGGAGTACGTGGAAAGCGTCTCGGTCTGCTTCATGGACCCTGAAGACTTAAAGAAGCTTGGAATAAAAGAGAAAACCAACGTTCAAGTTTCAACAGATCACGGCTCGGTAGTCGTTAAAGCCCTGAAATCTCTGAGAGCTCCACACCCAGGTGCGATTTTTATTCCTTACGGTCCATGGGCGAATGCTGTTGTTGACCCGGAAACCCATAGCATCGGAATGCCATCCTTGAAGGGAATTCCAGCAGAAGTTGAGCCCGCTTCAGATAAGCCTCTTTTAAGCCTAGAAGAGCTTCTCAAGAAACAGTTTGGGAAGGGATAGTATTCAAGTCGTTTAAACTTGAAATGACAAGAGAGAGGTTACCGCATTAAACACTTTTCAAGACCTTGGTTATGGTGAGAATTATGGACGCGGAATATAAGAACATGTAGAATAGGTGTGGGGGTATTAGCCATGTGGGCACCTCTAACGGAAAGCTTAGGAATGTTGGCATTAAAACTGTGAATGTTGGTATAAATAAGACGAGGTTTGAGTTGTGTTGTTGAAAAAATGTGGAATTGTCTCTGGTTTTAAGCATAACGATTATTGATGAGAGGAAAAATATCCATTCCATCGTTATGTTTGTTTGACTTTGGATGCCCGTTTCCATCCCATAGTACTCCATCGTTACAGGCCACAGCAGTTGGATTCGGCTTCCCGATACATAGTCGCCTACTAAAGAGTGTTGAATTAGGGCTATGAAGTATGGTACTGCTTTTTTGTGATAGATGGCGAAGATGGGAGAAAAAATTATGAATGCGATGATTATTGAGTGTGTTGGCCCTCTATGTTCGATGAACGGAATTAGGAGGTCTATGTCTGGGATAACGGATAGCGTAAGGGCTAATGGTATGTTAAGTTCCGTTTTTAACAGTCTTGACGAAGCTTTGCTGGAGAGATATCCAAATGCGAGATGACCAACCGCGAACGAGTCATTTTCCTCCGGTCTTAGCTAAAGGCTCAGGAAGAGTCTTATAAATTTTTTATGTTCTCATCTAGGTGTCAAGCAGCCGCCAGCCGTGACTCGCCAGCAGAATGGCAGTTGACACTTGAGATGCGTACTTTCTTGCCGGGTAGATTTTGTTGAGCAGAAAAAGATGGTTTTTGATAGGTTTACTTATCCTGTTTTTTGGTGATGTGTTGTGCAAGTGTAGTTGTGTCGTTCCAGTGGACAGTAAGGTTTATTAAGACTCACGATTCTGAACGCTACTTGGTGAAATATTGTGGCTATGCAGAAAATCACCATAGGAACTGTTTTAGCGATCGCTGTTGTGGGAATAGTTGCGAGTGTTCTTGGCGCCCTTGTTGCGACGCGCAGAATCTCTAATACTGGAAATCTCAAGGCGATTGGGGTGGGTGTTTATTGGGATAGTAGTTGCACCAGCGCGGTTTCATCTATTGATTGGGGTGCTCTAGAGCCTGGTGTAACAAAGAATTTTACAGTCTACGTAAGGAACGAGGGAAATGTGCAGGTGAGGCTGAGTATGACGACCAGCAATTGGAATCCCGCGTCAGCTTCAAGCTATATAACATTAAGTTGGAACCGTGAGAATTATGTGCTTAGTTCCGGATCTGTTGTTTCGGCTGTCTTGACTCTTTCGGTTTCATCAAGTATCAGTGGAATTACAAGTTTCACCTTTGACATAATCATTTCTGGAACAGAGTACGCTTCGTAACATCAAAGCAGAAACGACAGACATTAAAGATTAAGCCGTTAGCATCGACGTCTTTCATCTTCTGTTACTAACATTTGCTGATAATTTATAATGGGATATCGCCAAACGCTGTTTAGAAAACACAGCAGAATTTTGGCGATATGGAGAAGCTAGACAGAAGTTGGAATTAATTAGGCAAGGAAGCTTTAAGGCAAATGTGCACGCTAAGAGAAAAGGTGTAGGTTGTTGTATATTCTTTTAACTTTTCGGCAGAACCTCGACCCATATGCTGGGCATTTCTTCTGAGTATTGGATGCCGCCAACTTTGAATTTCATTGTTGGACCAGAGTTCAGCTCATAACAGCCAGGTGTAGTGTATTCCTGCTTTCCAGCGGGATTAAGATCTGTAGACACTCGAAACTTCAAACGTGCTACCTCATTCGGGTTGAGAGTGCCAACAACCCAGGTAAGATGCACTTTTTTCGATTTTCCAGTAGTGTAATTGGATACCGTACCTTGGGTAATGCTGAGTGGGAACGGTGAGTCAAGTTCCAACTCGGCCGCAAGCTTATCGGTGACTACAATGTTAGTCCACGGTAAAGAGCCCCAGTAATTTTGAATTACTATTTCCATCTCCCAGACAATGTTTTCTTCAGTCTCAATAACAATGTCGCCGTCTCCAGTACAAATCAAATGTGCCTCCTTGTGACAAGCATGTGCCGTTGGCATTGCTTGAACGAAGCAGAGAACGCTCAGCACCAAAGCAAACCACAACAACTTTCTAATAGTTCCCTCACCTCCTATCAACTGATTTTTTTACTAAAAGCGACATATAAGTATAGAAGGAAAAAAACTATAGAAAAAGAATACACATATTCTGAAAAAATAGACTTAGAATCAGCCTTGGCTGTTTTTTCGACAATTCTTGTTCTTCATTACTGAATGCACAAGACACCCTTCCTTAGAGTTTATACGCATAAAGATGAACCAACGATCGAAGATGGGAAGCCTATTCTAGAACCTACAGAAGGTGATGTTAAGTTGAAAAATACAATGCGTGGAAGTTAAACACCATAAGGGTATTTGTAGGCGAAAAAAGCAGCATTGACCAGTTATTGTGAATTCAAAATGTTGATAATTTATTACTCTGAGCACACGCTTTGATGATGCGGTTGCACGATGTTCTATTGCTTCGTTTTATTGTTTTGCTGTTTAAACTGTTTTAGTTCGGGTTTGATGTTCTCTTATGATTGCTGCTGTGGCGAAGGTGAATGTTACTAACAGCAGGCTTATAGTGATTGGTGTGAGTCTTATACCCCATGGAGTGTAGTAGAGTAGGAGCCCAAGCATGGGGACCAGGGCTAAGCTCATTCCTATACTTAGGGCGACTCGTTCTATGCTGTCGAGTTCTTTTTCTGGAAACAATGCCTTTATGAAAGTGTATCCAGGCAGCCACAGGACAAAAATTGATCCGAGAATGTATCTTGCGTATACCTGTGGAAAAGCGTTTTCGGGGATTACGAAGACGAGCAATGCTGTTGTTGAAGCGATGATCATGGTTATCCAGTACCAGTAGGCATGGCCCGAGCGTAGGTAACCCGTCAGTTTTTGGGGTGTCAAGCTTTGATTCGGTTTAAATCGTATCTTTTCATTTTCTTGCAAGTCTAGTATATGGTCAAGTAATTCTTGGTCTGATAAGGGAAACTTCTCCTGAATCAGCTTGATTAATTGTTTAACATTTTCTGGCTTCTTTTCCTTCATGATCTGAATTATGTACTGGTCTATTTCGTCTTTCAAGAGTTTCCGCACATTGATGTAATCCTTTGTGAGGTTATTGGATTATGACTTTCCCGATGAGGTTAAAGCTTTTGTTCAAGGCGACGTTATTATTCCGTAGATTTGTATTGCTACCGTTATTAGGAATAGTATTCCCGTAGTTAGTGCGACATTTCTTAGTCTTTTTTTGTTGATTAGTATGTTTGTTTTTCCGTAGTATGGTGAGATGAGTTCTGATGTTATGAGTAGGATTATGGCTGTGACTGCTAGCCAAAGGCTTATGTCCCAGAAGGACAAGGGAGGGCTCATGAAGTCACTCCTCAATAATTCTGTAGAAGACTTCTATTACTTTGCCATCTTCTGTGCTTTCGGTTTTTTCGATTGTGACGGGTTTGGCTGAGGCTTTGGCTATTGCGCAGGCTATGGCGCTGCAGAGTGGGCAGCCTATGGAACCGCATATGTGTGTGAGCTTCTGGGCTTCTTTGCATAGACATTTATAAATTGAGTTGGTTATTTTTACTTGGATTGTGTTATTTTTCAGCTGAATTAAGGAAATCGAATCGGCTTCTTTTTGATCGGCTCCGGTGGGTTTTGTTTGTATTTCTAGTTTTTCTGCGATTTCTAGGTCTTCTATAAAGAGCTTCGAAAGATATCGCTGCAGATGTTTGAGGCGTACTTTGGTGAAACTCATCCCCAAGGTTTTTTCTAAAAGTTTTAGAAGTGAAAAGCCAGGTGGGATGATAAGGGCAGCTTCTGGGTTTTTTAAGAACGTTTTGTCGTCTTTTTTTCGGATTTCTTCTGCTGTTGGCAGGTTTGCTTTTTTGTTTTTGGGTATGTAGACTTTGCTTGTTTTGAAGTCTTTTAGGTATTTTGGGGGTAGATATATGGCTTTGCCTTTGTATTTTAGTTCGGTTAGAATATGGTTTAGGTTTACGAGTGATGGCAATATTGAGGAGTCTAGCAGGGTTTGTTTTACGTATTCTTCGGTAGCTACATAGAGAGTTAACGCTCCCCAGAAGGTGAGGCCTAGACCTATGAAGGCTAGAATTGATGATGTGTAGATGATGGAGATGGCTAGGGTGATTAGACCTAATGCTAATATAAATAAGCTGATCAGTTTTGTTGCACTGATTTTGATCTGGAAAACTGTTGGTGTTTTATGCGTGAATTGAACAGTTTTTTTTGATTTTGGGGAAGACCATTGGATTTTCCAGCTGAGAAGGCGAGCATGGTTCCTTGTTTTTGTTAAAATAACTGCGATTAATGTTGTGATCATGAAAATCAAGAGTGCTAGACTTTGGAATTCTGGGATGACCGTGTAGACATAATATTCTCCGTTTTTATCTTCTACTGCTGAGTTGTTGGCATGGTCGTATGCTATGATTTTGTACTGTATGTGGGTGTTTGCTTCAAAACCTGGAATTTTTCCCGTGTATGTGTTGTTTAAAACATTGTTCATTGTGGTGTTTATCCATGTTCTGCCTTCATCTACGCTGTAGGAGAGGATAACTTCGCGCATTCCAACTCCGTCATCTGCAACATCGAGTGTGACCGTAACGTCCTGGTAGGGTTCCACAGCTGTGAAATCTGGGTTTTGGGATGGAGTGCCAATTGCGGGTGGAGTTGTGTCTGGAAAGCGCCTGCCGATAGGCACTGGATAAAGAGGGACAAGCTGAGGGGGAAGACCGAGGATGTTGCGGATTTTTTGCGCCCCTGTCCCGTTCCATTTATCAAGACCTTCGCTGAGTATGTTTGCACTTAGGTTCCACGCAGATGCTTCAAGAAATAGTTGCTGTATTACTGCTCCGGCATCCACCTCGATAAACTCATGAGGTTGAATTCCTCCATCGCCTGTGTTGCCGTTATTATATGATGAGTTATAAACAATAAGGAAGATTGCCGGGGCATTCGCCGCCCACACTTGACCTGAACACGCATTTACTAAATCAGACCTTTTGTCACAGTGTTGGATTCCCACAATGGAATGGGTTTCTGGCAAGTACTGATATACCCCTGTCGCGTTTGAAACGTAGACAACAATCGGGTAAATCCCTTGAGAGCTTGGCGTGGTTCTATGATAAGTAGCCATATGTGTAACGTTAGTGTAGCCGTAGGCTGCCCACAATAACTGGGAAAGCTCTTGCAAGGACAAGTCTTCAGCAGACCACTTCCTTGTAAACAGCATATTCTTTAACGAATCTTCAAAGGACAGTTCACCGTATTGCACAGGTGGGAGGTTGCCGATCATGAGATCGTAGTTTGGGCCTGCTGATGGATATGGCTTTGCGGGATAGCCTAATGGAATAACTAACAATGGGATCAAGGTGCTGGGCAATTTGAGGTCTTTGCGTAATCCTTCGGAATCTACGCCGCCAACACTGCAAGTCCCAAGGTTAAGGGAGGCAGCCGCTAAATACACATTTTGCACAAGGCAGCCAGCTTCCGCTGATGCGAAATATCCATTGTCCATTTTTGTTTGGTTCCAAACAACAACTAAAACAACGCTTGCATTACTCGGCCAATTTTGATTGTGGGGGCGTATGGTCTCCTTATTCACGTTTGGGTCATGTACAACGAGTGAGTTGTTTTCAGGAACATACAGGTAACTACCCGTTTCATTGACTGGAAATATTATTAAAGAATAGTCGTAGCCTATTCGCGGCACATTCCTATGACCATTGACGCGGCCATAGGCGGCCCACAACGCTTCTAAGAGTTGCTGACTTGAAATGTTTTCGTCAGTGTAGCTACGTATGGATTGTCTACGACTAACAGTTTGTTCTAACGGAAAAGACGTCGCAGACGTCACAGATGAAATAGAGAGAATGAAGTTGAGCATGAATAACACAATAAAACCAACAGCTCTCTTAGCCATGTGTGTTATGACACCAACCTAACGTATTCTACGGTACATAACCTCTGTTAAAAGCATAAAGATCTATGAACAAGGTGTTACAATAATCCGAAGCGATGGGGTTCTATCGCGCTCTATTAGTTCTGGGAGCAGTTTTCCTCTTTAAATATGCAGTTGCCGCAAGTGTTAAAGTCATTAGGAGGCATGGAAGTAGGGTTAAGGGGAATTCGGGGATTATCATTACTTTTTTTGTTGAATGATTGTAGGTGAAGTATATGTAGTTGTGTGTGGCGTTGGAACGTGGCAGCAATGTATGTGGAGTCATGACTTCATCGACGTAGACTGTGAAAGTGTCGTTCATCAGGGCTGTTGGAATGCGAATTCTGCAGAAGCCTGCTGTTTCATCTTTGCCAGTTACATTGAAAATTATTGCTTTCGATAACCCGTTATGAGTGATGTTGAAGTTTGAGATAATAGAGTTGCATATTGTGGTAACATGGTGGAGCTGTTCTTCCCATGTGATGGTGAAATCAGAGAATGTTCCCATTAGAGGATAGTTGTCTGTGTTGTTTGCATCAATTATGTATTGGTTGTCTCCGATGCCATCTTGGTCAGCATCTACTCCAACATAATTACTCCAATAGTTTCCTTCGAAATCAGCATCCCACATGCTTGTTGAATTGATGATTTCTGCTTGGTTGGTATTGTTGATGATGTTATTGTGGAAAATCGTGCTGTTGTTGACATTGTTTAGGTAGACTCCGCAAAGATTATCTGCTAACATATTTGCGGTAACATTGACATTAATGGAGTAGTCGACCCAGATTCCGTATTCATTGTTTCTCACGATGTTATTGGCGAGAATATTATTGCTCGAGCTACTGAGCCCGATTCCACAATACACGCTTGAGAAAACATAGTTGTTCGTGATGATGTTGTTATCAGAAAAGTCAAGCGCAATTCCGACCAAGTTATTGGAGACATTGTTTCCAGCAAAGACGTTGCTGTTGCTCTGATAGTCGATCCATATTCCCTGACCGTTGTGTATTAGAATATTATAGCTTATGTTGCACCAGCTTGAATTGCCCATGAAGATCCCGCTGTCCAAGATGTCGGGACCACTGTTTTGTATAGTAAAACCGCTGATGTTGACGTTGTCGGCATATATTCTGAGGACATCGCTTGTGCCATTGCCGTCTATTGTGGTTTTTCCGTTTTCTCCCTTTATTGTCAACGACTTGTCTATTATGACGTGCTCATAGTAAATTTCTGCACTGACGATTATAACGTCTCCCATACTCGCGTTGCTTATTGCCCATTGAATCTTAGCATAATCACCTGGGACGTGAATAATATTTGGACTTGCCTTTACAGGGGTCGTGAATCCTAGTAGAAAAATTGTCGGAGACAGCAAAAACAGAATTGCAATGGAAAGCAGAATGGCTTTGTCCATTTCTATATTTCCTCGTCATGAAACATATATCTGAACTTCATGGCTTAGAACCCTTTAATATTTTGTGAATGCTAGATATTTATTCGACTTATAGTTGTTGAAACCATATTCTTTTATTTGTCGTGCGCTTTTTTAGCCTCGTTATAGAGCGCGCGCTGACTTCTGCTTAGGAGCTAAAGAAGCTTGTTCCATGTTCACTTTCCAACCAACGGTTAATTAATCCCGATGTAACTCACATGCATCTATATTTTTTGGATATAAAATATGCTCTAAAACTTAAACACGCAGTATCGATCATTGTCTTAAACTTCTCCGCCATATGTTCAGATGACATACTATTCTTAATTTCCTAAACACATCGTGCACGTTTATACATAAGTCCATGAATATACTTAAAAAGAATTGTACGTTTCTTCAAAAGCCCAGTCAAAAATACACATTCCGAAAAGTCGGAACCGCAGTGGCGACACATTGGGAAGTTAGGCGGAGTTGCACACTTCTCCCTAAAACTTCTAAATCGTTCGTCATACCAGATTTCTTTGAAACTTTTTTGCTTAACATTTCCCATCGAGAAGTCCTCATCTCCCCAAAAGCTATGTGTTAAATCCTCGGACAAGTTCTGGAAAGAGCAGGCAAAACAGCAGGGATAGACATTCCCAAAGGGATCAATCGTTGCTTGCAACCAAGGGGCAAAACATAAGATCTCTCGTTTTGTCTTTTCTGAAAGCTTCATTTTACAAACAAAATATCTGCCTTGCATTGCATTTTCTTTATCATTGCAAATGGAATACAGTGGTACAAGTTTGGACGTAGGTAGGTTTTGCGACTGCATTTTGGCTTTAATTAATCTGAGGTTTTCTTCGAGCCATTTTAAATCCTGTGTCGTGAGAAACAATTCCTTGGCAGAGACTGTTTTACCAATAACAGGAAGGAAATGTATTTCATCGAAGCCAAGTTCAGGTTTCAAATCAATCATTTCAGGAATCATATGACAGTTTATTCGCGTGACAAGAAAGTCTATCGCAAGTTTCAATTTTTTCGAACCGACTTGCCTCTTAAATTTATTTAGTGCTACCATCCCTCTTGTTGCTTTTTCCCATGATCCCGTGACCCCTCGGATGTGATCATGCAAGTCAGATCGGGATGCATCAATAGAAAATGTTATAATGTCTATACCGGATTCAACCAATCTCTTTGCAACCCCATCAGATACCATTGTTCCATTAGTGATTAACTCAACCTGAAGATTTTTTTCTTTAGCCTTTTGGACTATGGAAAAAACGCCTTTTTTTAATAGAGGTTCTCCTCCGGAGATGCACAAGAATTTTGTACCTAGAAACGAAAGTTCGTCTAGCAAGTTCTCATATTCTGAAACCGAAAGTTCTTCATCCGTAGGCGATGGATCCTTCCTCGTCAACTTCCATACATTGCACATGACACATTTCAAATTACAGAGACTGCTTACTAGCAATTCCACAGTGTATGGAGTGAAGGCCTCATTGTTTCTCCATAATTTATAGAGCTTTAAGGCTTTTTTAACCTCATAAGTCATTTTTTCCTAAACCTTCTTGTCTTCTCCATTCATTTTTGTCTTATCTTTTTCCGTGGCTCCTTTTTAGATAAAGTGTCCTTTAATATTATTTCTTATCCCATTAAAAACAAACCGAGGTTTCCTTCTAGCATGTAGCAAAAGTTTCATAATTCTATGTTTCGAGTAGTCTCGAACAATCTTGCTTTTAGCTTTCTCAAGTTGCTCGGCACTTAACCATTTTGTTCTCATCACAATCGTGTATGAAGTGTACTTTGACCAATCGTTTGTCAAAATAAGATTGTTTTCTTTTGCCATATCGTAAAGATTAGTTCCCGGATAGGGTGTTAAAACATTCCAGTTTACATTGTCAGGAGCTATTTCTGCGACGAATCTATATGTTTTTTCTAAACTTTCTAACGTTTCATCTGGCCATCCCAATATTATATGTGCCATCGTGTATAAACCAATTTCCTTTGTCAAGGTAAAGGCTTTCCTGATCGTATCTAAATCTGTTTGCGGCTTTCCCCACTTGATCAATTCCGGATCTCCAGTTTCGACTCCAAAGTGAACCTGTTTACACCCAGCTTTTTTCATCACTCCAAGAAGTTCCTTAGAAACATGATCTACTCTTGCCTCGCAAAACCATGCTATGTCGAGTTTTCTACTAATAATCGTTTCGCAGACTTCTAATGCATGCTTTTTATTCATTGCAAATGATTGATCCCGAAATAGAAAACCATTTACACCGCGAGCGTATAGATGTTCTATCTCATCTACGATGTCGGTAGGAGATCGATGAGTCCACTTCTTACCGAATCCCAACGGATACGGGCAGTAGATGCATGGATATGGACATCCTTTGCTTCCTAGAATTGGAACATACCTATATCGATTACCCTCCAAGTCCTTAAAACTCTCGTACCCATCAAGTTCAAGTTCATCATAGTTAGTAGGTGGTAAATTGCTTAGGTCAGTATCTGGAGGTTCAACGGTATTAATTATCTTTCCACTTTTGACATAGGAAATTCCTGGAACCTTTCTGAAATTTTGTTTTCGCTCTAAAGCCCTAAGGAAACTTGTGAGGTTAGAAACATATGGATAGCTATTCCTTAACACTGCATCAATTTTACTATTTAGTAAAATGTCGTTCCAGACAAATCGGCATGAGGTGCCGACTCCAACTATCGTAGTGTAGGGCAGAGATTCCTTTACCATGTCTAACAATTCTAAGTCTCTTTTAAGTGACGGAAGCCCAATTAGGGAAAAAATAACGTCAGGGTTTCGCTTCTTTAGGTCTTTTAAAACTTGAAGTCTGTTCAGTCTCAATCTCTGGCAGTCCAATATGCTGTAGGTGTAACCTTTCTTTGATAGTGCTGCAGAGGCGTAAGGCAGAAAAAGGTGTAAAGTGGGATTGCTGCTCTGTCCATAATCTGCTCGCCTTCTTACTTGTGTGGCGGTTCCAAACCCTCCAGCCCAATCCCTGCAGACGTCAAGGTGTGGAGGACTCGGCGGATTCAGAACCATAACATTAAGTCTTTTACTCAACAGATATTTCTCCTCACACTGGATAGTAAAGTGCGCGATATACCGACTTTCCAAATATGCACATAACATGTAACCTGCATCGCCGACATACTATTCAATTTTTAGCGCTACTGCCCCTTCCCTTGCAACTCAGTTCTCTTCTCACACCCGGTAGCAGCTATAGGGTGCAGGAGGGCTGCCGAGAAAAGAAAGATTTATTCATTTCTTGGAGTGAGTAATTAAACAACACGTCTCTTTAATACTGAGACGAAAACTAGCCAATATGGATATAACATTGTGGTCAAAGGTGATGAAATAGCTTTTTCTTATGCATTTTTCCCTTGATTAAAGACCACGTATATATCGATGTTACCAGGATCAATACGACAATTGTCGATAGTAATAGCAAATAAATTATCGGGAATGTCGTGGGTGCGAGTTCGCCCATGGGGCCTAAGGTTATTATTATTCGATGAGTGCTGTGGGCGTAATTGAAGTATATTATCCATGAATCGTCTGTTGAGCTGGTTAAATATTCCAGTGGGCTTCCGTCTAGGTATACTTTGAGGTTTGTGATGTCTGCTACAAGGGTTTTTGCGATAGTTGCTCGTGCAAAACCTGTGGTGTTTGATGGTCCGGTAGCTACGAAGCTTAGCTCTAGGCTTGTTGAGTTAAACGTTAGTCCAGAAATAGTTGAGTTGGACGCTACAGAAAAGATGTACTTGTCTTCGTAGGGAATGACGTTTAATGTTGCATTGTTGCCTGTTCCGAAATGTGTTTCGTTACCAGCCCATTCAGCTTTGAGGATGAAGTACCCTGTTGCCGGTGGGATCCACATCGCGTAGTAGTTGCCATGAGAGCCTGTTGTGGAGGAGGTTAGCGAGATCCATTCTCGGACGCCTGGAAAAATGTATGAAAGGACAATGTTTGCGTCAGATATTCCGTTTTCTTCAAGGTCTGTGAGTGTTCCGTTGATGTCAACTTTGAATCCGACGAAACTGGAAGAAGCATGGGTGGAAATTGAAATCTTTGTTTGTGCGCGTGCGCTTATCGTGACACTATTCCATGCGGACGCGTTTAGGCCTTCACTATCAATGACGATTAGTGTAACATTGTAGGTTCCGGGCAGGGTATATACATGAGTTGCTATTGGGTTGGGGGTAAATGTTGTGTTGCCATCATCGAAGTTCCATTCATAATTGATGATGGTTCCACCATTTGGCGTACATAATGATGCGTTGAACAGGACTGGGTCGCCGCGTTTTGGGTTTGCTGGGAAGTAGGTGAAGCTGGCTATTGGTGGCTTCACTATTCTGATTATGCCGTTGATATATATGTTATCCGCTGTATCTATTTCGCCTGGAACTGTGTTTGCTTCAGCCTTGATTGTGTAGTTGCCAAGCGGTAGGTTGCTTGTGTTCCAGTTGAATGTGAGAGTGATTGTTGCTTCAGGAGCTAAATCAGTGACGATTTGGGTTCCAATTTTGTTGTTATCATAATAGGTTGTTGCGTTGAAAGTCTCTGTTATTGATCCTTCGTTTTTCGCTGTGACATTGATGGTGATGGTGGTTCCAGCGACTGCTGTGGTAGTGGAAGGTATTATGTTGATTATGGCGATGTCGCGATTTTTTGTAAATTGTATTGTGTGTGTTCCAACTCCTTGAGGTATGATTAGGTTTTGGGTTTCGTTAAAGTATGTGTAGGCGTTGACCGTACTGTGGTAGGCTCCATCGACTGTCACGTCGATTTTTCCCATATCCCTGAACTTTGCAAGCATAGCATCTGAAAGGTGAAGGGTCCATGTAGAGTTGTTGGTTGCAAAATATTTGCAATAGTGGCTGTCATATTCGAAACTGAAGCCTAAAGGAGAAGATGAAGCACTTGGCTGGGCATGCATGTATCCAACAAGTTCATCAGTGCTCATGTAGTCTTCTACGGCATTTTCTGTTGGGGTCGCTGGCGCTTCTAATTCATTAAGATAAGTGCTCAGGTAATTCGGGTCTAACACGATATCTCTATCATGGAAATATACCATAATAGGTATGTCCCATCCACCATGGGCTTTAAGTCTAGTTCTGATGTCTGAAACTTGGTTTAGGTAGTACGTTCTTGTCATTCTCATCCGCGAAATCACTATGTCTCCTGGAGGCCCTAGGTAATGGTAGCCGTTCGAATCGCTGGCTAATCCAAAACCCTTCAATGCAGCAAGTTTGTAAGTGTAAGTTTCAGGTACATTGCTCGAAGATGGATATCCAGATATCATGTGTCCTCCAGCTGCAAAAGAGAGCGGGAATGTGCCAAAAGCTTCCTGCGTATACTGTATTGAATAGTCAAGATGGAGTTCTTGAGTTGCAACGTCTATTTCTTTGTCGCGACGTTCGTCGTAATATTCTCTGTACCATCCTACTTCTGACCATTCCGTTCCACCAGGGTTGTCCCACCATGGGCCAGGAGTAGAATTGAGGTCCGGTTGCATGTGGGTCCATCCATGGCTTTGGATTTCGAGCACTTCTTCAGATATTCCTTCCAAAATTCCTAGATAGTTTGAAGTTAGATTTTGTCTAGTTCCATATGGGTCCACCCAGTCAAGAGTCCATGATTTAAGGATAGCTCGCTCTGTATGCCTAGGGTAACCCGTTGCGTACATTACTGCTACAATCGCGTTATGATCAAGTAATGGTTGAATTATGGACTTTCTGATTTGCTCCATAGTCAGTTGTGGATAGTGCCAGGTTGGAAGGTAGGCCGTCTGGGCGCTTCCTGGGTCGTGTATTTGCAATAAAATGGTGTTTAGATATGTTTTGTAAACGGAGTAGCCTATGCAATATGTTATTGCTCTTCTAAGAATGTTTGCCATGATTGGTGACAAGTAGAACACTATGTCTCGATGGCCACCAATCCAAACAGCTTTTGTTGACTCAGTTAAGACTCTTACGGCAAGTTGAGGCCATTCTCCTTGTGACCCCAACACGGTGGCTTTTGTGGCGTCAAATCCCACATGAATTCCGTATCCCCCCATAGTTCCTTCTTGGTCATAGTCTCCTGCTGGAATGATCGTTCCGTTATACCCTCGAGTTATAAAATGATCCACTGTTATCACGAATGGGTCGGTTATTCTATACCAACAATTCCAGTTTGATCGATCAATGAAATTTATTCCCAGTAATTCTCTGATACGAGGTTCGTGAATTGTGTTAGCTAGTGCTATAAGGCTAATGCCATACGTGACAACTGCCGTTTCGAGAACGCCCCAATCTTGAGTGCCTGACGCGAACATTTCTTGATTACAATTCCAAATAATGACACCATATTTCGGTTTTCCTCCTGCATCCACAAATTGAGAGATGCTGAGGACATTGGTGTCCAATCGGAGTATGTCGAATGGTATACTCCATAGTTTTAGTAAGGTAACAACATCATGAAAAGCCCAAGCAGTGCTCTCAACGTAGCTCTGATGGTCAGAATACCAGTCAACGTCAATAACAACTACTGCTCTAAAAGGCTTAAGAACGATTTCTGGCGGCGTCCCACTTGTGGCAGTCTGTATCATAATAGGGATCAAAATCATTGCTACAAGAAAACTAGCAAATATTTTTTCTTTCATTTATTCTCACTCCTAGACGAAATTCTAGTACACATATCTCGATATAGCTGTTCTCTTTTATTTGCCATATAGAACATTATACTATATGTTTCTCACAGTGCGCGTAATCATCCAGCGAGTTTTCAGTGCATCTAGCGCGCGCTTTAAAAGTTGGCAAATACTAGTGCTTTTCTGGAGGGCACCCTCAAATTAAAAATATCCTCTCCTTTGCACAGGTCTTCCATAATTGCAGTCGCTCCAGAACTGCTTGAACATATTTGTATGGCAGTAATTTATAATCATCTAGAGTCTTAAACCTGTTAAAAAATAAGCTTACGAAAATCAAAGGTGGAAAAAGCGCTTTTGCCAAGTTCAATGGGTTAACAATACGCCAAAATATCAATTTTCTCTCTCCGAACCTTTTAAAAAGGTAAACTTTGTTTTTAATATGGCTTGCGCTATGGATGACATCTTTAGGGGTGAGGGTTTGTTGTTGAACGTATACAATCATATTTGGATTGAAGCTTATTTTGCCACGTTTCAGGATTCTTAGGGCGAGATCCCTATCCTCAAAGTAATCATATCTTTCGTCAAAGCCACCAACGCTTTCAATAACGCTCTTTTTGTAAGCCACATTGCCTGTCATAAAGTGACCTCCAAATTCGTTTTTGCAAACATGATCAGAATAGGTTGGTTTATACTCCTTAGAGACGTAATAGATCCTGCCCTCCACACCAACGCAGTTTTCGTTTACTAAAAACTTCAAGCCATGCTTAAGCCAGTCTTCAGTTACGATGCAATCACCGTCAGTAAAGAAGATGTATTCTCCCTTGCTGAGTTGTAAGCCTTTGTTTCTGCTCTTAGCAATTCCCAGACTTTTTCCATTTCTTGAGTATCGAATTCGTCTATCATCGAATCTTTCGATTATGCTTCTAGTTTTACCATTGCATCCATCGTCGATTATCACAATTTCGAAGTCTTTAATCGTTTGATCTAATAGCGAACTAATACATTTACCAATGTACTTCTCCATGTTTTTGGTGCAAATTATTACGCTAATGTCGGTTTCCATGGGTAGTACCGTCAGCTATAGTTTTGGTTGACTGAGAGCGATCATATGACATGCGCGTCTGTAATTTGTTCCTATACCTGTAAACTAGTTATACCTCGTTGAAAGTTCATGTTCTATTTTTCAAAATAGTTGGATTTTTTGGTGTCAATTTATATACTTCGAAATTTGTGAACGTCAAAGTCTTGTTGATATGTACTGTGTCCTTCAGTTTTTCGAATATGTGGCTATCGCCTTTGAATTTCAAAACAAATTGAATCCCATACTTGTTTAATAGGTTTTCAATGTGTTCTGAAGTCCAAGGAGATTTTGGCCGCACAAGATGGACGACGTTTAAATCAGCGAAATAGTTAACTTCTAGGGTTCGAATATGGGGAAAAACGAGTAGATAACTTGGGTTATAATTTCTCAAGAAATGGTACGAGGAAACATCACCAGGATTGACTAGATCATTTGAATGTTGTAAATATCTCTTTAATTTGAACAATGCAAAAAATGACATAGAGACGCATGCAAGAAATATCACCCAAACATACACAGGTGAACTTTCCATGTATAATGAACTTACAATTCCTACGGGAGCCACACTATACTGAACATACCTATAGTCTTCCCCTAGAAATGACAGCCTAGGAATGGATACAAGAAGGGCTATTAGAACTGGAATGAAAGCCCAAAAACTCGCTTTGCCCATAAGATTATCATACAGTATGCCTTCATTTTTGAAAATGAAAAAGTATATCATTGATGCAATAATTAATAGATACCAACAATTCCTGCTGAAGATACTTATTAACCTTGAAGTAACTCGGTTTTCTTTTGGATAAAGAGAATAATAGTAGAGCCAACAATAGTGTTCCTTCAGAATTTTGAGGTAGAATCCTCTGCTAAGGAATATCGACAATAAAAACCCCAACGCAATAGACGAGAGGTAATAAAGTCTGCCAAATATGAAGACATAGGGTAGAAGCCCAAGGATTACAACTTGGGTAGCGAATTTGTGAGCGAGGTTAATCAACATGATAATAAATGCTATAGCCAAGATTGAAAACAGATTCTCTGGACAAAGAACCGCAATATATACGACCAAGGAATAAAGAAGTAGTCCTAAAGATCTGGGGTTGAACGCGACAGTATTTTCAAAAGCTGATAAATTGAAAGTTGCAATAAAACTTGCAAGTATTGCAAGAACAGAATTTGAGGTAATACCATACACAAAAACTGCAGGGATACTGCTCAAGAATGAAAGAATGACCAAACCAAGGATTTTAGCTACTGTTAGGTAACATCTGATAGGAAAAAGTGCGACAATATAATGGAATAGATGGGGATATGCCAAATAGTTGTAAGGTTTTATGTCATAGTCAAAGATGACGTTTTGCAGTGAGGAAGGATATTTCCATTGATGTTTTCTTATTGATTCGACTATCAGCAGATGAAAAAACGTATCCCCTGTGGACAATTTATCTCCTGCTAGGTATGTTCTGATAGCGTAAAGAATGCTGAACGAAGAAACAATCGCGAGAAGAATGACAATAAGAATCACGATATCACCTTTTGGAATCTACTTGGTTGGAGTGCGGTAGAGCTGGATGTAGCAAGTCGCATACCTCAATAATATCAATCTTGCGTGCGAGCCCATGAAAAGTTAAAACTCCTTGTGGCTATATAAGAGAAACCAGAGTCATACACTAGATTGAATCTCTCGTCATTAAGTGCTTCTATTGGTGTGATGTTATACTTCAAAAGATTTTTGCCTAGGCCAACGGTGTAGATTATGACATCATATTCTCTAATCCTTGGGAAAAGTGGGGAATATACGTCGTCTTCAAAGTAGGTGACGCTAGGTTGTTTGGCTCCCAGATAAGTTACCACTCTAGCGTGTGCAAGTATGAAACCGCGATTCGTCCAGTTGTAATTATTTATCATGAAGTTTTCAGTCTGGTAGGCTTCTTTTGTCTGGAACATTATCTCAGATTCGTAAAATGAAGTATGAAGTGGAATAAAAGCAAATAAGATCAGCAAAATCAGGAAAGAGTATTTCAGATATGGTCTGAATCTGCTTTCAAGTAGATATGGTGCTCCTAGAGAAATTGGAATGAAAACTATTGGAATTGCACGGGAGCCGAGAGCGAGAAATATGATACCAAAAGCGAAGTAGATCGCCCCGGTAAGGAAAATGGCTTTGTCGAGGTCCCTCATTTTTCTTCTAATTGCCAAGACAATAAAACCGGCAAGGCACATCATAATGGTTGTAAGTGTGACGCTTCTGGAAAACACTTGGGCTATGGCGTCAATTGGAACGGAAACGATTGGCAGTGCCGCTCCGACTATACTAGGGTATTCACTGGGTGAAGTAATCACGTTCCTTATAATATTCTCTATGAACGAGAATGGCGCTTGGGTGACTTGTACTAACAGATAAATAATCAGAGTCAGTAAGAAGAGGCGCCCATATTGTTTGCTTCTGTTGAGCATGCACCGTATCAGCAAATATAAAACAAAAAACAGAGGGACAAATGTGTGGGTAAATAAGATGCTCGTAAACAAGACTAGCATTGTCAGTATTACATTAAAACTCTTTTGTCGTGTTTCCAGCATAAACAGAAGAAAGAGAAGCCCCAACGCAAGTGAAAAAGGAACACATTGATAGTTTAAGAAATAGAACATCGAAATGAAAAACGCCACTACTGCTAAGAAGCCGTTATTCTTGAAGGCTTTAGAAGCATATACGTAGACGGTTGTAGCCAACAGAAAACCTATAATTGTATATAACAAAAACTCGAAATTCGCCAACTCTAACCCGCTTACAGAAGTTGCAATGTCAGCTAACAGAAAGAAGGAAGGCCACTGAAAATAGAGATGATTTGTTTTCAAAGGATTCAAATCTTTTGTTTTGATGAAATACTCGTTTAGGCCTCTGAAATAATGCGAGTCGGAGCCAGGTAGCATGTAGTAGAAGTAAGATAATGAATACATGGTCGTAACAAGGCCAATGGGGATTATCCACTTCAAAGAGTTGTTTTTGGAAGTTGTAGCCATGATGTACGTTGATGCCAGCAACAACGGCAAGCTAACCCAATACAAGGGTGATACGTGGTTAAAAACGAAGTCATCTAGAGAATTAATTGATAGCGGGTAACTCAAGTGCCACGAATAAACCATAAGTATAACGCCCGAGAAAAACGGTAACAATAGAAGCCTATTCTTTTCCATACTTGCCACCTGATACAGCCTAATCCTCAATAGACAACATGTAACTCTCCAGATTCTCTGCAACCTTTTCCCATCTATATTTCTCCTCTATAATTGTTCGCCCTGATGCTCCCCACTCTGCAAGCTTTTCTCTGTTTTCATAGGTATATGCTATCGCTTTCGCAATTTCAGCTGGTTCGATCGACGAAATATAGATACCGCATTTCTCTCTACCAATCACTGATCGATGAGCGGGAATGTTTGTTGCAATGACCACTTTTTTCATAGCCAAGTGTTCCAACAGCTTCAATGGGCATTGAAACCTCCAATAGGGATGATTAGGTAATGGAACGATGCAAACGTCAGATATGCTGATATACTTCGGGACTTCTACATAACCTACTGGGTCATGAATAATTATGTTATCTTGAAGCCGTTCCTTCTGAATCAATTCCTTTAACATATGAGCTATAGGCCCTGTTCCAAGAAGAAACAAGACCATGTTAGGATACGCCCCTTTTAATATTTTCATTGCATCTATAGTTTCTATTAATCCTCTATTCGCAGAAAAGACTCCATGATAAAAAACAACAAATTTCTCAGATAATCCGAGTCTTCTTCTTAACTCCTTGCTTTCAGCAACACGATTTTCCGGGTTAAACAATGCAGTGGAAACACCGCTTGACCAGACTCCTACTAAATTTGGGTTTATGCGGAATCTTTTGCAAACTTCTTCCTTCATTTGAGGAGTAATAATTGTTATACCGTCAAAGAGTTTTTTAGCCGTGACGACAGATACAGAAAACCAAAAAGCTTGCAAAAAACCCCTAAATCCTACAGTCTCAACTGGCGTGCTTCTGACATCCAAAACAAACTTAGTCCTCTTAAACTTGGAAAATGGAAGTACTGACATGAAACCAATGATAGAGATATTTGGTTCCGTAATAACGAAATCCGGTTTTGACAGAGCGACGTAGAAAGGTAGAAAAAAGAATAGCATAACAGCAAACATAACAGGTGAAATCATAGGTATATACCTTAAAGGAACGGAGATTATACGCACTTGCGGATTTTCAGTTTGAAACACACTTTTTGAACGCACCGCTACGAGAACAGCATCATATCCTCGTTTCACCAGATGCTTCAAAATTTCCAAGAAAGATGTCCCATGAAGGTGAATATCCAATACTAGAAAATCTATCCAAAGAATTTTCCTTCTTTGGAAATCGTTTGGTTTGCTTTTTTTTACAATCACCAATGCCTTAATCCTACCTTTGAAGAGGGGAATATTCTTTGTGTACGTCTTTATACATACGAAATCTTGCAGGCAAATTAAAAACCAATAAAAGCAAATTTAGCATATTACGCTTCACTTATGATTCGTTTTAAGCCTTCTCTCAAACTGGTTACTTCACGCCTAGGTTCATAAACAATAAAGTGTCTCACTATCACTGTTGGAAGCGTACAGCTCTTATGAAACTACCTACAACAATGCTCGGCAGCAGCAGCCTTCGACTCTGCTGAAGCGAATGTACTTTTCATAGACTCTTCTACATCAATCAACGCCGCAAAATGAACCACAGCATCAACCTCGTCCACAGCATTTCCAACCACTCTTTTACACCGCACGTGCATTCCATTTAAACAACTTGAAATTATCATCATCTGGATATCTTCTTATTTTTCAATCTTTCCTGGCCAGAGGGTATCTAGGATAATTACATTCTAACCTCTCGCCAGAGCCTACGCCCCTTATTCGTATTATACATCTTTGCTAACTGACTATTGTGACACTTTCTTGCAAGTATTTACATATTTTCTTAAACCTTCATGAAAAGATGTTTTCGGCTTCCACCCAAGGATTTTCTCGGCCTTTTCAATGTTTACTCTAACCCCCTTGAAATCCGCAGGTCTTTCCATTTCATATGTCATTTTAATTTCCCCAAAAATTTGTCTCAAGTTTTCCACAATCTGATTCATACTTACGAATTCGGCTCCAGCGAGATTGAATATCTGGTTTTTCCCGCTTTCTGAGAGAGATGCTACGTTTCCTTCGGCTAAATCTTCAACGTACACAAAGCATCGTCCATGCCTTCCGTCCCCAAATATCGTTAAAGCTTTTCTCATCATTGCTCTGCGTACAAAGATCGCTATCACCAAATTCGACCTCATCCCGGGACCGTAGGGAATATCATACCTCAAGATCGTGTAAGGTAAGCCATAATGCTTATGCCACGCATGCACTAAATGCTCCTGCCCGATCTTCGTCTTTGTATAAATGTGATTAGGCATTGGAATTGGGGTATTCTCGTCAACCAACCCCTTTGTTTCCCCATAAATCCAAGTAGTTGAAGCCAGTACCATCCGATCGACCTCTTTAGCAACCGCAGCCCTCAGTAGGTTCAGTGTGCCATTCTCATTAACCCTCAAGCATGTTTCAGGATGTTGTAAGCCTACATTCACGTCTGCTATAGCTGCCAAGTGAAATATGGCCTCGACGTCTCTGCATGCCTCTAATGTGTCTTTCTTGCTAAGCAAATCTCCTCGGAACCAATCGGCATCTTCCGTTACGGGCTTCAGTTTATCAAATACCCGCACGTCAAAACCTTGCTCAATCAACTTAGCTACTACATGGCTTCCTATAAAGCCTGACCCACCGGTTACAAGAATTACCATTCTTTTGTTCACTCCTATATTTCAGACAAGGTCTCATCAATCTTCGAAATCACGTACTCTGCATCATCTCTGCTCATCCACGAATTTAGAGGCGGACATAACATTCTCTTGCACACATCCTCCGCCTTAGGGAAGTCACCCTCCTTTGTCTTGAGAAGCCTTCTATAGACTGGGTGTAAATGCAATGGTGGCCAATATACAGCGTCGCCACACCTCACACCTTTCTCCCTTAACTTCATCTTCACCTCATCCCGACTTATATCTCGGTCAATGAAAGTCACATACTTGTAATAATTATCGACGATATTCCAAGGAATCTTCTGCACTTCAATACAATCGAACTTCCCCAGTTCTTTGTCATAATATTTAGCTATCATATTCCTTTTCTCAATTATCTCAGGAAGTCTCTTCAATTGAACAATACCTATTGCAGCGTTGACCTCCGGTAACCTCCAATTATTTCCCAAATCAACAATTAAACCGCTGTCAGAATCCTTTCCCTGATCTCTTAGAACCTGGGCCATCCGGGCCACTTCGTTGTTATTTGTAGTTATCATTCCACCCTCACCAGTTGTCATCACCTTCGTTGCATAAAAACTGAAACACGCTGAATCACCAAAAGAACCCGCTGGCTCCCCGTTTATGGTACATCCCTGGGCATGAGCGGCGTCCTCAACAAGGAAAAGGCCACGATCCCCACATATTTCCTTTATGGCCTTTATGTCTGGGCATATTAAGCCACCTATATGAACGGCCACCACGCCTCTCGTTCTTGGACTCAAGTATTTTTGGATATTTTCAGCGTTTATACAAAGAGTTTCAGGGTCTATATCAGTGAAAATAGGCTTTCCACCAGCAAAAATCACAGCAGCAGCGGTGGCGCCGAATGTGTTAGTTGGAACCAAAACCTCATCGCCGCTCTTTAAACCAATGGTTCTTAAAGCGATCTCTAGAGCAGCGGTACCAGAATTCACAGCTACAGCGTGTCTCACATTGCACAATTCCGCAAATTGCTTTTCAAAGTTCCTTGTGTAAGTGTAGTTGGTGAGCATACCTGATTGTAGGACCTTTCCGACAACTTCTTTAACTTCTTCTATGTCTTCCGGTGGAAAATATGGTTTCACTGAATGAATTGTCCTAGACATCGATATACCTCCTTTATTCCCAATACCGTCATCCCACATCTGAGGAAGGTAGCTTTCTGAACTTTTTTCTCGAATAAGTCCCAAGTCTTTTACTTCTGCATTTAAAAAGCTTCTGCCGATTGGTCTCACCATTTAGACTTAAGGCGGGCAAGAGCTTCTAAGAAACACATTACGACATCATCTTTGTAGTGGCACTTCTAAACGAAAAATGCGATGTAAGCGATTACGTGTTACTTGCCGTATTTTTTGTAATATCCTTGATTGCTGCAAGTGTTTGGATTGCGTCGTAAAACACATTTACATTCTGTTTCCAGTCGGCCTTAACCTTCGCTACTTCAACATTACTCTTACCCATAAGTTTTCTGATGTTGTTGTTTTTGGCAAGAAATATGATCTTTTCGGCTAAGATCTTCGAATCCTTTATTGGCACAAGGAATCCGTTTTTCCCGTTTTGGATCCACTCATTGTTCGCGGGAATGTCGGTTACAACCACAGGTAAGCCACAAGCCATCGCTTCTAACAGGCTTGCAGAGGCGCCATCAGAAAAAGATGTTGATACATAAATGTCAGCAGCCCTAAGATACATTGGAATTTGTTGGTTGGGAACTCTACCAATGAAATGGGTATAACGCGTGACACCAAGTTTTTTCGTCATTTTCTTTAGTGCCTTTGTAAGTGGGCCGTTTCCTATAATTAAAAATCTAGCTTCAGGCATCTCCTTGACCACGATCGGGATTGCCCCAATTAAATATTCGATTCCATATACAGAAAAATGGTTTCTGTTGCTTATTATGAGCTTATTATTTTCCCAGCCTAATCTTCTCTTAGCTTCTAGACCAGATATATTTGGATTGAAATCTTCTAAATCAATACCCCACGGAAACTTCCAAATTTTATTTTCATTACAGCCCAATTCCATGGCTGCTTTCTTTTGAACTTCGCTATCCACGATGACTCCATCAGCTTTGTTCAATATGTATTTTGCAATCAGGCGAAAGATCAGTGAATTTCTTGCTTCAACCAGAATATCAGATCCCCAAACCACTGCCAAGAAGGGATGATACCCTGATAAAGCACTGCAAAAACCGTAGGGATTAGTTCCGGATATCCCATGTCCAATCAACAAATCCGGATTTATTTTTCTAATAAATCTTCTAAAGATTACTGCCCTAGCAAGCATCTTGAAAACCCAAGCTACAGTTCCTATATGGTGGGCCAATCGGATATTCAATGGTATTGGCAACATGGGAGGCTCTTGAAACTTAATTTTTCTTATCCCCGGCGGCACACGGAACTTGGTGTATCTAGTGCGTTTGAATGTTTCGTTTATTTGATGAGCAAAGAAAATTGTGTAAACATCATATTTTTTAGCAAGAGCTTCAAGAAAACGTAGATTATAAATGCCTTCGAGCCAATTCGCATACGCTATTTTTAACACTTTTTGTTTCCTCGTTTCGTCGATTTGAACACTAGCGCGAGCTTTTCTCGCCTTTGGAATCACTATACTTCTGATGGAATTTCTTAAGAATAATTTCCATGAGTCTAACAGTTTTTTGACCTTCTTCACCTGTTACAGGATGTTGTTGATCGTTTATAACGAGCGCATTTTAGTAGTAGTATAAAGTAAGATTTATTAAGACTGACGATATTATAAGATATGAACAAGTATGCACAAATTGATTAATGTTCTTATTTTTTGCCTGGCGTTTTGCTTCTTGATTACTCCCAGTACCTCACAAAGTACACAAAGTCAATCAATACTATCGTATGGTGAAATCTTGTACGATGTACGCAATTGGTATGGAACTGGTGAAGTGCCTTACCTACAGACAAGCGGTAATGAATCGCTAAACAGATTCAGAAACTGTCTTGAACGACAAGCCAAATGGAATTTCAATACGCACAGACTCTACATATATCCTTACATGGAAGCGACCGATCGACCGATCGATCGAAAATGGGATTGGGATCTTATTAATGGAAAAATAAAAATATGCCGTGAGTTTGGTCAGAAGGTTATCATTGATATACATAATGAAGGTTATTATTACAATTCCAGCCAAGATTGTTATGGTAGAGGGTATTTTGGAAGTGAACGTTGGATTCAAGACTGGCGTGATTTAACGCAAGTTTTTAAGGGAAACCCAGACATCGTAGCTTTTGAACTTTACAACGAGCCGTTTGTACGATGGGGAAAGGACAGTTTTGGTAAAACGTATGATATTTGGGATTCCAGCGTTACCGATTATCCTGATATTTTCGATGCTTATGCAAGATGTACAGATGCGATACGGGAAATTGATTCTGGCAGAACTGTGATTTGGGGAGACCCTTTACTTTGCAACATTCTTCCCTATATGGATTGGGTGAACAATCCTTATCCTGCATATATTCTTGAAACATATGTTCCTTACGCAGATAACATGTATTTTGCCCTTCACAGATATCCGCCAATCGAACCAGAAACGGGCAAACCATGGACAGGGGTTCAGAAACTTTTTGAAGCGATGGAATACGTAAAGAATAAAGGATTCAACGTCTGGTTAGGGGAGTTCGGACCAGATGGTTATGGCGCATCGACACCTTTTTCTTTAGAGGAAGAGGAAAACTTCGTGATTTCTTGCATCAATTTCTGCGTAGATAACAACATCGGTTTTTCATTGTGGAGCTATCATAATGACCATTACATGGGTGACGCTTTCGGTGTTCCATTAGGGTGGTATGATGAAGTTTTAGCACAATCTAATTATAAATAGAGGTATGAAGAATGAATGGACTGACGATGAAAGTACTACGCGCGCGCACTCTTTTCAAGTTCATGTTTCGCTGGAAAGTGCGCTATCAACACTTCAGGATATAAAGTAGTTCTTTGCTTTTTGATTTTTGAGGTTGGAAATAGCTTCTTTAACTTTGTGGCATTTATTAGATGATAACCCTCCATCCAAAATCCGTGTCCTGCAAAGTATCTTCTGAACAATCTTTGCAACATTCTAGGTAGCTTAATATAAAACTGAGAGGAGTTTTCTACAAACCATTTCTTTCCGAAGTCCATTATTTGTTTTTGCACTCTCTTGGGTAAGAAATGAACAAAAGGTAATTTCCAATGTGTTTCAATCGGGAACCAAAAGTTTGGAGTTGTGACAAACCATTTTTTACTAACACGCATTATTTCATCAGCAAATTTCTTTTGTCTCTTTAGATCTCCTACATGTTCTATAACAGCGTTTGAAAACAAGATATCTACTGATTTGTTCTTGAAGGGTAAACAGCAACCATCTGCTAGAATCAAAGGGATTTCTTTGTATTTTCTTTTTAAACTAGCTAGTTCATCAATATTTACGTTGACACCTATAATATTTTTCTTCCATCTATAATTGTCTTCGAAAAATGGTTGTTCTCCACAGTAGTCTCCTGCAGCCCCCAAATCCAAGATAACATCATCGCTTCGAGGTCTCAAACACTCAATAAAGAATTTGAACAGTTTTTTTCTAGATGACCTTAATACTTTGCGGAATAACTCATTGAGTGCTAACACTTTTTCCGCCTTCAAGTGATTTAGGCCTAGTTCACATGCTTAATTAATTCTTCTTTCCTTTCGAATGTACATTCTTTTCCCACCTTTGTTAACATCTGCAGAGGATGCGTATTGTTTTTCAACATGGGGACAAATTATGTAATCCACGTATTTTCCAAAATCTATTCTTATTTTAGTCACTTCATTTTCTTTATGCCTTTGCTTCTGCTTTCCGCGGGCGTTAATCTGCGAAACTTTAATGCCTTTAGCAACTTCTTCTTCGATAGTACCATCTTTATAAGGGTATAACACTGTCACGAAGATCTGAGGAGTCTCTCCATTTTTTCTGTATCTTAAGACGGGGGCTTTGACTTTTACACCATATTGTGGGGAAACTTCCCCTTCCAGGATTTCGCTGTTTAATCCGTGAGTTATCAATGGAATCATCTTAACGTTTGAATCCTGGTTGGTAGCTATGACGCTTTGATCTTGTTTATTAAACTCTGTTTTGACTCCATAGTTAAAATGAAAATATTGATCGTATGTATGTTCTCCCTTTCCTTCCAGCGAATCGATAATGACCCAGTATTCCGGTTTTACGAAAAGAACTAGTCTAAGATGACTCATCATTTTGTATCCGTTGTATCTTGCTGCAATCCAATCGAATTTGTTGCCAGTTGAGTAGCCTTGTATTTTGCAGAGAGCAACACGAGAGGACTCGAATACTTGCTGGATGTCTACTGGATCCTTATCGTCAACTACTACCGTATTGTGCGCTTTTATGCTCTTGAAATGCTTTCTCCACTTGAAATCACCAAAATAAGTATATGTACCTGGATCCACAATAAAGTAAGTCCCATAAGCACCCAAAACAAAACTCAACATATCAAAGTGCCTATGTGAAGCATGCAAATACTTCGAACTTCGTGGGCCAACTGAAAAAAGCAAATATTTATCCCTATCTCGCATAACCATAAAACCGCTTTTATAAAAAAATCTAGAAGCCGGCACAACAGATTTTGATTCATTTGTTAATGCCTCATCTCCTAGTAACCAGAACGCTTCTTCACACTCGATCCTAAACCAGTCTTTTTTATTAAATATGACCGAGCCAATGGTAATAGTAGATCTTGCGTCATCATAAGCTGTTTCACCTATTCTGATCACTCTTCCCTGATCTTCGTCTCCAACTAGCGGTATCATTCCCTCAGGTTTCGTTACATGATTTAAAAATCCTATCATCTGACCGAGTTTTGACAAAACTGTCTTCGGAATCTTCATTTTATTCTTCATCATTAAGATGGTTACATGAAGACACAAGTCTGTTACAAACTTATGATATCCCGTGCTTTGTTCCCACGTTAAGCCGTCAGGAAGAATTTGTGCGTTGATCTCCTTTTCGAGAATTCTGACGCCTCTTCTCTGCCAAGTTTGGGCATCTTTAAATTCTGGGAACATTATGCCAACCAAAGTGAGACCTGCAGCTTCTGCTAATAAGTGATTGTTGTTGATTAGCCACTTATCCGACAAATGCTCCCAAATAAATTTCGCGTGCATGTAGATATTCTTTAGAAATTCAAAATGGATTTTTTCATTAAAGTATTTGGAATCCAAGAAGAAATTGTATGCCCATATCCAAGAGAAGAGTCTTGTTGCGACTTCAATTCCTTCCATCCAGTTAATGCCCATCTTGTAGGGGTTGTTTTTAATCCAGCTTGAAACTTGATCTGTGAATTCCTTTGCGTATTTCTCGTCTTCAGTGTACCAGTACGCTTTTCCGAGGACTAGAAAATGCTGATTTCTATTAAGCTCCCAAGGTATTTTTATGTCTCCTGGCCTGTTGGAGCTAAAGTAATCGATATTTGGTGAGAAAGAAAGTGGCCACTTCTTGCCGCTGCATACATTGAAATGCCAATCTATGCTCTCGTCGAAATTCACATTTTTGCCCAGAAGTTGAAATCTGTGGTTGAGAAATTCATCTGCTAGCTCAATCGTCCTCCTTTTGGATTCTGGAAAATGCTTTTCCAAGATTGCTACTATTTGCTTCTTCTCTCTCCTGTTGAAGTAAAAAAGTGGAGATGTTCTAGTTTGCATGTAGGCAACTATTTCTGCTCGAGCCTTTCCATTATCTCGTTTTTCTATGATCTTTTTCGCCGACTCTTGAGAAAGATTGCTTAATTCTATTTTATCAAAGAATTCTTTGTCGCTGAGCTCAATTCTCCCAAAAGCCATCCGAATTCTGTCTCTTGCATGCACAACAACTTGCCGAGACCTTTTAACCAGAAAAATGAGAATTTCAAGAAGAGGTTTGCGCCTGATACGATTAAGGCGTGCGATACTCAGTGAAACTATGTTTCTCAACAAGGACACCTCACGGAAAATCCTACAAGAATCTTGCATTAAGCATTGTCAAGTAAGAAGTCGAATTTTGCCAATTACTGCAGTAAAACGTGGTCGCTTCGATTCAATATGGTGGCTTCAAACGATTTCATTCTTTGATCCAAATCCTATGCCGTAATACTTTACCCCAATCGATTCAGCGATGGCGGGATCTATCTTTCTTCTCCCATCAACTATGCATGCTGGTTCGTTCATGATTTCTTTGACTTTCAACAGGTCAAGTGAACTAAATTCGTCATGATCGGTCAATATTACCAGACAATCAGTTCTCGCGATTGCTTCATACGGTTCAGCACATCTTGTTCCATCGAAAGATTCAGTAGAAAGAGGATCATAGACGTTTACACGTGCGCCAAGCTTCAATAATCCTTGAATAATGAACTTGGAAGGGGCACATCTTGTGTCGCTAACTCCTTTCTTGTATGTAACACCAAGAACGCTAATTCTCGATTTTCCAATGTCTTTTCTTACACGCCTAAGAGCAAACAAGATCATGGAAAGCGTGTGTGACTCCATGAAGGAATTGAGTCGCATACTGCATTTGATCATAGAACGCACGGGATTTTGTTTTACTTCCGACAGCAGAAGATAAGGATCCTTTGGTAAGCAAGGCCCTCCTACGCCGCATCCGGGCATGTGTATGTTAACCCTTGGATGAGTATTAGCTAACTTTATCACTTCTTGTATGTCTACTTTGTATTGTTCGCAAATTAACGCAAGCTCGTTCGCAAAAGCTATGTTTACGGACCTGAAGGTGTTCTCTGCCAATTTGGCTATCTCGGCGCTCAGACTATCAGTCAGAATGATCTTCCCTTTAACAACCTGACTATATAAATGACCCGCAAGTCGAGCACTATGCATATCGATTCCGCCTATTATTTTCTCATTTTTGACGAAATCTGTTGCGGAACTGCCTGGAGTCAATCGTTCTGGACAATATGACAGCCAGAAGTCCTTTCCACACTTCAAACCGCTCATGTTCTCTAATATCAATGCTACTCTCTCTGTGGTTCTTGGAGGAACTGTGCTTTCGATTATTATCAGTTTTCCAGGTTCAATGGCCTGACCTATTGCTTTGCAAGCAGATCTGAGAAAAGCCAAGTTTGGTTTGTGTTTTTTAGAAATGGGAGTTTGAACAGAAATTATTATAATGTCGCAAGATTTGACCGTCCTTGATGAATCCAAAGTTGTTGACAGCTTGCCAGACTTTACGGCGCCGTTTACTATTTCGGCGAGTTCCTTTTCAGGCAGTTTCAGTTTTTCAGATGCAACGATCTTAACTACTTTTCCGTTTACATCATATCCTACCACCGTGAAGCCATGATCTGCAAAGATACCAGCAATTGTTGTGCCTACATGCCCTAAGCCGAAGACAGCGATTTTGCAGACGCGTTTTGAAATTGCATCGAAAAGGTCCATACTAACACCTGAAACTAATTATCTAAACCAGAAATCCTCAAGTAATCTTAACATCAATTCTTCATTTTCCTCCCAATAATGCGGTTTTGGAATGCTTATTTTTCCGTCAAATCCTTGCATTATGCCTTCTGCAAAGTCTTCGGGATTTTGAGCGACAAGTAGATACTGACTGGATGGAGCATAACCAGCAGCGACGATCGGCTTTTCTAGCGCGGCGTATTCTGAAATCTTCGTCGAATCCTTGTCATCATAAAGACTTCGAGGAAACCCCGGTGTTCTAGGAGCGAGACACACATCGGCACAGTTAATCCAGTTTGCAACATCACTGAAAGCCACTCTTCCTGGAAGTAGACATCGTCTAATATCTAGAGATCGAATTCTTCTCTTCACATATGGAATTGAGTCATCACCCAAGATTACAAGCACGGCTGAAGGCTCAAGATTTTCGACTAGTCTCCAGCCTTCCAAAAGCAAATCCAAGCCATAAATCTCCCTTAACCTAACCCCTCCTGTAAATAAAGCAACACGAGCCTCTAGGTCCAACCCGTGCTGATCTTTCCAGTTTTCAGGTTCGATGGCAGGCTTGAAGTTTCTACTTGGGTAGTTGGGGAATACCTGTACAGAATTTGCCCCCAATTCCTTGCACATTAAACCCATCCTCTCATTTGCGGCAAAAACAAGCTTTACCTTCTGAAGAGCTCTCTCAAACGCCCGAGCCACCGATGCAAACGATGTGTGGCCAAGCCATGCTAACTCCAAGCAAAAAGGCGCTCTGAAATCGACAACCAGATCCCTTTTGCTTTTTAGAAAAGACATATGCAAGGCAACATTGTCCAATAAAGTAGGTCCCAAATTCTTGAGAGACTTTCCAATTAAAATTGTATAAGCCAAGATTGTGTCAATATTCATCCTTAGATGAACAGTAGGTAAAGCGGTGCCAGTGACAAGTCGTATATGAGCTATTTTGCTGATGCTGTCCAACATCTTCCAATATCGTACTGGAACTGGCGATCTGATTGTGATCAGATTAACTTGTCTTCTACAAGATCCCAAGATTTCAAGCTTCCGTTGAAGTCAGCCCTTTCGGTTTCGCTACAAACCAATATCATGTCTCAACACGCGCGAGCTCACTAAGGCAGCTGCTCAAAATCTTCACACAATTCATGAATTAAAATTACGATCAACTTTCGTTAGCTGAAACGACTTTTCAACTCAAGATGGATTAAATGCTCTCTGTTATAATCCTTCTCAGAATCGTAAATCCATGTCGAAGTTTCAGTTTTTTCTCGCCCAGCCTATCCCTATAATTTATTGGAATTTCCACGGTTTTGAATCCTTGCCTTTCCACTCGATGATTCATTTCGGCTTCTATGTCAAACCCCTTTGACTTCGGCTCCCAACTCTTTAATATGCGCCAGCGAACAACGCGAATCCCAGTTAAAGGATCCCTAAGATTTACTCCATTAAGAAGACGCTGTGCAAAAGCCAAAAATCTGTTCCCCATAAAGAAAGGACTCTTCTTCGCTCTCAGCTCAAAGGAATCATTAAACCTGTTTCCAGTCACCATACCGACCTCAGGATTCTCCTCTAAAATTCGGATCATCTCAAGCAAATATCCAGCGGGATAAGTGAAATCAGCATCAATGAAGGCCACATATTCCACATTAGGGTTGATGTGCTTAATCGCTTGTGCAATAGCCAGTCCTTTACCTGAACTTTCCTGAAACAAAACCTCAGCACCCATTCTCCTCGCAACCTCAACGGTCCTATCCGTGCTGTTGCCGTCAACAACCAAAAACCTCGAATCTGTCAAAACCTCTCTAAGCTCCGCTAAGGTCGGCCCAATGCCTTCCTCCTCATTCAGCGCCGCAACTATTACCAACACTGAAGAGGCACTATTCTTCTCCACTTTCTCCACCAAAACGATAGTAGCGTTGATTCTCAGACGCGTTAATCGTGCTTCCTGTCTTACTTAAACCGATAAGGAGGAAAATTCTATAAAAAATCACGACATCTTCTACAATTCTTAGATTGCGCACGCTACATCAAGGTTTGCACCCAAATGAAAAACAACCTCAACACCATTAACCACTTATCGGCTCACACGCAAATGTCACGTTAGATTTTCAGAATTTCCGACGATATAACCAAAAATCGTTTTTTAAGCTGAAGAGCAAAAATCAGAGTAGTTATTTACCAACAGTTCTAATCCCTTTCTTAGACTTATCTTGGCTTTAAATCTTAAGATATCCTCCGCTTTCGCAGGATCTCCGTAATTGGTCCTTGCATCGCCCTTTCTAGGCTTGTCATATACAACCTTTAGGTTCCTTCCAGTAACATCTTTCAAAATCTGGACAAGCTCATTTATAGCCGTGGGTCTACCAGTACATATGTTAATAGCTTCGCATTTTGAATAGTTATTTTCTAGCGCCAGCACGGTAGCCTCAACCACGTCATCCACGTATATGAAATCCCTAATTTGCTTCCCATCCCCATACACAATCAAAGGTTCGTCGTTAAAGGCACTCTGCAAAAACCTTGTTATAACGCCACCATAAGAGCTATGCTCTTGTCCAGATCCATAAACATTGAAGTACCTCAGCATGACAGTTCTAAGACCATAGCAATTGTTGAAGGCCCTACAATAACACTCTGCAGAAATCTTCGACGCGGCATATGGAGATATGGGCTTAGGCGAGTGGTCTTCCCTCAGTGGCAACGAATTTCCTTCCCCATAGACCGCTGTTGATGAGGCATACACAAATCTTTTAACTCCATTCCTAACAGCCTTCTCCAAGACATTTATCGTGCCAACAACGTTAACATCATGAGTTTCAACAGGATTATTCACAGATTCTTCAACATTTATCAACGCCGCCAAATGCACCACAGCATCAACGTCATCCATGGCTTCCCTCACAGCTTTCCCGTCTCTTACGTCCCCCTTGAAAATCTCGAAACCATCTCGACCCAAAACCTCACGCAGATTCTCAATCTTTCCCGAGCAAAAATTGTCTAAGACAACTACAGAGTATCCCCTAATTATAAGCTTATTCACTAAATGGGAACCTATAAAACCAGCCCCACCCGTCACCAGAACTCTTGAAAAATCACTCATAACCCCACATCCCTAAGCTATTTTAGCCACAAGGTCAAAGCCAATATTTGGCTACAGTAAAGGGACTTGAAACAATTGCACACACGAACAGGTGTGCTAACCAGTCATGTTTAACCATACGCTTACAAAACGGTTATGAAACTGAAATGTACCAGACTCGGCATTGTATATCCAGAGTTCTATGAACAGCTGATAGTAGTAACCACTGTCTTCAGCATCCCACGAAACCGACTTATCAACCCTGAACGCAACACCGTTTATGATCAAACTCTCAACTGTACAATAGTTCGCTACAAACGAAACTCCAGAAAATAAGAATGTTAAAGGAGTCTCCCAACTTTTGCCATCTTGAAGAAATACGCGATACTCATACAATGGCGGAAGCGGGCTAGGGGTCCCTGCAGTAGCATTGGGCAAAGGCTCAGACTGGTTCCTAAACTTCATATAAACAACATAATAAGCGGAAGAACCCATATGATTGCCAACACCGACATAAACCGAATAGCTTATACCAGCCTTAACATCAAACGGGTAATCCTCAGCCATATGCCTAGGCCCCAAAACCCATAGCTCCGAGAACTTTTCGCCTCTGGGCAAATGCAAGACCAAACCCAGCGTTGGAGAAGCAAACAGCAGAGTGCCAATCAAGCCTATGGCGGCGAAGGCAACCTTGTAGTCTTCAATCTTCCACATCGGACGCAACCTCAGTCTTCATCTGTAACAACTTCCCAGCATAAGCACGCCTAAACCAACGCCAAACAACAAGTATCACCGTGAGAAATGCGAGACCCCCCACCATTGAAAATGTCAGCGCTTGCATGACAGCCCTCTGCACATCAGCCAAAGCTGAACCCTTGAGGCTTAAAGCATCGCTCATAATGCCATCCGCTAACACAGAACACTGGTTAGCCTTACTAAGGGCTTCGTTGAAATTCCCAGTTCTGTAAGCAATTTGAGCCTCCGCCAAAAGTCCTCCAGCCTCATTCAACTCAGCAATCAAACTTGAAACATTCGCTCCAGCTCTTTCAGCCTCCAAAACAGCTGCAAAAGCCTGTTTTAAGGCATTATCTGCTCCTTCAACAGCAGGATAGGCCTCTCCACCTTCATTCACACAGAATGAAATGCCTACTGCTAAACCAAAAATCAGAAAAACCAACAAAAATGAAGTGAATAGCTTCATGTCCGACGCCTCCTCACAGTGGCCTTAGGCTCAATGTTCTCCGCCAGTTCACACATCCTCTCTAAGACTTCCCTCTCAAACCTCAAGGCTTCAAGCTCCTTGTTAAGCTTTAAATATTTGCTAGAAAATTCGCTATATCTTTCTAGAAATGTTCGACCCTTTTCAGTAACTCCGTAGCCATTATTGTTGAGGCGTATCAGGCCGACCTTAAGAGTCTCCTCCAAGTACTTCTCCAAAAGCCTGTAACTCAGGTTCGCAACATACATTATCCTGGTTTTCTTCGCACCTGTATCAGCGGCATTTAGAATGTCCGCTATAATCTCAAATCTGCGCCTATACTTCACCATATAGAGCACAACCAAAACAACAATAAAAGTCAAAATGGGGAATGTCAGAAGCTCATTTTATGTGAAGCCAGCCCCTGCCGCCCTTCTTCAACTGCTGCTCTTCACCCTTACGCTTAGGCTGGCCTCTATTAAACATCTTAGCCCTTGAGTGAAGAACGTTCCTCAACTCTGTTCTGATAAATTTACCCCATCCGCCGACTGCTGGGTCAGGTGCATAAACAAAACCTTGAGAAGCCCAAAACTCGACGACTTCGGAAAAATTTGGAGCCTTAGCATCTCTGCTTGCGAAAATGACAAAGCCCCGATCCATAAAAAGCAAGGGATAATCACGAACAGCTATTCCCTCAGCCCTAATTCTATCGTCAAACCGCTCCCTCCACAAAAGCCTCCACTCTTCCTTGAGTCTCTGACGGAACTCATCTCGCCTGAAACGGTCACTTTTCTCCAATAACACAATCCCTCCCTGGTGGGAGCGGATGAGAAACGTCATTGATGGGGATAATCATCAAAGCCTAGACGCTTCCTCACCTTCTCCTTTCTCTATCAACTGTGAAAATACTTTGCTGAACTCCCATTTAAACACCATAGAATGAAACATCTAGGATAATTGTCTAGAACAAAGATACATTTTTCTAGAAGAAAGAAAGCATGTTCTAGAGCAGATCAAAATTTTCATAGACCTGTAATTCCGAATCCTTAAAAATTGACACAACAACTTAAGATCATGCTAAGCACAACGGACATATTAGCAATAATCGAGGAAGAAGAAGTCTACAACGTCAAACAACTAGCAAAAAAACTTGAAATACGATCGGAACAGCTTGAAAGGATACTGAAAGACCTTAGCGAACACAACCTCGTAGAGTATAATCAACAAACTGGAAACGTAAAGATGTCCCCATGGCTTACCAACATAAACAAAGAGATTGAAGGCATAAAGCCGGCAACTGGAACAATAATTCTCCCTAAAAATCATGAAATAAGACTCCAAGATATAACCATAGGAAACTTTACAGACACAGACCTAGAACTAAACGTTAAACTAAGGACAAGGCAAAAGGAAATAGCCATATGCAAAGTAAGCTAGCCACGCAAAGCATGCTTAACTTCTTTCAACTTATTCAAAAGAAGTCTACCCTTTTCGGTGGTGCGATAGACGACAGAGCCGTCGCTATTGCGGACATTACCAATCAATCCTTGATTCAACATCGCAACCAAATACCTTCGAAGGGTTGAATAGCTCAGATTCGCCCTGTACATAAGGTGAGTAACCCTTACACCGTTTAAAGACGTGCTTAGAATATCTGTCAGAATCTGAACTTCACCTCTTCGACGACCCATTCTAACACCAGCTTAATAGGTAAAAGTATATCAGCATATTATTTTAGACCTAATAAAGCTTGCGAACCTCAGCTTAGAAGCCAAGCTTCAATGAAGCGACAGAGACATTGGCGGATGAATGCGCCGAGTAGACCCAAAAAATTTAATGGTTGGATTGAGAAGCTTAGAAGTCTAAGATGGAGTGTGTTATAGGTTCAGTGCCGCAGGTTAAGGCTGTCACGTGTCCGGTTTGCGGAAGTTTATGCGACGACATAGAGTTAACGGTTGAAGATGGAAAGATAGTTAAGGTTAAGAACGGATGTGCCATGTGCGAATCAAAATTTTTGGGCTATAGTGGCGAGCACAGGGTTTTGAAGCCGCTTATAAGAAAGGATGGAAAACTCGTCAAGGCTTCGCTTAAAGAAGCTGTAGGAAAGGCTGCCGAAATCCTCGCCGAAGCCAACTATCCAATACTGTACGGCTGGAGTTCAACGAGCTGCGAAGCCATACGTGTGGGTCTTGAATTGGCAGAGGAAATCGGAGGAGTTATCGATAACACATCAACGGTTTGTCACGGTCCCTCAATCTTGAGCATCCAAGATGTTGGCATTCCATCCTGTACGCTTGGACAGATTAGGCATAGGGCAGACCTCGTTATCTACTGGGGGAGCAACCCTTGGAGCGCCCACCCACGACACATCGAAAGGTATACAGCTTTTTCAGAGGGAAAGTTTGAAAGAAGCGCATGGAGGGGATACCTAACGAAGATTAAAGCCTCAATTGCTAAGAAGAAAATCGAGAGAGCAATTAGAAGAGTATTCCTTAGAGAAAAGCCTTCCGCTTCATCGCGTCTTAAAATGGAGCCCTCTCCAGCAATTTTAAGAGAAGGAAGAAAACTGATAGTTATTGACGTTAGAAGGACGAGGTCGGCTGAAATTGCAGATTACTTTATTCAAGTTGAGCCCAACAAGGATTACGAGCTTCTCCAAGCCTTTAGGGCTCTGATTCGAGACCAAGAAATCGAGGTTGACGAAGTTGCGGGGGTTCCGGTGGAACATCTGGAGGAAGTCGCTGATGTTATGATCAAATGCAATTTTGGAATACTATTCTTCGGGCTTGGTCTTACAATGAGTAGTGGCAAGCTTAGAAACATAGACGCCGCGCTTTCCTTGATTCGCGACTTGAACATGCGAACAAAGTTTGTGATAATGCCAATGCGAGGACACTTTAACGTCACTGGCGCAAACACTGTTTTCACGTGGCAGACGGGCTATCCTTATGCTGTTGATTTTTCTTTGGGTTATCCACGGTATAATCCCGGGGAGACATCCGTTGTAGATGTTCTCTTGCGGGAAGAATCAGACGCAGCGCTGATAGTTGCGTCGGACCCTGTTGCAAACTTTCCGAAGAGGGCGGTTGAACATTTGGTTAAGAATCCTTTGATAGTTATTGACCCTCACATGAACGCAACAGCCCAGATGGCTGATGTTGTTTTTCCATCAGCGTTCGTCGGAATAGAAGCGGGTGGAACAGCCTATCGCATGGACCATGTGCCGCTTCCCCTTAAAGAAGTTGTTGAGCCGCCTCGAGGGGTGCTCCCAGATGAGGAGCTCTTGAGAAGAATACTCTCAGAAGTCAGGAAAATAAAAAAGAGAAAACAGGCGGAGGCATCATAAATGGAACTTTTGATAAAAAATGGCTTTGTTTACGACCCCATTAATGGTGTTGACGGCGAAAAAATGGACATTGCGGTCAAGGACGGAGAGATTGTTAAAAGAGTTAACGAGCGCAGGGCAAAGAAAATAGACGCTTCGGGCATGATAGTTATGCCGGGCGGAGTGGACATACACTCTCACATCGCTGGTCCAAAAGTGAACGCTGGAAGACTCTTGAGGCCTGAGGACCACTTTAAAGATTTTGAACCGAAAACACCCAAAACAAGGTCTGGAGTTGGATGCTCGGTTCCCTCTACTTTTACAACCGGTTACCGTTACGCAAGGATGGGCTATACTACGGTAATGGAGCCCGCTATGCCTCCTCTGAAGGCTAAGCACACGCATGAAGAGTTCAACGACACTCCGATTATTGATAAGGCTGCCTTTCCACTCCTTGGCGACTGGTGGTTTGTGCTCGAATATTTAAAGGATGGAGAAATCGAGGAATGCGCAAGATACGTGGCGTGGATGATAACTTCGACAAAGGGGTACGCCATAAAACTCGTTAATCCCGGAGGGCTTGAGGCTTGGGGTTTTGGACACAATGTCAGCAGCCTAGACGACCAAGTTCCATATTTTGGCATAACCCCTCGCGAAATCATCCGTGGACTGTGTAAAGTTAATAAGCTTCTAAACTTGCCCCACACAATTCACGTTCACACGAATAATCTTGGAAAACCTGGAAACTATCTCACGGCTTTGGACACGATGAAATGTGTTGAAGATTTAGCCGACGAAAACAAGCCAGTGATTCACATAACTCATTGTCAATTCTGTGCCTTCAAGGGTTCTGACTGGAGAACAATGGAGTCGGGAGCGGAGGAAATCGCAAACTACGTCAACAATCATTCTCACGCGACTTTGGACATGGGTCAGGTGATATTCACGGACACAACCACCATGACGGCTGACGGCCCATTCCAGTACACATTGTACGAGTTAAGCGGAAACAAATGGATAAACCACGATGTGGAAACCGAAACAAGCTCAGGAATCGTGCCCTTCCATTACCGTCGTAAAAACCTCGTCCACGCAACCCAGTGGTCTATAGGCCTTGAACTGGCCCTACTGATCAAGGACCCGTGGAAAATCCTTATGACAACAGACCATCCAAACGGCGGTCCCTTCACCTCTTACCCGAGGATTATCGCATGGTTCGTGAGCAGGAAAGCCAGAGAAGCAACTTTGAAAAAGATTAACCCTCGAGCAAGGAGTAGAAGTTTGCTCCCGTCCATAGACCGTGAGTTGAGCTTTTACGAGGTTGCGGTGATGACGAGGGCAGGACAGGCAAAGGCCTTAGGCCTTAAAAGTAAGGGACATTTGGGCATGGGGGCAGACGCAGACATAGCAATATACAATGTAAATCCAGAAAAAACGGATCCATCCAGAAAGTATAAGACTGTGAGAAGGGCGTTCAAAAGGGCTGCCTACACGATTAAGGATGGCAAAGTTGTTGCCAAAAACGGAGAAATAATGAAGCACGTTGAAGGCGCTACTAAATGGCTTGATGTTCAAGTCTCTGAGCCGGTGAAGGTATCCGACGAGATGAAAAGAAGGTTTAAGGAATATTGGACGGTTGAATACGAAAACTACCCAGTTACAGGATACTACCTTAAAGTTTCGAACCCGATAACTGTGGAGGCCAGCGTGTAATATGATAAACCTCTATCCCTTAAAGGAATTCAGGTTTCCAGTAATAGCCGAGTGCATAGGTCCAGATGTTTTTCAAGGCAAAACTCGTCAAGAAATAGAAGGGCTGAAACTCTGGGAGGGAAACAAACAAAGAAAGCTCGGAGGACTCTTCAAGGTTGAAGGAGTCAAAGCAGAAAACCCATCGGAAAAAGAAGCCATAACGATAAAAGGCGATGTGAGCAAGGTTAGAAGAATAGGAGCAGGCATGAAAAGCGGAGAAATAACAATTTATGGGAATGCTGGCATGCACCTCGGCGAGGAGATGAAAGGCGGCAAAATAGTTGTGCATGGCAACGTCGGCGGATGGGTTGGCTCGATGATGAAAGGCGGAACACTAGAAATCCACGGAAACGCTGGCGACTATCTGGGTGCACCATACCGCGGAAGCAGTGAAGGCATGCATGGAGGAAAGATAATTGTTTATGGGAGTGTTGGAAACGAAGCTGGAGCTCACATGAGAAAAGGCTTAATCAAAATTTATGGAAGTGCGGGCCAATTTGTGGGTTTCCGAATGCATGACGGAACAATCTATGTTCAAAAAGAATCTGGGAGAAGGGCTGGGGCTTGCATGACTGGTGGCAAAATTGTGGTTGGAGGGTTATTAGAGTCTGTTCTGCCAACCTTCACGATAGACAGCATTAAAGGAAAAGTTAAGGTCGAAGAAGGCGAGACGGCTGAAGGTCCCTTCTACCTTTTTATCGGTGACCTCGCGGAAAATGGCGAAGGCAAGCTTTATGTTTCTAAGGGGAAAAATCCCTACTTAACTCATTATGAAAAGCTTCTTTAAGGAGATAGAGTTCGTGGAAAAAACGTTAAGTGTTAATCGCTTGGCATGGAGACTTCTAGAGGAGTTATGTAAAAGTCCAGAATTTTATGGAGTGAAGGTTGAAAAAGCAAGTTCTGGAGCAACAGTTGTGGATGCTGGAATAAAGGTTAAAGGGGGATTTCAATCGGGAAAAATCATAACTGAAATCTGTATGGGAGGCTGCGGAAAGGCCGAAATAACCAGTAGGCACTACGGAGAAATGGAGCTTCCGTCGATATTCGTTTACACAGACCACCCAGCCATCGCAACTTTGGGCTCTCAGTTTGCGGGTTGGCAGATGAAAGAGGCTGACTACTTCGCTATAGGCTCTGGACCGGCAAGAGCCTTAGCCCTAAAGCCGAAGGAAATCTACGAAAAAATCGGATACAAAGATGATTTTGACAAGGCTGTTGTGGTTTTGGAAACCGACAAGCATCCCCCAGCTAAGCTGGTAGAGCGCGTTGCAGAGGAATGCAACGTCTCGCTTGAAAACCTAGCGGTAATTTTGACCCCAACAGCCAGCACAGCAGGCGCAACACAGGTTTCAGGCAGAATTGTTGAAACTGGCATCCACAAACTCGACAAGCTCGGATTAAATCCTAACGTGATTTTATGTGCTTGGGGATGCGCTCCCATTCCGCCCATTCACCCGAAGTTTGCACAGGCTATGGCGAGAACGAACGACGCTATACTCTATGGCGGAGTGACTTACTATGCCGTTGAATGTGACAATGAAGAAGAACTGAAAGAGATTATCGTTAAGGCTCCATCCAGTGTTTCTAAAGATTATGGGAAACCCTTCATAGAAATCTTCAAAGAAGCAAGCTACAACTTCTACAAAATCGACCCAAATCTATTCTCGCCAGCCGTCTTAATTATCAACAACGTAAAAACTGGCAAGATATTCAAAGCCGGAGAAGTTAATGCCACTGTATTGGCGAAGTCTTTAGGACTTTGGAAATGAAGCATAAACTTATGAAGCTGTTCACTTAGGTATTTTCACGCCTAATTTCACAGCTTTTGTTATACCATACCCCAAGGGAATCGTGTAAAGTGCTAACGTAGCATTGAAGATCGCTATGAGCGGAAGGGCAATAAGTATTGCTCCTTCTGGCATGCCGTAACCTACTGGAGGTGGAAAACGGAGGAAGGTCCAATTTACGACCGTCATCATGCCTACTCTTATAACAATTCCTAATACTGTGGCCAGCGCAGCCAAGAGTGTTTCTCCATGTTTTTGAGGATTTCTCCCCGCAAGCTTTTTCGCTATAAGCATGCCAAAGAGCATGCTTATTATCGCTGCTAAATTGTATAGTGGACCAGTAGGAAGTTCTCCTGGATATACAGCGAACAATATAGCGGTGTTTATTATAGCTATAGAAACTCCTACTACGACTCCATAGAGTAAGAATGCCGCAACTATCGGTATTTCCCATATTTGATATTTAAGATATGGCGCATACGGTGCTGGAAACTTTAGAGGGGATAGATTAAAGACTATGGTGAGAGCAGCAAATGTAGTTACAACTGCAACAGTTTTAGTATCCATTTTTACTTCCCAGATAGCACAAATTTGTGGCAGTAATTATTTAAGAGTAGCTACCTAAAAAAGAGTGCAGTTCTTACAAAAAAACTCGAAAAATAAATATGGCTTGTGCACATTTTCTATTGGGAACAAGCTTGTCTGAGATCCAAAAATTTTCCTCAGCGGACGTTAAAGGTTGGCTCGAAAGCGAGACCAGTTCAATTTTCATTCCAGTTCATGCAAAAGCTGAAAAATTGATTGGCGAAATGCGCCGGGCGCTTGAAAGTCTTGCTGATGTTAGCAAGACGCTTTTGGAAAACAGCGGAAAAGAGATTGAGAAGAGGAACATGAAGACTTATGGGAGGGCCAGAGCCTTGAACAAGCTTGGGCGCCTTTTTCTTGAAAGATTCCGGCAGATTAAAGTTCCCGACAGAGTTTCTTATGACAGCTTCAGCGAGTTCGTCCAGGAGACTCAGAGGGCGTTTTTAGTTACAGAGGTTGATGTTAGAAACTGGTTTCCAAGGATTTCTCCCTTCTTTATAATGGACAGAAGAAAATTCCTAACGGCCTCCGAGAAAGCCAAAGAATCGCTTAAAGAAATCAGCGATTTCCTAAAAAGGGATTATGTCAAAACCAAAACCTTGGAAGAAACCTTCCAGCTCATAGATAAGCTCAAAAACTCTGAGGGACAGCTGGCAAACCTAAAAGTGCAAAAGACAAAAGCACAAGATGAAAAAGCTTCGCTTGAGAAGGAAATCGCTCAGACACAGCAAAAAATGACTAATCTGAAAGGCAAGGGAGGAATAAGCCAACTAAACCAGGTAACCACGGAAATAGAAGCGCTGAGCATGGAAGTAAAACGTAGTTTGCAGCACCTCCAAAAATCCTTCATAAAACTTCAGGCGCTCACCCAACACGGCGGAGGAAGCGGCTTAACATCGGAAGAAGTCAACAAACTCAATCAATACTTGGAGAACCCCTTCGAAGCCATGACAACAGAAGAGGCTGGCTATCCGTTGTTGAGGCAGATTCTCCAAAAATTAGCCCGCTCAATGGCTGATGGAAAGCTGAAACTGAAGACGGACAAAATGCGAAAGGCAGAACAAGCCATAAACAACATCCTGAACAAAAATTCCTTGGCGGTTCTTCATCAAAAGTGCGCCGACGCCGTAACAAGGAAAAGGCAACTCTCAACATCAGCGGAGGTGGCCGAAACCAGAAGCGACTTGTCAAGGCTTCAGGAGCAGCTGGAAAATCTGGAAAGGAGAAGGAGCGACATTGAATCAGAGGAAAAGGCGATAGAGCGAGCCCACAACGAAATGCTGGAAAGGATTCAAACTCAAAAGAGCCAGATAGAAAAGAACATCTTCGGTTTCATGAACAGGAGAGTAAGCATCGAATAATTTGAGGCACAGCCCTTTGCAAACAGACCTTTCACAAGTTGTCAAAGAAGCCTTAGAAATCCAATGCGAAGGGTTCTCTCGGCTGGTTGAAGAGGTCACGCATCTGCTCCACAGTGAAAGCGGAAGAGTTGGAAACCTCGACATCATAGGAAGGCTTATACAACTTAGACCTGAGGGCGAAGCGTTAGTGGTTGGCGACTTACACGGCGATTTAGAAAGCCTAATCGAAATCCTAAAAGAAAGTGGTTTCCTACAGAAAATGAACAAAAACAGCGATGCTGTGCTAATCTTTCTGGGAGACTACGGCGACAGAGGCGAATACTCTAAAGAAGTCTACTACACAGTCTTAAAACTGAAACTGCTTTTCCCACAACAAGTCGTTCTGATGCGCGGAAACCATGAGGGACCAGAAGACCTTATGGCTTCTCCTCACGACTTGCCCATGGAGTTTCAAGCGAAATTTGGCGAGAAATGGAGGGGGGCATACTTAAAAATCCGCGATTTGTTTTCATGCCTTTACAACGCGGTTTTGGTTGAGGAACGCTACTTGATGATTCACGGTGGCTTACCGCTTAAAGCTAAAACAGTTGAGGACTTGGCATACGCCCACAAGATGCATCCAAAACAAAGCTTTTTGGAAGAGATGCTCTGGAGCGACCCAAACGAAATGGTCAAAGAAACATGCGCATCACCAAGGGGCGCGGGAAAACTTTTCGGCGAAAACAAAACAACCGAAATGCTGAGAAGATTTGACGCAAAAATTTTGATAAGGAGTCACGAACCCTGCGAGGAAGGGTTCAAAATCAACCACAACGGCAAGATTCTAACCCTATTTTCACGGAAAGGACCACCCTACTTCAACACCTACGGCGCTTATTTAGAAGTAGAGCTTGCAGAGAAATCTGAAAGCGCTGAACAACTAATCCCATACATTCACAGATTTTAGGATTAGCTATCAGACGGAACCTTTTTTCAAGGGAAACGCCAATTTTCCTTTTCGTTTTCTGAAAGATTTTCTGTAAAAGAAAATGGTTGTGACAATAACACCGGAACCAGCACCAACTGCAAAATAAACGACATTCCATACATCAGGACATGATTGAGTAGTTTTAGCTTCCAAAACTGCGTGAAGGAATAATTCCCCAAATTCCATAGATGGCTCTATAGCAGTGGATTCAAGCCACTCGTTCCACGAGGTTATCATAACAATTTTTAGGTCCTTATCAGCATAATCTAACGCCGTAGTTAACATCTTTTTGAACATTGTTTCGTTAAGAGGCAACACCATTGGAGTGCAAGATATGCTTAGGTTTTTTTGCATCCATCCACAGTGTTCTGTGTTGTCGAATCCGGGATAAGCGTTTGGAATGAACCTTATTCCTTCGGAGTTCATAGTTAAACGCCATTTGGGATAATAAGTCTCAGCGTATTTCATTATGTTCTGCCATCCCTCTGATATGTTCTGGTGAGCAAAAAAGTAACTTGTTACAGCATCCATCGAATGTAGCAACGGTGAATTCCTACTAGGCGGAATAGGTGCATTACCTGCATCTCCAATTAAATATACGTCAATTAATTTTTTTAGATCATCAAAAAGCTTCTGCGTTGTTTCATTTCCCAATTCATAATAAATAAATGGCAAGTTATGAACAAATAGAACTGGTTTTTCGTCTATTTTTAAATAGCTTGGATTAACAAAATAGTTTTCTGCAGCGTAAGCCGTGTCATTGAGAAAAACTCTTGGGAATTCACTGGCAGAAAGGGTGGCATTTAAGATAGCCTTTAGGACTATCTCTGATTCGTAAAACAGGCAAAAATTAAAGTTGCTTAAATATTCTGACTCCAGAAAGCCATTTTTAAGATTGCTATCGATGTAACGATGATCATACCAATCCCATATACCGAGCCATGAAACTGCGAAGAAATCGATTCCATGATGCTTTGCCCATAAAATATGCCTATTCGCAGTAAATGGATCGCTCGAGTTATACTCACCTAAGAAAGGGGTGTATTTAACGCCGTGCTCCCAGTGATTATTAAATGGTATTCCCCACCAAATGTAATAGTATGCTCCTACCTTTGTGTCTTCTTTAGGTGTGGATGTACTCGCAAAAACATTCCCAATAGACGATAAGCTTAAAACACCCATCAGAAATGTGACAACAATTCTTTCAATAGTCTTCTGTTTCAATTAATCCGCGCTCAACTCTTTCCAGTACAAGTAGTTAGTTACTTTCACAAGCTCCATATAAAAATAACTCAATCATAAGCAAAAATAGGAAAGGGCGAGTTTGAAAGAGAAGTCTCCACTATTTCTTACACGGAAACTTTAAGAACATAATCCATTTAGCATCTTTCACAGAGTCAAACGTGTAGAAGGTTTCGTTTTTGAAAATTGGAGTTGTGACGCGGAATAGAAACTCTTGGAGCTCAACCCAGCTTAGAGAAGCCCTGGTCAAGCGCAATATACCCCATTTGTGCTTCAGCTTTCCGCATCTGATTGCCCGTGTCGGGTGCAAACCCTACCTAAAAGTTGGTAACGCAAACATCCTAGAAGAGTTAGACGCCCTAATAATCCGTCCGATTGGACGAGGCTCTCTGGAAGAGATAGTTTTCAGAATGGACATGCTTTATAGGCTTCAGCGATTAGGCTTATACGTCATAAACCCGCCCGAAGCCATCGAACACTGCGTTGACAAATACGACCTTCTGGCGATTCTGGAAGACGAAGGCATCCCCGTGCCACGCACTGCTGTGACTGAAAATGTTGACGAAGCTTCGAACGCTTTCAACGAGCTGGGCGGGGATGTTGTTGTCAAACCAATCTTCGGTTCCAGAGGAATAGGCTCAACAAGGGTTAGAGACCCAGAGATCGCCTCCACGGTTTTTAGAGCCACAACGTTTTATCGCGGCGTAATATACCTGCAAGAGTTTGTGCATCACGGCTTTTCTGACATCCGAGCATTCGTCATCGGCGACCGTGTCGTCGCAGCCATGAGGCGTGTCGCAAACAGCTGGAAAACCAACTACAGCCAAGGAGCCCGACCAGAAACAATAACGCTTGACAAAACTCTGGAGGATATGGCTGTTAAATCAGCAAAGCTTATAGAATGCAAAATAGCTGGCGTAGACATCCTAGAAAGTCGTAGAGGACCGTTAGTCGTTGAGGTTAACAGTCAGCCCGGATGGAGGGGCTTGCAGTCAGTCACAAGGGTTAACATCGCCGACGAAATTGTGGATTTCGTTCTATCGGAAATAAAGAGATAGAATGGAGCGTGTCAGCATGTTAAAAGTTGAAATCGTAAAAATCGACGTTTCAACTAAAAAATCTCAGAAAATGACAGATTACGTGGCAGAAGAAAAAGGCTTCAGCATATTCCTGAATAAAACGCATTACGCCACAATTTTCTGTTCCCCGTCGAACCTGAAAGAGTTGGCTATTGGGCATCTGCTTTCAGAAGGCATCGTAAAATCGATCGAAGAGGTCGAGGAAACGCGCTTGAAAGAGAGAGGAGTTTGCAGTGTTAACCTAAAACCAAACATCGACTTGGAAAAGCGACTGAAACTTTCAAAGCCTCTTTCCCGAGTAATTCTTTCGGCATGTGGAAGTCCATCACCCTACCAATATTCTGGAAAACTTCCTAGAATTACGTCAAACTTGAAAGTGAAAGCTGAGATCATCCAAGAATGCGTTAACCGATTAAATTCCATCGCCGAAACCTTCAGAAAAACCGGGGGAGTGCATGTCGCCGCAATTTACAAAAGCGACGGAAATCTTGTTACCTTAGCAGAGGATGTTGGTCGCCACAACGCAGTTGACAAGGCAATCGGCATCGGAGCATTAAACAAAGCCAATTTCGGCGAATGCTTTCTTGCCTTAAGTGGTCGGTTAACAGGCGACATAGTCCTTAAGGCGGCAAGAGTTGGCTTACCAATAATAGCTTCTTTGGCTGCGGCAATAGACTCTGGTATTGCGGTTGCCAAAGATGTGGACCTGACATTAATCGGGTTTGTCCGCGGAAAACGCATGAACGTCTACAATTTTCCTGAAAGAATTCTCTCGTAAGGGTCCTCAGCCCTCTTTGGGAACAGCGTTTCTTTCCCATTTTTTAATAGAGTATGGCGCTTGTTTTTTGTGAAAACTCCTAAAAAGCTTGACTCGATGTTGTTTTGGCGCAAGGCTCTCTCGACCTTATCCTTGGCTTGAGGGCTGACAGCGGCTAAAATTGTGCCCGTTGAAGACATAGACAATACTTGCTCGTCTGAAAGTTGAAAGCATTGTTGCAACGTGTAGACTTCGTTTGGAATCCGAATTTCGCCAAATTCTACTTTGAATCCCACTTTGGAGGCTTCAGCCATCTCGGTTAGAGCTGCTGTCAAGCCGCCTTCGGTAGCGTCGTGCATTGCGTGAACGCCCCCTAATTCGGCAAGTAATAATGCTTCTTTCACGCAGCTCTGCAAACTGACAAGTCCAGCAAGTTCGAGTGTTCGTTGAGCTCCGAAGAGTCTTTCAGCCAACGCCTTATGGGTCAAAGCAAAGTTGACAATTATCTCCAAACCGATGGGTTTTGTGCATAAAACATAGTCGCCGGGTCTCGCGCCGTCAGGTGTTATCAGCTTGTCTTTGCTCACAGTGCCATACGCTGTGCAAACTCCAACCAAACAAGACAAGCCTTCGTAGGTTCCCGTGTGTCCCGTAACAATAGCCATTTTAAGCTCGTCGGCGGCTTCGCACGCTTGGCTCATAATCTTATAAAATGCTTCGGGTTTGGTTGACGGCGGTGCTAAGAGGTTTATGGCGCAGTAATCGGGTTTTGCCCCAAAAAGCGCCACATCGGAAGCTGCATAATGTATAAGCAGCCATCCAAACCACTCTGTTGGGACGCCTATACACGGGTCCGTCGAAACAACTAGGTATTTATCGTCTATTAAGTGGACGCCTGAATCAAAGCCCGGAAGTGGTGGGACAATAACCCGTGTATCCTTTTTAACACAGCTAAGAAGTTTCTTGAGATTTTCTGTGGAGAGTTTTCCCATTTTTATGCAAACCTTATTTTTTTAGTAGCTGGATGCCCTTGTTGGTTATTTTGAAGGGAATCCACCCGAGACTATGCTCGCATCCTTCCATCTTCACTATGCGCAGTTCTCTTTGGCATTTCTCCTCGTCAAATCTGAAGAGGAATATGTTATGAGCTTTGTTTAGGTCTAAATCCGTAGCCCGCTGGGTCGCTATGTCTTTTTGTGTCGCCGCTGTCATGATGTCGATGTTGACGATGTTGTCGAAGTGGCACCAGTTAATGGTCCAATCTTCTACGGGTTCCATGTACTTTAACTCATACAAGGAAAATAGTTGTTCGCTAAAATCGCCAGCCGCAAAACGTGTTACGCCTTTCTCGGAAAGCAGTCTGTCGATGCGTTTCATTTCCTCAAAATCGTCTAGGCTGAAGTATATCACTTGGGGATCTCGCCGGTAAGGCTCAAAATGAGGAAAGGCTTGTATGGCGATGAACTCGCCCTTCTTCATGTAAGGCTCTATGTTCCACCCAAAAGACTTGAAATAGGCCTTCAAACGTTGAAAGGGCTTGTCCATAACGTCGAAGGCAACGGTTTCTCCTTTTTGCAGCCCTTGCCAGAGAAACTGCATAGCGAAAACAGTTTTTCCAGTGCCTGGCGGTCCGTAAAGAATGTTCCGCGAACCCGACTCGATTCCACCGCCTATCAGTTCGTCAACGCCTTTAATTCCAGTCTTGAGTTTAACCATGTTATCTACCGTCGCGGTAATCTACATGTAGATTTCAAGAATCTCCTTCTTGACAAGTATGTACATTATTACGAACGCTATGATAAATTCGCCAGTAAGGAAACTACCATTGTAGACTGCAGAGTAGATGACACCGTCGATGTTAAACGTGGTCCAGAAGAGGATTCCTGCGATGAAGTGCGATAGAAATCTTCCTAAAGTGGCTATGGCGACTCCTATCAGGGGATACGTGACTCCTCTGGAAGGGCGCGGTTTAAAGAAGCCTGCAAGACCAATGGTTCCAAAGGCTATTGGGTAGTCAAGAAATACCTGTGCTGGATGCACTATCGGAGAATACGGAAGACGCATCATGTCTATGGGCAGCGCAACCAGCCCGAAAATCACCCCTCCAAATACTCCGATTTTGACTCCTCTTCTCAGCGCTAACCAAATTATTGGTATCATGCTTCCAGCGGTCACCGAGCCACCGTATGGAAGCGTCAGAAACGGAAGCGTTAAAGCATATAATGCGGCAGAAAGCGCAGCAAACACTATGATTTCTGCAAGAACCTTAGCTTCAAATCTCATTTTACTCTCGTTCATGGTTTTTCCCTCCGCCAGTATTACCTGGATCAGGTTCTAGGGGTCGGCGGCGCTTTCAGCCGTCCTCTCAGCCGGGTCACGACCCCAGCTCCCCCAAACCTTGAAGAGGATAATTGTTATTTAGCTGTATAAAAGCGTTCTGAACGATATTCTATAATTTTATGGGGTTTCTTTGGCATTGAGCAGCTCCTCATTATCTCTTTCACGGCTTGGCTTAAGCTTTTGACCTGTTCTTCTTCTCCGCTGGAGGGCTGTGTGTAGGTTCTGTATGGGCGGTTTAGGGTTTCTCTAGTTAGGACTTCCTCTGGGTTCATTCCCCAGGCTCGCACGATCTCTTTGAAGGCTTCGATTTTGCTTAGTTGCGTTTTAGGTCTTATGGACAAGCCTAATGCGGCATAGACGTTGCGGAGAAAATCGATTCCCTTCATTTCAATGTCGTGGTATGTGCCTATCGTGTGGCCCATCATGTACTCGATGTAATCTCTATCTACGCCCAAGGCTCTCCCCCATGGGTGGGCTTGCCCCTATCATCTTCTTCTTTTCTCTTGTTGAGACTTCCGTGTTTAGGGGCGGGTTCACGAAGGAGAACTTCATTGGTTCACCGACTTTGAAGGCATATTTCTGCTGAAGGGCAATTAAATCTACCTACACATCTGGGTCTGTGCTCTGCGCAATTATACCTTTAATTATAGAAGTAGATAATAGAAAAGTATTCCATATTTGTTATATACTAACTTAATATATATCTTGCAAATACGCAAACAAAAAACTATGGAGAGAGGAAATGTTGAGGAAGACAATATCAGGGATAATGCTGGCCCTGCTATTAATCGGCACACTAGCAACGCTACTCAATGCCTCACTGATAAGAAGCGTACGCGGTAACCCCGTGGTTGACTACATGCTTTATGAGCACCATGGCGGTTGGTGGTGCGACGCCGAGAAAACAGACGACGACACTGAAGATGACTTGATGTGCTGGGCACTCACTGCTACTAACGTCTTAGAGTGGACAGGATGGGGTTTGGTGGGCGGAATGTGGAACACAGACGAGATGTTTGAGTATTCCCAAGACTACTGGGATGACCACTCTGGGTCGCCGCCACCTTTTTGGCATTGGTGGTTTGACGGAACCGGAGCGGATCACGCTGGCGGAGGAAACTTTTGGCCAACATACACGTGGACGGATTACTACCATCCCGAAGGCACTTTGTCGAAGGTAATGACAGCCATAGACGATTGGTTGCATGCTGGATATGGTATTGGCCTATTTGTTGGGGATGGCGCTCATTATATCACTTGTTGGGGTTTCCGTTATGACGACTCTTTTGATAAAACGACAAATCCTGATGATTACTACCTTGGTGTCTGGGTAACTAACTCTGACGACGACAAATGGTGGATAGGACCTGCCGTCGACGCGCCAAATACCTTAGATTATTACCCGGTAGACTGGAATGGCACTCATTGGAACATGGGAGGGGGCTTTGGAGGCTGGTACATCGGCTATGTTTGTGCGTTCGAGCCCTTCCCCAGCACCCGACCGGTGGCAGACGCAGGTGGTCCGTACATGGGCAACGAAGGCTCGGCAATAACCTTTGATGGTTCCGGTTCCTCAGACGCTGACGGCGATCCTCTTCAGTACCGCTGGGACTTCGACAACGACGGTGTATGGGACACCGGGTGGTCAGGTCCTACCGCCAGTCACACGTGGTATGAAGACTACACTGGAACCGTCGTTTTGCAGGTGTATGACGGCCACATGTTAGACATAGACAGCGATACAGTCACCGTGAGGAACGCGGCGCCAACCGTGAATGCGGGACCGGACCAAACAGTCGATGAGGGCGACACGGTAAGCTTCTCAGGCAGTTACACAGATCCAGGAACAAGCGATACCCACACCATAGGGTGGGACTTTGGAGATGGCTCCCCAGTAGTAACCGGAACGCTGACGCCAACACATGTCTATGCAGACAATGGGGACTACACTGTTACATTAACAGTGACTGATGATGACGGCGGCGTAGGAACAGACACCCTAATCGTAACTGTCTATAACGTGGCGCCAACTGTGGATGCAGGAGCGGACCAAACAGTATACTCAGGTGAGACAGTGAGTTTTAGCGGTAGCTTCACCGATCCGGGGACATTGGACACGTTTACCATCGAATGGGACTTTGGCGATGGAACCCCAAAGGCTACCGGAACACTGACCCCAACCCACGTGTACCTAGCGGCTCAGGACTACACAGTCACTTTGACCGTGACCGATGATGACGGTGGAGTGGGCTCGGACACGCTGACCATAACTGTTAAGCGGATACCAGTCCCCATCGACATTAAACCCGGCAGTGACCCCAATTCCATTAATCCAGGCGACAAAGGTCTCATACCGGTGGCGATTCTCAATGATGCCTCATGGACACCGTACTACATCGACCCGGCCTTAGTTGATCCAAGTTCAGCTGTGTTTGGACCAAATGAAGCCTCACCTGTGAAATGGCATTATGAGGACGTGGACCAGGACGGGGACATCGATCTGATCCTATTCTTCAAGACCCAAGAAACCGGAATCAAGAAAGGCGATACCTCAGCCACCCTTAACGCCAACCTCACAGATGGACGGCAGATAACCGGCGTCGACGACATTTGGACAGCACCACGAAAAAAACCATGATATCCGTAAGTACGCAAACGCCCATCTTCCCTTTTTTTACAATACCAGTATGTCCAGCAACTACAAAATCGATTCGTAATTCACAACCGCAGGAACCGTTTATTGGATCTTGAAGATAACAGTTGAGAGTAATGATCTTTCAGAGAAAAAGGGGGACGGAGGCGGCGCGCGCTACCGAAAAGGTGTTCTCCGGCTTTGCCTAGCATCAATGGTCGTGTGCGCCTTCTTTGATAGTCTCTTCGCCAAGATGATGACGGCCAATGTAGCGCTGATTAAGAGCAGTACGAGTGTGTATGTGGAAAATTCCGGTACCCACTCAGTTCCAGTCCACTGGATTATTGTTCCACTTCTTCCTACCGCCCATCCGTCACTAGCGCTAACCATAGAGACCGAATCGAACACTTCCTCATGTATTGGGCTTGTAGCGTTGCTCCAAGCGGCTCCGTCCCAACGGATTATTGTTGCATCCGTGCCTACTGCCCATCCATCGTTGGAACCGACCATAAACACCGAACGCAACCAATTCGTTGTTGGACTCGTCACGATGCTCCATTCCGTTCCGTCCCAGTGAAGAATCATTCCATTGCTGCCTACTGTCCATCCATCGTTAGCGCTGATCATGAAGATAGAGAGGAGATGTGCTGTTGTTGGGCTTGTCGCGTTGCTCCATTCCGTTCCATCCCAACGGATTATTGTTCCACTTCTTCCTACCGCCCATCCGTTGTCGGCACCGGCCACAGACACCGAAAAAAGAGACATAGTGGTCGGGGTTGTGAAATTGCCCCATTCTGTTCCGTCCCAGTGGACTATTGCTCCTCCTGTGCCTACTGCCCACCCGTCACTAGCGCTAGTCATGAATACGGAAAAGAGGTTTTCTGTTGTTGGGTTCGTCGTGCTGCTCCATTCTGTTCCATCCCAGTGGAGTATCGTTCCATCAATTCCGACCACCCATCCGTCACTGGCACTGACCATATAAACCGAATGAAGTTCACTCTCTGTGGGGCTTGTTACTGTGCTCCATTCTGTTCCGTCCCAGTGGACTATCGTTCCATAATCACCTACTGCCCATCCGTCACTAGCGCTAACCATATACACCGAGTGCAACCAATTCGTTGTTGGGATTGTCCAGTTTACCAGGCCAGCTTCTCCTTTTGCAATTGGCATACCCATGCACAGCAAAACCATTGCAGCAAGCAAGCTTACTTTTCTCATTGACATATTAAGCCCAAACATTTGTGTCCTTTTATATGTTGTCTTGTGGATATAAAAGCTAACATTTTCGATTATTGATGATTACAAGGAACGGTTAATCTCATAAAGTAGTTTTAGCATGCATGCATCTTTGCTCTACACGGCTGTGCTAGTTGCTGCCTTCATATTGAACGCTTACCTTTTCCTCTTAGCGTCTGTGCCGTTGCTTATGCGGTTCTGTGAGGAGATGTGGATTTGTCTAAAAGTCTGGAGTAGGCTAAGTTTCTGTTTGGCGTTTCTGCAGTTCTGCTTTTACTTCTGGACGTTCTGGATTAGGATGGTATTGTAAAGGTTAAGGTTTCTGAACAAAAAAGGTAGGTATTTTGTGTAGAAATGCCTAGTCTTTATGATCTCAGTTGCATAAGCCTTTAGCCTAACCTATCTCTTGTAGCTATCGTAAGTCTTAACAGTTTCCTTCGCGAGTGAAGGAAAACTCTTCTGTAGCTTCTGGAACTTCTATTAAATCTTGCGATTTCTCACTTAGTGCACGCCTTGCACCAGCAAGTTGTTCAGGCTCAGCTTTTTTTATATTGGAGCATACTCAAAACATAAAGCAAAACATAGCCAAGTTTCCCTTTGAATAACTTTCAAAAAGAATCTATCACCCCGCCGTACCTTTTCAATTTGGAATAAGTGAAAAAGCATGGAGAAATCATGGCGGTTTAGAGCTAGAGAAAATTTGAAACTATGGAAAATATAGATATAGTAATTACTTAGGGTATATATCGCCTATATTTCGTCCTGCAGAAAATTACACATGCGAATAAACATCAGCCAGTACAGCTTCCAGTGATCTAGGCTCATTTTGAAAGTGTGTTCCTGCTCTAGGTAGAAGTCAAGCAACTCCTGTAAGTCGTCAGCTTCAGCCGTCTCGTTTGTCTCAGTCCTTTCCATCATTTTTCTTTTATCCCCCCCTTGCAATTCTTTTTCAACTCCAACTCTATCTCTCCAAGAACTCGGATAAGCTCATTCAACAGGGTGTTAGCCTGGTCTGGATTCCGCTTTAGAAACTGCTGGAGCCTGTAGTGGTCCCTCATAACCTTAGGCTTGAAAGGTTTCCGACTGGTGTCGCCGTCGCATAGCAACGCCGGAATCTTCTTTTTGAGGCGTGCAACGTTCACCATTGGTTTAACCTCGGAAAAACGGTTTGCCCAAACGTTCCGTTCTTAGGCTTGAACCTTTCACAGGGGTCCGCGGTGGCGATTTTGTTTTTGTAGCCTAGGCTGCAAGCGCCGCGCCAAAACTGACAGTCGAAACAGTATTTGCGTTCAAATACTAGTTTCTTGCTTTGGTTGGAAAAAATGGGAATTGTGCTATAAAGTATCGTCCAGAAGGCTTTTTTAGTTGTATATTTATCTTTCCTAAAGTCTAAGCCTATTTAGGATGTTGCAACATGAAGCCACTGCCCAAGGAATTTGACGCCATTGAAATTGAGAAGAAGTGGCAGAAGAGATGGGAGGACATGGGCGTTTACCGCTTTGACTGTGAAGATAGGAAGCGCCCGACCTTCAGCATTGATACTCCACCGCCTTATCCTTCAGGCGAGTTTCACATGGGAAACGTGTTAAACTGGACCTACTTCGACATAGTGGCTCGCTACAAACGCATGAGGGGCTACAGCGTTTATTTTCCTCAGGGATGGGACTGCCACGGCTTGGGCATAGAAGTTCAGGTGGAAAGAGAAAATAATATTGGAAAGAGGGATATGCCCCCAGACAAGTTTCGAAAATTGTGCGAGGAGCTGGTTGAAAAGTACATTGCCATGATGAAGGAAGGCGTGATACGCCTTGGCTGCAGTGTAGACTGGACAACAGAATATCGCACAATGGACCCTGAGTATTGGAGACACACCCAGCTGAGCTTCATAATCCTCTATAAGAAGGGCTTCATATACCAAGGCACGCACCCGGTGAACTGGTGTCCCCGCTGTGAAACAGCGATTGCGGACGCCGAAGTGGACTATGAAGAACGCGAGGGTGAGCTTCACTACGTTAAGTTTCCATTAAAAAACAGCGACAAGTATTTACTAATAGCCACAACCCGTCCGGAATTTATACCCGCATGCGTTGCGGTTGCAGTCAACCCCATAGACGACAGATTCAAGAACTACTTAGGCAGAAAAATCACCGTTCCAGTTGTGAACCGCACGGTCGAGATAATTTCGGACGAAAACGTAGACCCGTCTTTCGGCACAGGCGTGGTCATGATATGCACCTACGGTGACAAAGAAGACGTAAAAACCGTAATCAAGCACAAGCTTCCAGTCGTTCCGATACTAACAGAGAACGGAAAGATAAACGAAAACGGAGGAAAATACGCAGGCTTAACAACCAGTGAGGCTAGGAAAGCCATAGTTAAAGACCTTAAAGCCGCGGGTTTGCTGGAGAAAACCGAAAAGGTTCGGCAGGAAATAGGTATATGCGATAGATGTGAGACTCCCGTCGAGGTTCTTGAACGCAAACAGTGGTTTATGAAGACGCGCATCCTAACCGACAAAGTGGAGGAAATGGCACACGAAATAGTGTGGTATCCCGATTACATGAAAGCTCGCTTAATAGATTGGGCACGTTCCCTCGACTGGGACTGGGTTATAAGCCGCCAGCGTGTGTTTGGAACACCCATACCCATCTGGTACTGCAAGAACTGTAGCGAAGTAATTTTGGCAAAAGAGGAGTGGGTTCCGATAGACCCCAAGATAGAGAAACCACGATTAGACAAGTGTCAAAGATGCGGCGGCAGAGAATTCATTCCAGAGCGGGATATTTTCGACACGTGGATGGACTCCTCCATTTCATGTGCTGTTCACGCTGGCTGGCCGGTTCGAGAAGACTGGAGGAGGCTTTTTCCAGCGGATTTGCATCCTTCGGGCGTAGATATCATTAGAACTTGGGCTTACTACCTGATGGTTAGACACCTTGCCTTGTTTGATGAGAAACCCTACAAGAGCTGCTTAATTAACGGCATGGTTTTGGGCTCAGACGGCAGAAAGATGAGCAAGTCCCTCAAAAACTACGTTGTGGCGCCAGAAGTGTTGGACAAATACGGAACAGACGCCACCAGACAGTGGGCGGCAGCCGGCGGCGCAACAGGCTCCGATATTCCCTTCCGAATGCCAGACGTGGAGTATGGAAGACGCTTTTTAACCAAATTGTGGAATGCAGCGCGATTCGTTAGCACTCAGTTGAAAGATTACAAAGCTGGTGGAAAGTACGAGTTGC
>Ga0315309_1000041_pt1 | contig 72345 bp, 79 predicted proteins | sample TDP4_MG_FD_203080 | JGI IMG/M metagenome (GOLD analysis project Ga0315309, IMG submission 203080) | Freshwater sediment microbial communities from Lake Towuti, South Sulawesi, Indonesia - TDP4 | ecosystem: Environmental > Aquatic > Freshwater > Lake > Sediment | place: Indonesia: South Sulawesi... | reverse complement strand
AGATTTGAATTTAGAAACTTTGTTGATGCATTGTCGAAGCTGATCACCCTAGGGTTACTGCAGAGCTACAGCTATGTAATCCAGGATCTAAGGAATGCTCAACGTCAAACGATTTCGTACGAATACTTTAAACATCGCTCATGGGTCTATGACCACAAAAAGCATATCCAAAATCTTAGGACCTTAGTGAAACGATACAGGAAGCACAAATAAAGAATGGGTGTAGAGTTAAGTTTATATTTCTGGGGAAAATGCAGTAGATAGGTTTACAAAAAATAGATTCGTTCGGAGGAATTTGGAAAATGGCTTATTTAACAACGCAGGCTGGACAACCAGTTCTTATCTTGAAGGAAGGAACAGCTCGTCGAAGGGGTAGAGAGGCTCAGAGAAACAACATCATGGCTGCACGTATTATCTCTGAGGTATTGCGGACTACGCTTGGGCCTCGCGGCATGGACAAGATGCTCATCGACAGCCTAGGCGACATCACCATCACCAACGATGGCGCAGCCATCCTAGACGAGGTTGAAGTTGAACATCCGGCGGCTAAGATGATGGTTGAGGTGGCTAAAACCCAGGACGACATGGTGGGCGACGGAACAACGACCGCCGTTGTTCTGGCAGGCGAACTTCTACGTAGAGCTGAGGAACTGCTCGACCAGAATATTCATCCAACGGTGATCGTGAGCGGGTTCCGAAAGGCAACGCAGATGGCTGTGGAGACCTTGGACAAACTGGGAACCCCAGTGGACATCGATGACAGACAGACTTTAAGGAAGGTTGCAATGACGTCAATGGCTAGCAAAGCTGTGGGGGCGGCTAAGGAGCATCTGGCAGAAATTGCTATTGACGCGGTTAAACAGATTGCGGAGCAACGCGGAGACAGATGGGTCGCCGACATCGACCAGGTTCAAATCATAAAAAAAGAGGGTAAGAGTCTCTTCGACACACAGTTGGTGAAGGGTATCATTGTTGACAAAGAAGTGGTGCACGCTGGGATGCCCAAGCGCATTGAAAACGCTAAAATCGCTCTCTTGGACGTGGCACTCGAGGTTGAGAAAACCGAGTTCAGTGCTGAGATTAGGATACGCGATCCGACGCAGATTAAAGCGTTCCTCGACCAAGAAACTCGCATGTTGAAGGAGATGGTGGACAAAATCAAGGCCTCTGGCGCTGACGTTGTGTTCTGCCAGAAAGGCATCGATGACATGGCTCAGCATTTTCTGGCCAAGGAGGGCATTCTTGCAGCCAGACGAGCTAAGCAGTCTGACATGGAGAAACTCTCAAGGGCCACAGGCGGGAGAATAGTCAGCAACCTAGATGATCTTAAGGCTCAAGACTTGGGCAAGGCTGGCTTGGTTGAAGAGCGCAAGGTGGGCGAAGACAAAATGGTTTTCGTTGAAAACTGCAAGCATCCACGGTCGGTTGCCATCCTGATTCGTGCTGGACTGGAGCGCATGGTTGACGAAGCCGAGAGAGCCATGAACGACGGCTTGTCTGTGGTTTCCGATGTCATCGAGTACAACAAGATTGTGGCTGGCGGTGGCGCGGTCGAGTCAGAGGTTGCTCGAAAACTGCGAGGCTACGCTACTGAGGTTGGGGGACGAGAACAGCTTGCAATTGAAGCGTTTGCTGAATCCTTAGAAATCGTGCCCAAGACACTGGCTGAAAACGCTGGGCTCGAACCCATCGACATCTTGGTTGGATTGAGGTCGGCGCACGAGAAGGCACGCGGAGATTCGAAAGGCGTCAACGTTTTCACAGGCAAGATAACTGACATGTACGGCGAGGGCGTGATAGAGCCATTGCGCGTCAAGGAACAAGCCGTGAAATCCGCATCTGAAGCTGCGTCCATGATACTGCGCATAGACGATGTCATAGCAGCCACAAAGCCTAAGGAAGAGAAAGGACTGGAGAAACCGGGCGAGGGCATGGAAGAAGAATACTAGCCCTTCTAGCCCTTTTTCTCTCCCACTTTGTTTTCGAGACGCATTTCTCTTAGAACTAACACCTTGGCTGTGTGCATGTAGCCGGATTCTTGTAGTTCTACGAGCTCAGGTTTGTTCTCTACTTCTGGATGGTCATGCATGTAGAGTTCGACGGCTTTCTCGTACATTCGTTGGCGAACCTGCGGCCAGAAGCCGCCTTTCAGGTTCTTCTTCCTCATGGTTCAGCCCGCCTCAGATCCAACTTTTGTTGCTGTGGGTTTTTAAGGTTTGAACTGTTTTGGTTCGAGTATTGAATTGGACTGCTAGGGTGAAGGTTAGTTGGAGACTTGGCCTTTTCAGGTTTTCCGCAATGAGTTTCTAATGTGATTCAAATGGAGTGCTACTGGGGCTGTGGGTGAACAGTTGTAGTTGTACATGCAAGACTGTGCTGTACGACTTCTTTGTCTACAACGACTTCTTGAATGTTGGCTGCGATGCTGTGGAAGCGGGTTTCTGTTCAGAAGTAGTTGTCTGCGCCGCGTGTTTGTTGACTACTACTTTTATGTTGGTGCTGGGGTGCGGGCTGGTTTTTTGTGTGCTTGGTGGTGTTGACCAGGCTTTAGAAACACTAACAAGAATGATGTTGTGTATTGCGGCGATGCGGGAAACAGAATTTCAGGGGAAGAAGGCGACTTTTCCCTTTAGCCTTCTTCTACCACTGTTGCGACTGGGGCGGTTTGGACAGTTGAACTTGAACACGCAAGCGCAGACTGTTTGTTTGTCCGCTTTCTGTGTGCTTGTTGATGATGAATACGCCTTAGTGCCATCATCAAGCAGATTGAAAAACCATCATAGAAAAGAGGAAAACAAATTAGTCGAGGCATTGTCTGAATATGTGCGGTAGGGCGACAAAGACCAAAGTGGACATTTATCGAAGACGCAAGTGAGGAGATTGGTTCAGGGCTCCGGTAGTATAGTCCGATTAGATTCATCATCAGTGGCGATATCTCCTGCAAACCCCCCCCCCTTTTTTGTGGTCTGATGACTTTGGTTTGGTGTGCTGCTTGACTTTGCAGTTTATTTTGTGCGTGTTTTGATAGGCGTTTTGCACTCTTGAGCAGTAGGAGGGCATGATGAAAAGTCTTTTCAAAGGGTTGTTGGTACTTTTGTAGTGGGTTAAGGGTATGCCAGAGTCGTCTGATGTGGAGTTTTTTCTGGGTCAGGGTGGAGAACGAGAGAAGGAATATGATTGGTTGGGCGCCGCTGAGTTTTGCGGGAAAGCCCTGAACTTGGTGCCTGAAACGGATTTTTTGAGGCTCGGGCAGGTTCAGGAAAGGATGGGTCACGCCTTTCATCGGGCTGCTATGCAGGCTGACAATGTAGACGAGTTCATGAAGCGTATGCGGTTGTCGGGGGAGTCCTATGAGAAAGCCGCAGAAATGCTAGTTCAAATTGCGCCGGCCAGAGCGCTTTACTGCAGGGGTATGGCTAGGTACTCTGACTTTTGGTATGCTAAAGACGCTTCTCAGAAAAAACGGTCTCTTGATGGCTGCCTGAGGTTACTAAAGGAGGCCCTTGACGGCTTCGCCGTTGCAGGTGACTCGTTGGGCTATGGTGAAGCGTTCCACCGTTTGGCACTCTGTCTTTGGGACAAAGGCTTTTTTGTAGAGAGTCTGCGTGAAAGCAAGGAGGTAGTTGATGAACTGGTCAGATATGGTCAAACCGCCGTCACAACGCTTTCCAAAGATGGTTCTGTGGATGAGTTGGCTTGGGCCTATACGATGACTTCGTGGTATATGATTTGGTACCTAGATTATTTTGAGGAGAGAAAGATAGAATTCCTCTCGTTGATTTCCGAGTACTTGAAGAAAGCCGGAGAGCTTCGGAAAAGAATTGAAGACTTGTGCTTTCAATTTTGGCTTGATTTGACACTGTTGGTAGATGCCTGGGCTAAGGGCGATCTGCAAGTTGCATCAAGATGGGCGCACAACCTCTTGCCGCAAGCTGAGAGGGCAAAAGACCACTATCTCCAAGCAATAGCATACCACACGCTGAATGCCGTTACCGCTACTGCAGCAACAACGGAGGAGGACCCAGATAAGAAGAGAGAACAACACAATCTAGCAATAAAATTCGCCCAAGAGGCTATCGGTCAGGATCTTTTGATTGGCCGTTACGATCGGGCCTCCCAAAGACTCAGCAGCTGTGTTGAGAGCCATTTTCGATTAGCCGAGCTTGAAACGAGCCTTAAAGAAAAGCGCGCTCTGTTGAAGCGTGCGGTTGAAGTTGGGCGCAAGGGCGACGAGTACTCGCGGCTTTCAGGCTCTCTTGGAACTCTTGGGTTCATATCTGGTGTTCTGAGCCAAGCCCTGTATTTTCTCTCTGAGACGGAGACGAACGTCGATGAAAGAAAGAGACTGCTTGGAGAGGCATTAGAGCTTCGGGAAAAAGACATTGAAATCTCGAGTCAGCTAGAGCCGCCTAATCAGTGGGCATGGGGGGCAAGTCGAAACTACTTGGCTCTGATAAAAGCAGATTTGGCTGAGATGGAAAAATCCGATGAGCAGAAAAGACGTCTTCTTGAAGACGCAGTCTCAAGTATGGAGAAATGCATAGCAGCATGCACAAGATACGTGCAAGTAATTTTAGTGAAGCCGCTACAACGGGACTTTGCAGTCTTAGGATGGTACCATGATTGGTTCGGCGAAGTCTTGGATCGATTATACGCTGTGACAAAAGACGAGAAAGTCATCAACAGGGCAATTGAAGTTCACCAAGACGCTGCCCAAGTGTATCAGAAGGCTGGAATGCCTAGCCGAGTGGCTGAAGCCTACTGGAGAACCGCTAGACTTTATGACCGACTTGGTGAACACATGAAAGCCGCGGACAACTTCCAGCTTGCTTCTGAGAACTATCAGCTCGTTGCTGAGAAGATTCCTCAGCTAAAAGATTTTTGTCAAGATCATGCGCTTTACATGCTGGCTTGGACTGAAATCGAGAAGGCAAGACACCATCATGGGAGACAGGAATACAGTTCAGCGGAGGAACATTTTAAGAGAGCCGCCAACATGCACAAGACACTGAAACAATGGAGTTACCTAGCCCCTGATTATTCAGCTTGGGCCAAGATAGAAACTGCCGAGGAGCTGAGTCGAAATGATCAAAGTGAAGAAGCCATCAAAGCATTCGAGGAAGCCTCTGGCTTATTCAATGAAACCAAGAGATCACTTCAAACACAGATCAACAAGGTTGAAGATCCTGATGAGCAACAAATGGCAACGGACATGGTAAAGGCAACCGACATAAGGCGTGACTATTGTTCAGCCAGAATTGCTGTTGAACAAGCAAGAATTCTCGACAAGAAGGGCGACCATTACTCTAGCTCTGAAAAATATGGCTCAGCCGCTCGAACATTTGAAAGTATAAGTCGCGCATCAGAGTCCGAACAAGAACGAAGAGAATTCAGGCTAATCATCAATCTTTCTCAGGCTTGGCAAAAAATGACGTTAGCTGAGGCAGAGGCGTCACCGGCACTGTACGTGGAGGCATCCAAGCTCTTCGAAGGAGCCAGAGAGTTCAGTCCAAACGAGAAAACGAAGATGCTGGTCATGGGACACAGCCGTTTCTGCATGGCACTTGAAGCAGGAACAAGATTCGCTGATACGAGAAACACGGACATGTACCATGACGCAATAAAATGCTTGGAGAGCGCCGCGAACTACTACATAAAAGCGGGTTTCCCAAAGGCTTCAGAATACTCTGAGGCGACGAAGTTGCTCTTTGACGCCTACTTACACATGGACAGTGCAGCAAAAGAAACTGATCCTGAGAAAAAAGCCAAGCTTTACGCGATGGCTGAAAAGGTTCTGCAGACATCGGCTGGCTCTTTCATGAGAGCGGAGCACCCCGAAAAAAGGGAACAGGTGCTGGGATTGTTGGAAAAAACAAGAAAGGAACGGGAACTTGCCATGTCCCTCACCGAAGTATTACATGCTCCATCAATCGTTTCCACAACAAGCTCCTTCACGATGCCAACACCAACCCGTGAACAGGCTGTAGGCTCCGAAAGATTCGAGCACGCAGATATACGGGCAAACTTGATAATACGTCAAAAAGAGGTGAAAGTCGGCGAAAACCTGAATGTGGAGATAGAGCTCGTTAATGCCGGAAAGAGCCCGGCTCTACTGATCAAGGTCACAGAAGTTATTCCTGACAGCTTTGACATAGCCAGAGAACCGGAAATCTATCGCGTAGAAGATAGCTATCTCAACATGAAAGGAAAGCGACTCGACCCATTAAAAACGGAAGAAGTTAGACTCGTCCTCAAGCCAAAGGCACAGGGCACATTCCCACTAAAACCGAAAATACTCTATCTCGACGAAGATGGCAAATACAAGTCGCATGAACCAGAACCAATAACCATAACCGTTAAGGAACTCGGAATAAAAGGCTGGATAAAAGGAGAAAGATAACCGCAACAAACACTGCAACGAATTTCTGTCTAGAACAAACATTGGAGACATCCATGACAGGCGCTAAAGCCTTCCAAGCTATTAGAAGCAGGATTTGAATACGTACGCACAGCGACAAAGACGGAGTGGCTATATATCGGAAGCGTAAATGAGACAAGAGTAGTATAACTCAGGCTCCGGTAGTATAGTCCGGTTAAGTATAGTGGCCTCTCGAGCCACCGACCCGGGTTCAAATCCCGGCCGGAGCACCACACTTTCTTTTGCAAAGGAAGTTTCGTCAAGAAAACTCGCTTTTGGAGTATGTGTGTGCTCTAGTAGTTGTATGAGGCTTGGTTCTAAGAGTCTTGCCAGATTGATGTTGTATCCTCTGCAGACGGCATACAAAGACAGGCAGCACAGTAAAATAGAAGATTTCCATAGAAGCATTTTTTTGATGGTTTATATGTCCAACATCCACGGAGCGCATGGGTGATAATTTGGCAGAATTCCTGATAGTTTTGGAACTGAAAGGCAAGAGAACAGAAACACTGAAGGGTCATATTATCCCCAAAAGGATCACTGCCAATAATGCCCAAGAAGCCGTGGAGAAAGCAGCAAATGGCAAAATATTTGAAGAAGAAGGTTTTGAAGTCATAGCTGTTCAAATTCTGTGAAAACATACTGCACACGCATCAGGAAAGGCTTATAGTCCGATTTGACGTGAGTTTTAAGACGCTGAGCTTGCAGAGTTTGAGAGGCTTTGCGAATTGACTAAAGAGGAAAGAAGGAGGACAATGTTGTATGCTATAATGGGAGTGCCTAAAGGTACATATCCATCACTAGTTATTGATGAAATTGAAAATGTGCCTACTCGGTGGATTTCGGCGAATGACCATCTAATATTCAAAGGAGAAGACATTAAGGAGTCTCGAAAATACAATTTTTATAGACTTTTAATTCATGCTAGCGATTCGAAGAGAATCATCAACAGTTTGCGGAATATGTATGGAAATGATTTCATATTTGTTCAAATTTACCATTAGCCATATTGCGCGCATAACGGAGTTAACCTGATAGGTGCTATTCTAGGCTCTGAGAGTTACAAATGGTTTTGAGCCATCGTTGAAGAAAAAGATGTTCAGCCTCTTCTTCAGTAGTGCAATCTTATCGTTTCTGGTTTGTTACTCGCTATTTTGGGCAACAATTTTCTTAACGCCAGGAAGAATCAATCCAATCGACCCCTATCCTTACACAATTGTGAATCTGTTCATGACTTTGTCCATTTTTCTGGATTTCTGCTGCAATAGTCACAGTGATTTACGGAATCTCAAGTGTTTGACAGAAGCGGCGTGCGCACGCTACTCGCTTTCATAGCGCGTAAACGCTATTAGAGTTACTGTCTCGATTACTCCCGCAATTCTGCGGATTTTATCGAAAATAAATCTGTCGAGCTCGTCCTTATTCTTAAAGGAGACGTCAACGTGTAAGTCGTATACGCCATAAGTGGGAGTTGCGTGCTGAACTCCCGCAAGCTTTTTGACCTCTTTGAGCACTTCATCGTCTTTTCCAGATTCTACTTTTGCCAATATGAATGCGTGGATCAGATTGAAACGCCTCTCTGAAACTGGGTATAAGTTGATAATAAAGGTAACGCCCGCTTCCCCTCTTTTTCTAATCTGTGTTTGATGTTCGAGCGCTATAAGCCATTTCAAGTTGTATTGACGATTTGTGGAGAAATCTTCTATCGTAAAACGAGAAAAGAAAAAGTGAAGGGTTTAGGCTTGCGTTCTCAGCTTCTCAAGGCAACGCATATATCTTGGGTAGAATTTTGCTGACTGCCTGGCTAAGGCTAAGTAGTGTTTAGCTCTTATGCGCTTGGGAGTCGCCCCTCTATGAAGTCCGCAACCGTTTGCAGTAGTAGGGTTGAATTTTGTTTCCGTGGCGCTCTTTCAGTTTTTTCGGATCTAGTCGTGTGCACATAAACGCGCCAAACAAAGTTTGCTCTGAACCTTCAACCATTGCTCCGTCGCATTTAGGACACGCTTTGATTTTGCTTTCGGCCATTTGAACCCCTTCTTTTCCATTACTATGAGTGAAGCTTCGCTTGGTATGTGTGGCTTGTTATTCCCGCGATAATGACAAGAAGTCCAACCGGCCACATTCCTGTTATGATTAGAAGAGCCCCGGATATTACTCCTCTTAAACCTGCAACTTCCAATCTGCCCATCTGCAAATTCCTATAGCAATCCCAAGATAGAATGGCTGCAGCAATTGAAACTGCAATATGCCAAATTGCTGAACTCACCATCGCTGCTAGGTAGGGGAAGAGAGGATAGTAAGTTGAGACAAGCAAAACCCAGTTTGTTGGCCCCCCGATAATGAAGTTTACTGGTTCAAGAAATCCAACTAAAACTCCAACTAAAAAAAACAGCCTTGCAATTCCCAACAGCAACGGACGATACGATTCTAAAATCGCCAAACTGAACACCTTATTCAAATGCCTCGCAAGTTCTATAAGAGATTAACGCGCGCAACCATAATAGTTGCTTCTTGTGAGATTAATTCGGGGGACTAATTGAGGAGCAAAGAAAAGCGAATTCTGCAAACTTGGACAGTTTTCATTTTATTGGAACTGGAGTTGGACTTGCAGGCGTGGTTCTCCTACAAAATATTTGGACTTTCGCAGAATACAAGAAGAGAGAAGAAGGATTGCTGAGATAAACAAAATGAAGCGTAAGAGAAATAGGAAAAAAGTTAAGTTGCGCGCGCACGCATTGACAGGACCACCTGACGGAAGTCTTCTTTCTTCCACTTATTTCTGTGCGAACTTTTTGAATGCCACGAAACTAAGGAGAAAAATGGCTGCCGAGGCTATGAAAGTGTATTGGAACCCTAAGTTTTCGGCAACAAAAGAACCTATGAAGCAGCCGATGGCGCTGCCGGTGCCCACCAACGCTGTGAACAATCCAGCTCTTCCCTGTGGAATAACCTCCATAGAGAGCGAGAGCACAGAGGTAGAGTAGAAAGCGTAAGCTAACCCCATGGCAACTAACATGGTTATTGATAGGGCAATCGCTCCAAAAAATGGGCTAAACCCCGCAATAATAGGGAAAAGCACAAGCCCGCACCTTAGAAGTGCAATTCTCTCCATGGGCTTGTTTCCTTCAGGCAAGCCAGTTTTCCTTTGGATATGAAAGTAGCCTAGTAAGCAGCTTATAGAGTTGAGTAAGAATAATATGAATATGGTGCTCGTTTGGAGGGTCAAGTTTCTTGCGAAGAAGATTGGCAAGGGAGTGAAGAATGTGCTTGTGGCAAGTGCGAACAAGACCAGTCCCATACATAGAGCGGAGGAATTTTCTTGCTTGAACTGCTCTAAAGCATGTGGGTCAGAGTCTGCTTTTGAAAGCAAGACGGCTCCTCTTTGTACGACGCTGATGGATTTTTCTATAGATACCAACCCTCTTTCGAAAATCAAAGCTGGATCCATTACAAAGATCGCTGAGGCTAAGAGGGAGACGAAGCTGAAGAGAACGCTGATCAGCATTACTGTTGAGTTCTCAAGGCTTAAAGCGGCAAGGAAGAAACCTAAAAGCAAGCCGACAACCCATCCGAGTTCAGTCCAAGCCTCATAACGGGCAAAGCCTTGCTTCCATTCCATATGGGAGTAAGTTTCGGCGATCAATACGTTTTTTGGCGGTTCATGGGCGGTTTCGAAAATAACGATCAATGCGTATAGGAAACCAAGCATAAACAAGTCTGTTGTTATGGAGAAAAAGTAAAGCAATACAGTAACCGTTGCGAACGACATTAAGATGAAGAATCGGTAGCGTTGGGTTGCGTCGCAGAGGTAGCCCCATAGGAAAGCAAAAGGGATAGCTAGAAACGTTGCAGTGGCTGTAAATATTCCCCAAACGACAAGGTTGCCCTGACTCACGGTTTGTGTAATATAGAGTGGGAGCAAAACCGATAAGAGTCCGAAGGCGATTTTGTAGAATACGAAGCCAGTAAGCCACCTCATAGCTGGAGACCAGAGGCTGAAGACACAGAAAAAGTTTTCCAGCATGTAAATCTATTCGTTAAGAAAATAGTGTGCGGTATAATCAAATAATCATTAAGCTTCAATAGTCTCGGTGCCTGTAAGACACTTCACAATCCAAGGGCACCATAAACACTCGTCTGGGATGGAAGTGTTTTTTGGCAGTGTTTTCACATATCCAAAATAGTGTGAGCAAGCTCGAGGACGCTCAGATACATTCTTTTCATCAAGCTTCTTAGGGGTCTCTACTGGTTTTGAAGGAACAGTTTCTTTAAGAATTTCAACGGTTGGAGCCGACGCCTTAGGCTGCTGTGGAGCCGTTGATTTTTCTGGGCTTTTGGGAATGTTAGCGTGAGGCGCGCGTTTAAGAATTCCTCTCGTAATCCCTTTCTTTTCGTGCAAGTTATCTTTCTGAATGGGGAGTGCTCTCTCGCTTGATTTTAAGTCTTTAATGATAGGCGACGCTTTTGGTTTGCTCTCTAATTCGAGGCTTTGCTCTATCCCAATAAAAGAAGGGGAGAGTTGGAGGCTTGTGCTGCAGTGGGGACAGGCCTGATAGGACTCGGGTGGCGTCTGGGAGAGGTCAGTTAACCAGATCGGATCCTTGAAGACTCTTCTGCACTTGGAGTTTGGGCACAGGAAATAGGATTCGGATGCTTTCAAGTCTCTTTTGAGCCATCCTTTTTTGTAAACCACCACTACATAGAGCACGAGAATCGTCACGATGACACTTATGGTCAAGGCTGTAACCGTGTCAATGAACTGCATAGTGAGTCACTCTTATCCAGTTACTCTGGTTTGAACTCGGTATGGGTCAGCGACTCCCGCGTCTTTTGTCAGTGTGCCCCAATTGAAGTTACCTGTGGCTCCACCGTCTGTGGTCGCGTATATGGTGTTTGTACCCGTGGTTAGGTTGTAATTCTGTGTTGTGACTATACCTCCAGTCACATTTGCCCATGCTCCCCCGTCTCTCTGTAGAATCCATGTTATGTCTACCATTTGATTCGTAGAACCTGTGATGGTGAGTCTTGCCCACCAATCAGTGCCGTTGTTTATTGAGAAGTCATTCGTAACCCATTTGGTCTGATTCAAACTGTACTCTACTAAGCCACCAGGCTCCATTATGGTTACAGTTGGACCAGTGTATGTTGCTAGAAGTGCGGCGTAGACTATGAAAACCATTGTCAAAGCTAAGACAGTTATTGTGGTCACGGCCAAAAATGTTTTCTGAGGCTTAGATTTAGGCTTGGGTGTTGCATTCATCTCTTTAATTCACCTCCAGTAGACCTTAAACATTTCTAATTAGGAGACCTGCATGTCTCTCCTTGGCTATAGGAGAAGGATATCGTGAATATTAAGTCTATTATCGTCAGATACAGATTTAGAGTCAAATTGCGAATATTACATCATCAGATAGAGAGGCATGGGAAGTTCCTTAACGTAACCACTTATCTACCTAAGAATCAAAACTAAGAAATTGATTTACCTCGCATCAGCCAAGGTTGGGCATGAGTTTCTTGATTATTTTTACTATTTCTTGTGCTTTTTCCAGAATTCCATTGTCAGTCTGAGATGGTGTGATTGCTTGTGGTATTTTGTCGGGAGACAACAAGATGAGTGAGATTAACACCATGAGACTAAAGAGGTAAAAGACTTTCTTTGATTCAGTTGATTCATCTTCTAGATTTACTACCTTAGCAACGCGTTTGACGTGAGAAGAAATTTCGATGATAGTCCGCTGCAGCTTAGAACTAACTCTAGACAGCATTCCTTCAGAGATTCTTTCCAAACCGACCACCAACCCCGCAAATTGCAGAAGGCCCGCAGCCTTCTCAGCTCACAAGAAAAATTACAGCACCCGAGCACTATAACCATTGTGAAAACAAAATACGGATTCGAAAAACCTACGACTCAGACTCCGAGTCAGATGATTAACCGATTGTACAGACTTCGTTGAGTTAATAGTTTGGCGTTAAATTTAACTGCACAACAAGATAAATCGGTTGATTGTGCATTAGAATAATCCTCTGGTGTATCCTCCGTCTACCTGGATAACGGCACCCGTTATGTAGTTTGCTCGTTCAGACGCTAAGAACACAACTAGATCTGCTATTTCGTTGGGCTGAGCTAATCGTTTCAATGGAATTTGGCTCTCCCAGCCTTTGATCACTTCTTCATAGGTTTTGCTGCTTGTCTTTGCCTGGGCTCTAGCTAGTTCCTCAGTTCTTTCTGTCATTGTCCAACCCGGACAGACAGCGTTGACGAGAATACCATACTGTGCAAGTTCATTAGCTAGAGTCTTTGATAACCCCAAGATTCCTGCTCTAAGCGCGTTTGACAAAACGAGGCGGTCAGCGGGCTGTTTGGCGGCAAAGGAAGTCATGTTGATTATTCTTCCCCATTTGCGCTCTTGCATGTGCGGCACGACCTCTAAGCACGAGGTGACAACACTCATCAGAAGCAGATTGGCTGAGCTTCGCCAATGGTCTTCTGACAGTTCTAGGAAGGTTGCGGACGGGGGACCACCTGTGTTGTTGACAAGAATGTCTATTCTACCCAAAGCTTCAGCGGTTCTAGCCACAAATCTTCTTATGTCGTCTTCCTTGGTTAAGTCTGTTTGGAGCGGGAAAACATCAGTCTTTGTAGCCAACCTAATCTCTCTGGCTGTTTCGTTTAGTTGCTTTTCGTTTCGGGCACATATAGCAACTCTCACGCCTTCCCGTGCCAGTCCTAAGGCTATTGCCTTTCCAATGCCTTGGCTTGAACCCGTCACAATGGCAACTCTTCCCATTAATCCTAGATCCATATGGCTCCCAACGCTACTAGGCATCCGAATGATAATAAAACTTGCCGAAAAGTCAACGTCTGACTCCTCTTGTGGAAGAGGATGCGAAAATAGGGGAAAGCATCTTATACTCTAAATTTCTCGTAAAAAGAGCCCCTTGGACTATGATTTACCAGGCGTGTCAACCTAAGAAGAAAAGAGGTCTCTACGGAAAAGGCAGGCGCTGGCCTTCTAAATGCTTATAAGAAAAGATTTTAACCTATCATACGGTTTACGGGATGGTGCGGTGGGCTTGTTTCAGAGGGTTTACCTTTGCCTTTAGAACACTGCTTTTAGCGTCCGCTCGAGCGGTGCTTATAGCCATCATCGTTCAACAATAGATGAACAAGCGAGGGAAGGTGATAAAATCGAATGGTGTTGAAGGTTTATAACACATTAACTAGACGCCTAGAAACGTTCAATCCTCGGCATGATAAGAAAGTGCAGATGTTTGTATGTGGGCAAACTGTATACGATGATGCCCATATGGGACATGCCAAAACATACGTGCAGTTTGACATAATTGTTCGATGGCTCCGACGATTAGGCTACGGTGTCTTCTACGTTCAGAACATAACCGACGTTGAAGACAAGATAATTAACCGAGCGAAAGAGAAAGGGCTGGACCCATTGAAGTTGGCGGAACAGCACGCGCGAAGGTTTCTTGAAGACTTGGAAGCCATAGGAGTAAGAAAGAATGTTAACATGTTTCCAAAGACTACCGATTACATACCGCAGATGATTGAACAAATCAGAGTCCTAATCAAAAAAGGATACGCATACGTTGTGGACGGCGACATTTACTATGATGTGACAAAGTTCGAAGACTACACCAAGCTTTCCCGCATACCAGTCGAGGAACTAAAGAAGCACAGAATCGAACCTAACCCAAGGAAAAAGAATCCTTACGATTTCTCACTTTGGAAGAAACAGAAACTAAGTGAACTTGCATGGGATTCACCATGGGGCAAAGGGAGACCTGGCTGGCACATAGAGGACACTGCAATGACCCAGATGATTTTGGGTCCCCAATACGATTTACATGGAGGAGGAACCGACCTCATCTTTCCCCATCACACAAACGAGATAGCTCAGGCAGAAGCGGCAACAGGCAAGAAACCGTTTGTCAAATATTGGTTGCACGCTGGTCTCCTAGAGATTAAAGGCACAAAGATGTCCAAGTCCCTGAAAAACTTCATCACAATAAGAGAAATACTGAGCAGATACGACCAAGAAACTCTGCGACTGTATTATGCGTCAACTCATTACAGAAAACCAATCGAATTCACCGAGAAAGACATAGAAGAACCAAAGAAGGAACTCGAATACCTGTACAACACGTTAAGAAACATTCAGAACGCATCCTCCATCGAGGGCGAAGAACCAGCTGAGTTGAAGAAGGCTCTAATCCAGACCAGAAAGAAGTTTGCAGACGCCATGAACAACGACTTCAACACTCCTCAAGCCATAACGCATCTATATGCTCTAGCCAGAAGAGCAAACAGGCTGGTAAGCAAACAAAAAATCAGCGCAAAACTCGCCGAAGACACAATTAAGACAATAAAAGAGCTGGGAAATATCTTCGGCATTTTGGAAAAAGAAATACCAGCTGAAGAGGAACTGCCTGAAGAAGTCCGCAAGTTAATCGCACAGCGCGAAGAAGCTCGAAGCAGAAAGGAATGGAAAAAAGCAGACACTATGAGAGAGCAAATCAGAAAACTAGGCTTTGTTCTCGAAGACACTCTTGAAGGTCCAAGATGGAGAAAAGTCAAGGACTGAAGACAACAATCAACTGATAATTCTTAGGCGATGCAGTCAAGACTCTCCCGCCATTTGGTAATGTTTCCTTGACTTGAACAGGTAGGAATTGACCAAGCCTTTCACTAATGCTATAAAATCAAAATGAACATGAAGGATAGCGAATATCTGAAGATTTCACTCCGTTGGTTGCGGTGTTGGAAGTTGCTTTTCAGCTTTTTCCGAAAGGAAATTGACGGCTTGGAGTACACTTTTGGCTAGCCCCAGCAGATCTATGAGAATCAACGTGACCATGTAGATTCTTAAATCAGCCCAGATGTTGATTTGCATTCCCTCAAGATTCAGATTCAAGCTCACAATTCCACCGGTCAAGGCGACGACGAAAAATATTATGAGAATAATAGCTTTGCCTATGTTGAAAGCGTGCTGAAATATGGTGCCGGATGTGAGTTCACTTGCCACAACAAAAAAGATGACAACCACAACAAACACGTTGAGGAGCCGCCCATAACTAGCAAACAGTTCTGGAGCGAACTGGGACAATTGGGAAATCAAAAACGTGGGCAAAACAAATAGGAAAATGAGATAGAGCAAGCCCTTAACCGTTGCCTTAGCAATGCGAGGCAACATCTTTCTTAGAAAGGACCGAGTTGTTTGATTTTCAAACAACAGGAATCACCACTGGGCCATAACTGAAAACCGAAGTATCAAAATACAAACGAACCGCCCTTATGTTGGTCGGGTCTGAAACAAACACTTGAGAAGAATAACCATAACTGCTCTGTGGAGGCACACTAGGAGACAACAGAGCTTTCCCTGAGCCCAGCAGATTGTTCATGTTATCAACCAACTCTAATTGCACAGTTCCGTCCAAAGTGAAATAGGAATGATTCTCGAAACTGATAGGCACAATTGTTCTGAAATGGGTCGCATTGAACGGGGCTACAGAAATGGCGCCCAAGGTTAAGTTGCTTAATGGCGCTCCCCAAGGCATGGTAGAATTTGTTGAGATTCTGAACGGAACAGCATTGGCGTAATTGAGGTCTAATGCGATGTCCACAACGAAACTGCTATCATTGAAGAGCATATATGAAAGATTCTCAGCCGCCATTCGGCTGATACTTATCGACATGTTATGTATGACCGAAACATTGCTGCCGTGAGTAACGAGGCGCACAAGAGTTGAGGAATCCGATATAGGGAAGCCATGACTGTCCTTGACCAGAGTTGTGAGATTCAGGTTAGATACGTCATAAAAACCTCCGTTTGCGAGGGAGAATGGCAATGACACGGTCATAGTGCTGTCCAACGTGCTCGTGTTGGGATCGCCGAATTCTGGCTTAAGCTGAAAAGCCGAATAAACGGCTGTAACAGTGAAAAATAGCAGAATTATCCAGAAAATGTTAGCTGCCCAGCCGAGCGCCCGAATCGCATGCCTCATTCAATCTCACTCGAAGGGTCCCGTCTAAGCGATAGGCTCAACTGTTTGCCCAGAGTCTTGTTTTGTTTTGGCTTCCTTCTCAGTTTGTGCAGTTTGCTCTGGAACTGGGTTTTTTTCAGCGTTCTCTGCTTTTTCTGCTTTTTTAGCCTCTTTAGCCTCAGGTTTCGGTTCAGTCTTTGCAGGGGCAGAGGAGAAAGTAGGTTGTTTGGCTTCTGATTTGACCTGTGGCTGAGATGTGGCCGTACCGGTTTCTTTTTCTCGTTTTAGTAATTGCACAGCTCTTATTGTCAATATGGACCCTATCCATCCCATAACGCCCAAGTACAGTATACGGATGACTGCCTCAATCAAAGGTGCCATTGCTCTTCCGAAGAGTTCTGTCAGGTCTGACGATGCTAGAATTGAGAGGCTTCCACTAAGGAAACCGTAGGCGCTGAAGAACGTGAAAGCTAAAAGAGTCACGCCCACAAACAGCACTATCAAGCCGGGAAGTTCTGTCTTGTCGATTTTCAATGTTAAACCTCCATGGCTCATCTGTTTCAAGCCAAGACCTATAAAAAGGAGATGAATTCAGAGTATTAATTAAAAAGATTCCGTATCGGAACGTTTTGAAGTTGCTATCTTGATATTGCGCCCCCAATTTTTCCTCCGATGGCGGCCAATACTGCTCCAAAGACACTTAGGATTGCCACTAATTCTATAATTCTCAGGTTTCTCCCTGTAGTTTCAATGTGCGAATCAGCTGGGACGCTTCTCGAGCAGTTTTTGCCGATGCAGCAATTTTGGCTCTTGCTGTTTGGATTCGCGCTTCGCAGTGAGGACACTGCCTCGTCTTCTGAGTGTTCTTTGCTAAGAGTAATTGTCCACAGTTGTGGCACACAATTACATTATACATTTCGACTTGCCTCTTTTCAGCGAAAAGTTTTTTCTCTTAGAGCGCGAAACTATTGTGATTGAGGTTACTAATTAAATGAGTGCTCCTCCCTTGATAGATTCAGTTGCCACTTATTTCCGACAGAAGGGTTACAAGATTGAACGCGACACTGTTTGGGAGGGCAAAGCCTCGGGTCTGTCGCACAGGTTTGATTTACTGATTCGTAAGGGCAACGAACAGCGGTTAGTTTGGATTCGAGCATGGAAGCGCACTGTAGGAGTAAACATGGTCATTAATATGGATAAGGCAGCTGAAGATGTAGGTGTGCCGAGTCCGATTATGATTTCAGACAAGTTTAGCGGTCATGCAAAAGCCTACGCGAATAGACGTGGAATAACATTGCTGACAAGAAGGGAGATACTGCAGCGCCTAGGCTAAAATCGTTTCAAATACCGGTCAAGGCTGTTTTCTTTTTCAAGTTTTCCAATCCAATCTGTAATTCCAACAGTGCACATTCCCTTTCGGTTTAATATAGACAAAATTTCATCGACGATGTCATCGATTGCCTTGCTAGTCGTATCTACCTCGCACACTTTTTCCATGCCCACATTTGTGATTGCGTCATATAAACAGACATCCAATATTTCTGCAGCAAGGTTTTCCCATAGTTTAGTGCCTTTGAATCCCCGTTTTTCCATTTGCTCCTTAAGCTGTTGCGGATGACACCTTAACACGAAAACGCTAGTTACCTGCTCTTTCGGAATTACAGAGGGTGCGTAATGTCCGTCGATTACGACATGGTTTTCATGTTGTTTTATAATCTGCTGCACATGTTTTGCGAGCTTGTTTGTATCCGCTATCAAAGTTTGTCTTCGCTTGTCGTATCCGCTTGCTAGTTTTTCTCGTTTAACCATGTCTGCTAAATTGATGTGCAGGGCACCCAATTTTGCGGCTAATTGTTCTGAAACTATTGTTTTTCCTACACCTGGTGTTCCGGTAATTATTATGACCTTTTTGAAGTCGTTTCTCTCCTTTAGGTATAGCTCTTCTAGTTCTACTGATGATTTAATCTTAAGACTAATCTTATAGCTTTCGAAATCCTATGATCGAGAAAGAGCTTGATGGCTGTCAAAAGCCCTCGATTTTTATGATACGGCGTTTTTCTAGGCGTTTTATGGCGTCGAAAAATTCGCTTTTCTGTTTTCCCTTAAGTTTGAAGTGTTGAAGCATTTCCTTAATTGGGGTGTGTGCTCGCCCGAACCTGCGAATTTGGTCTCTGAGATAGTTTACAACCAAGCGTTCCACTCTTCCACACTTCCAAGTTGTGTTTCTGAGAAGGACGGCCAAGGCTTGAATCATGCGTTGACCTTCTTCCCTTGACCTTTTTCCAACGACTCTTTTCATCCTCATTTCACAATTACATCATCATTCTAACCGTGACATTTAGAGTTTATCCTCAAATAAGGCTATGTATTCGAACAAACCGTACTAAATATAGAACACGCCTGTGCGTGTCGTTATACTCGATCTTCAAACATGGCTGAACTGCAGACGGAGACAGCGTCTCATGGAGTTAGATGAAAAAATCGGAGAAATCACCATTGAATCGAAAACCAAGCAAGTCATCAAGGTAAACTTTAGTGGAAACCCGTTGAGGTTCAGATGCCAACGTTGCGCTGTTTTCTGTTGCAAACTGGGCGGTCCAAAACTTTCATCAAAGGATATTGAACGCCTGAGGCAAGCAGGATACGACTCAGACATATTTTTGGAAGCCAAACAAGCAACCCTAAAAAGTAGAAAGGACGGCTCATGCATTTTTTTGTCGTTCAACGCTGAAGAAGGCTTACACCAATGTTCTGTTTACGATTACAGACCCACATTCTGCAGACTCTATCCTTTCCAGTTTGAAAAATCGGGGCCACAGTCTTATACACTGAAACTTATTCCATGCTGCAACGGCATAAACACCCAAGATGGTGAGGTGGTTAATGAGAAGTTCTTCGTTAAGTTTCTACACAAGGTCCTTCTCGATTTGATGCATTCTAATATAATCTAACTGTTCTTCCTTTGACCGCAATTCTGAAAAGGAAACAAGATGCACCTATTTCTAAAAAGGAGAATACGCCAAGCATGCATTTTATTTCCTCCAAAGCTCGAGTGAAAGGTTTTTTCGAAGGCGAAAACGTTGTTCTGGGTGCTTCCACAATAGGCGCTCATTCAGTTTTAGGCAGAAACGTAATTGTAGGGTACCCGGTTAGGAAATCTCTCCAAACCTTCACTTTCACGAGGGAGTTCAGCATAGAACAATTCGACAAAATCAGTCGAGGAGCTAAAATTGGAAAAGGCTGCATAATCCGTTCTGGTACGGTAATCTATGAGACGGCCTCAATAGGAGATCATGTTGAGGCAGGACACAACGTGTTGATTCGTGAAGGAAGCGTGATAGGCGACAAAACACGCATCGGCTCCTCCACCCAGCTTGATGGAACCGTCAAAATAGGACGAAATGTGAGCGTTCAATCCAATGTTTACCTACCACACCTCACGGTGATAGAAGACGATGTGTTTCTTGCGCCTAGTGTTGTGTTCACGAACGACCCTTACCCACCAAGCAGGCGCCGCGTAGGCATAGTTGTTGGGGAAGGTGCAGTGGTGGGTGCTAATGCGATAATCGTGGCCCGGGTCAAAATAGGAGAGGATTCTGTTGTGAGCGCCGGAGCTATAGTGACCAAAGATGTGCCGCCCAACAAGGTTGTGGTTGGTGCACCCGCGCGCGTTCGCACCACTCGAGAAGAGTACGACAAAAAGAAGGTTAAATGGGAGAAAAGCGAGGAGAAAACGCATGAAATTTGCTGAATCAAAAACCGGAAAGCTTGTCTTCACTCGACTCCTCGAAAATGAAGACCTCCTAGACAGCATAACAAAAGTGGCTGATAAGACAAGCATTCAAACGGGTTTCTTTTTTCTCATTGGCACATTGAAAAAGGCAAAAGTGGGATTTTTCCGTGACGGCAGATACGAAACAATTAAGATGAATCAGCCTCTGGAGATAGTTTCTTGCCTTGGCAATATTTCGGTTAAGGAAAACAAGATTTTCGCTCATGCTCACATTTCGGTCTCTGACGAAAAAGGCAGAGTTTTCGGAGGTCACGTCATGCCCGGATGCGTTATCGGAGCCACAGGCGAACTCATCCTTATAGAGGCTGTGGGCATCAAATTGCTAAGGAGAATGGATGAGAATACCAAGCTTTACATCTGGTCGATGGGCAAGGCATCTTCTAAAGTTGAGAAGAAGCGTTCTGCTTGAGTTCGAGTTGTTTTCTCAATCTGAGACCATGAACTCCGCTTGAATAGTAGTCATTTAATGGCTCCATTTCGACATAGCCTTGCCCTCTGTAGAGCCTTCGCGCGGCTTGGTTGTCGATCCTAACCTCTAGGTAACTAGTCTCAGCGTCCCTCATTAGAAACATGCTTTCCATTTTCTTAAGGAGTTTTATTCCCACTCCCCGTCTTCGATGCTTGACACTCACGTCGATCGTGTAAACATGACCAACCTTGGTTGTGCCGTAGTCTTCAATCATGCCGATTATGAAGCCCGCAACTTCGCCATTGATTCTTGCCAATAAAGCGATAGCCTTTGGGTTTCTTAACAAAATCTCTATTTGTTCCTTTGTGAATGCTTCCTTGGTAAAGCATTCTCTCTCAATTCTCAAGAGCTCATCCAGATTGCCCAGTTCTGCTTTTTCCACAGTTATTTGCAATTCATTTTCATCTCTTCAAGGAAGATCAGCGTTGTCCTAATTCCAAACAAGTGTAAGTATGCATTAACGATTCTTTCCTTAAGGCGTTCTTCGAGGAAACATATAAGGTGGCTTTTGCAGTGTTGCTTACAGTCAGACGCTCCAAAGCCCTCAACAGGGATCGTTGCGGCCTCGATGTTCATTATGGCTTTGTTTACCTGACACTCCCTGTTTGCACTACTTTCTGCCGCGACGACATTCACAACTGTTGCGTTCTTGTTGGCCAAAAGAAAATCAATGTGCCAGTGTCTGACTTTTCTCTTTTTAAGATGTCTACCTACACGTTTCTTGAGGCTAGTTGCTCCATTGCCAACCGCTGAACCCGTGTAAGCATAGTATCCTTTTTGAAGGGTGAAACAACCAAGTTTTTGCACTTTGAGACTAATTTCCTTGTTCAAATATATTACTAGAGTGTAGACTCCTTTGGTGGGCAATTTTTTCAACGACAATAAATTCTTTACTGTGTTAATTCTTCAACACCCTGTCAAAGCGCAATTTCACTAAATAACAAGGTGGAAAACCATAAAAACACTTGGATTGTTATCATAATGAGATCACACAGGTGAACGTGAAATGAGCCAAGCGGGCAAAGAGGACCCTATCAAGATTCACAAGGAAGGAACAGCACTGCATGACAATGGAAAATACAAGGAAGCCATCGACAAGTTCTCACAAGCCTCCCAACTTTACGAGAAGATGGGCAACTTCTTCGACGCCTCTTACACGCTGTTTAAGGCAGCAGAATGCAACTTCCTCTTGAAAGAGTACGAGACAGCCATAGAACGCTTCCTCAAGGCCGCCGACCTAGCCCTGGAGAAGGGCTACGACCGCTTTGGACTCGGCGCCCTAGAATACGCACGCGACAGCTACAAGGCGGCGGGAAAAGAAAAAGGCAAAAAAGTCTCGGATTTAAGGAAAAGAATCGCCGAAGTGAAAAAGAAGCTCGAGGCACAGGCCTTCTAGCGCGCATAATTTTGCTCTTAGCGTGCGCGTCGCTTTTCTCTTCTCAGGAAGTCCCCTATGTCAGAGATGTTCTTCACAATAACCTTACTCTTGTCTCCTTCTTCACCTATATTGGACGATATTTTGCCGAAACCCAAGCATTCATTACGCTGAGTCAATATTAGCGTGTAATCGCCTTTTCTTCTTGAGCCTGTCACATCCAGTATTCCTTGTTTGAATACGTCTCTTCCGCAAATGAAGAGCCATGCAGTCCTGTGGTCAACCATTATCTTGTTTGCTTTTCCTTCGGCGATCATTGCTAACAGAATGAAACTTGGAAAGAAAATTCCACCTTTGACTTTTCCAAGGTAGGCTCCAGCATAGAAGAAGTCTTTCTGAATTTGACTTCTGAGTCTTTCGTTTATTAGAAAATATCTGTTCTCTTTCTTGACTATGAGGTTCTCGTCTAAGCTGATGCTTGCCTTGAGCCTGCTTACAAAATCTTCAATTGGTTTCATTATAAACTCTCTCGCTTTTTGAGTTTGCAGACGAAGAAACCTTGAGTTTCACCTGGCCAGATTCTTCTGCAGTTTTCTATTGAACTGTCAAATTCGCTGCCGAAAACACTTGTTAATCCCTTTTCTCCTTGGCAGTCGATCTCTTCAATTTCGAGATTTAGGGTTCTTATTGCCCAGTCAATGTTTAATTCGTTCTCTTCCGGCTCGAGTGAACATGTCGCGTAAACTATTTCTCCGTTTGCTTCTAAAACATTGAACGCTTCAACCAGTATTTGCCTCTGAAGCTCCGCGTTCTTTTTAACGTCTTCAATCGTTCTTCTGCTGAACCAGCCCCTGTCGGTTACATAATTGCCTGAACATGGAACGTCCAGAAGTATCCGGTCAAATTTCATGTTTAGCCGTGACGACTCCCTTGCATCCAGGAGATAAACTGTCGTGTTTCTTACCCGGCAGCGTTCCAGTTGGTTTGATAGTGCACTCAGTCTTCGTCCTCTAACATCCAGAGCTATTATTACACCCGTGTTCTGCATTAAGTCAGCTAGCTGAACAGTTTTTCCACCTGGAGCTGCACAAGCATCGAGAACAGTCTTATTTTCCAGTCCAGTGAACAATGTTGCAGGAATTTGAGCAGCAGCCTCCTGAATCGAGTACAAGCCTGAAAGGTATTCTGTTGTCGCACCAACTGAAAATTCTGATCTACGAACCCAAAAACCATTTTCAAGAAAAGGAATCCCTTCAAGCACAATTCCTAGGGATTCCAATCTTTTAACAACATCTGTTTTCTTTGCGTTCATAGTGTTTATTCTGATTGATGGCTTGGACTCGAATTCATTGTATGTCCATCCTAGTTCTCTATAGCGACGGACGAAAAATTCTTTGCCAGACATCAGCGATGACCAGAAAATAGCGTCTACAACAACTTGGTGTTCCAGTGTGGATTAGGAGAGAGAATGCTTCAGCCGCCAGGAGCTCCATGGAAAGGGACATATTTCCACATTATGTCCCACCAGTCTTGATCTGTTATGGTTTCACCTTTTACTATGATGTCCATGATCAGATTTAGAAGGTCGTGGTGTCGTTCTTCATCGGTGAGTATAGATTCAAGTAAGAACTTGACTCTTTCGTTAGCGGTTTTCTTTATAGCCTCTCGTAAGCGTTCAATTACGTTATCCTCGTTTTCAATGTGCCACCTGACGACCTCTTTTAGATGCTCAAATTCTTCCTCTTTCAAGGCGGGAGCAACTGCTATTATCTGCCCAGCCGACTTGTAGATTTCAGCGTGCTTAGAAGAATCATAGGATATGCCCTTTAGAACAGCCACAACCACGGGATTCCTGATGTTTTTAAGTGCTTTGTTAATTGACTTGACAATTTCCTTCTCTTTTTTCTGCTGTTCATTGAAGAAGGCAACCATCTGCTTTTCTGTGAAACTCATGAACTTTCCTCCAATCCGTGTATATCTTTACATGAATTTATAACTTGATGTAAGCTTATGATTATCGCAAGGTTAGAGTGATTATGAGTAAACCCAGAGGTTATCTGCGCCTGACGCGTCCAGTAAATTGTCTAATGATGGGTTTTGCAGTGATAGTTGGCGCCTCCATTGCAAATCCAGGTGTTCTAAACGCTTCTTGGGTCAATCTCGCCTACGGATTCATTACTGGCTTTACGCTAACCGCCGCGTCAATGTCCATCAACGACTATCATGATAGAGACATCGACGCAGTAAATGAGCCAAACCGACCAATTCCAAGCGGGTTAATAAAACCAAGAGAAGCTTTGTTTTTGGCTTTTGCTCTAACAACAATTGGTTTTGCTGCTTCGTTAGCAAACTCGTATCTAACAACTTTCTTCTGCCTTGTGATAGCCCTAATCGCATGGATAGTCTTTGAGACTTATACCACTGTTGGAAAACGTAGCGGACTACCAGGCAATTTCCTTGTCAGCACTTGTGTTGCAATACCCTTCATTTACGGCAATTTCACTGTTGCTAACTCGTTGGGATTGAACGTTTTGATCTTCGCATCGATGGCCTTTTTTTCAAACACGGGCAGAGAAATCACAAAAGGAATTGTTGACGTTAAAGGCGACAAAATGCAAAATGTGAAAACGTTGGCTGTTCGCCTTGGTGAGAAAAATGCCGCAGTGGCAGCCACAAGCTTATATTGGCTTGCGGTTTTGTTAAGTCCAATACCTTGGCTTCTTAATCTTGTCTCTTGGTGGTTCATTCCCTTAGTGGCAATAACTGACTTCGGACTTGCAACCTCCTCATTTATGCTCCTTACGGATTACTCAAGAGAAAACGCAAGAAAAGTTAAGAAAATTGTTCTCTTATCGTTCATAATCGGATTGCTAGCGTTTGTCGTCGGTGTCATTGGGTGATCCGATGTTCAACAACGAAGTTTTCGCGAATGTTATTCTGATGGTTCTCTGTTACGTCTACATACTCTTCATAATCTTTGTTTTAGGCAAAATGGACAGACTTTTCCATATCTCGCCAAAGGCTTCTCGCAAGTTCCTTCACGCAATGATTGGAAACCTGCCATTCATAATCCCTTTTTTCACGTCTAATATTTATCCAGTTTTAGTTGCCGCGCCATTCATTTTAGTAACGTTCCTAGCGTCCTCTTACTCTCCTTTCAAGAACTTCAACGAAAGGTTAAAGGTACTTGCAGACATAACCGAGGAGGGACATCAGTTAGGGCTTGTTTTTTACGCTGTCTCGTATACTTTTTTAGCCCTGTTTTTCGCCTCCAAACCATATGTCATTGCTGCTGGCATTTTGCCCATGGCTTACGGCGACAGTGCAGCTTCCTTAATGGGCGCGACATATGGCCGAAGAAGATACAAGCTTTTTGCAGAAAAAAGTTTGGAAGGCTCACTAACAATGTTTTTTGCCAGCCTATTCAGTCTTACAATTAGTCTAGTTTTCTTTTCCACACTGTATTCATTTTCAGTTTTAGACAAAACTCTTCCAGCTCTTGCAGCTACCGCTGTGGCTACTTTAGTTGAGGGTCTTTCGCCCATGGGTTTTGACAACTTAAGCGTACCCGCCTTCAGTGCCTTAGCCTTCTTATTGTTTAGTGGAGGCGTTTGAACAATTGGTTTTCATAGTTATAGATGGGCTGGACTCCTCTGGAAAAAGCACTCAGGCGCTCAGGCTTCACGAATTCCTTAAGAAACATGGAAAAACTGTTTGTCTGCGTTTTCATCCTTCAAGTGACAATTTCTTCGGAGTTAAAGCTAAACAGTTTCTGTGTTCGAAGGGAAAAAGCGCACATTTCGCAGTTTCCTTCTTATATATGCTCGATGTTATCCGTTCAATTCTGCTTTATTCCTGGCAAAGATATGATTATGTGATTTTTGTCCGCTACTTGATGGGAACAGCTTATTTGCCGTCGCCGCTGCATAGAATTGCCTATCATTTCTTTGCTTTCGTTGTTCCAACATCAAATCACATGTTTTTTCTTGACGTTAGCCCAAGAGAGGCGTATCGGAGAATAAGGCAAACGCGCAAAAGCCGAGAAATTTTTGAAAGTTTGGATGAGTTGGAACGAATTAGATATAAAGCACTTTTTTTGGCAACGGTAGGCAAATGGACTATTATCAATGCTGATCGACCAGTGAAGGATATTGAGAAAGAGATTAGAGTCGTATATGATGTCAGAAAAACTGACAATGATTTCAAACAAATGTAGCCTGTACTACTAATTACTGGTGCGTGCTCAACTTTCTAACCAGAGATGCCCCTTCTTCACTAAGCTCGTAAACGCGGTGTGAACTGTGTTCGGTATATTTGATTCTACTCTTGACAAGGCCGCATCTTTCTAGTAGGCTTAGATCTTTTTCACAACCAGGGTAGCGTATTTCCACTCCTCTTACTGTAATGGGAAGCCTCAAGCTTCCAGTGTTTGCGTTGCTAATGAGGAGGGATTTTATGTGTTCCAAACGTCCTATCGTTTCGTTACATTCTTCGTGGAAGTTCTCTTCGATGCCCTTGAGCAGGATGACCTTCAACTCTGACGACATATCGCGACTACCTTTGATAGCTACGTCTGCATCATTTTTTAAGATAGACAAAATCATCAACATGTTCAATAAATACATGTGGTGCTTGCATTATACACTTTCTATATACTCTGTTTGTGTGAACCCTTTTCTCGTATCGCAAAGAGGACAAGTGGAATCACGAACTTAAATGAAACAAAGCCAATAGACTGACTAGTGTTAGTACTTCGCCTTTTTCTCGTATTGTTTTTCGTATATTTCTCGGACTCGTTGTATGGTGTCGGCGTCGTCTGGGCTTTTATCATCTCTTATTCGTGCTATTCGAGCGAAGCGCAGGGCCATGCCGCATTCATATCTTGGGCTCTTTTGAATCTCGTTGTAGGCTACTTCTACGACTATTTTTGGATCAACCACAACCCGATGAGGCTCCTCTCCAATAGCTAGTTCTTGGAGCCGCTTAGTCATCTCGACTATCTCTTTGTCAGTTAAGCCTTTGAACGTCTTGCCCACAACCATGAACCACCCCGTCTCTGCGTCCCGCGCGGCAAGGTAGTAGTCGCTCAGCCAGTTGTGCCTTCTGCCGTATCCCCACTCGGCTGCAACTATAACGAGGTCTAGTGATTCTAGTGTCCGTTTGATTTTGAACCAGCGTTTTCCCCTTATTCCAGGCGTGTATGGGCTGTCGAGCTTCTTGGCAACCAACCCCTCGTGCCCGTTGTTTAACGCTTCTCTCAGGAATTCCTCTGCATTCCGCGGGTTGCTTGTAACTATCTGTTTAGTTAATTGTATGCTCCCAGCGATTTCTTTCAGTTTCCTTCTCCGTTCAGCATATGGGTTGTTGATTAAGCTCTCGCCGTTCAGGTAGATAACATCAAAGAGCTGGAGTTGGATTGGAATTCGCTTGGCAATCTCGTCTATCTCGTGGACTCTTCGGAACCTACGCATGAGGTGCTGAAAAAGAAGCGGGCTGGTTCGGTCTTCGCCCACAGCGATGACCTCTCCCTCGAGGATTGCTTGACCTGCATTCACTTGGCCTCGAACGAGCTGCACAACTTCCGGAAGACTTTCAGTAACGTCTGTGAGACGGCGACTGTAAACTTGCACCTTGTCTCCAGCCTTGTGAATCTGAATGCGGGCGCCGTCTAGCTTGTATTCGAAAGCTGTAGCTCCTCCAGCCTCCTTGATGGCCTCATTCACGTCTTCAGCCATCTGAGCCATCATGGGTTTTATTGGTCGAAAAACACTAAACTCGAGTTTCTCCAGGCCTTCCTTACCCTTCACCTTTGCTATTGCTGCAATTTCACCAGTGTCTCCCGCAAGCATACTAGCGGTTTGAACCGTTTCCAGAGGAAGGTCAAAAGCCTTTGACACCACCATTTCCATAAGGCCTTCGTGAAAGCCTGTGCGCATTTCACCAATCATTATTTTAACAATATACTTAGCTTCGATTGGCGAGGCTTGACCAAGCAAGGTTTCAACCAAACGTTCTTTGCGCTCTCTTGAACCATAGCCCGATGTTCCTGCAATCGTTTCAAAGGTGTGCCTGACCTCAAGAATGCTTAGAGGCTTCTCGAGAAGTGTAACCTGACGCCGAATCTTGCTTGTTTCAAACACTGTTTTAGTCGCTGAGCCGATGTCGCCAGTTTGACTAAACGCGCTTTGAAAGTCACTCCGAGTCACATTGGTTAACGTCCTAATCAAACCGCTCAGCGTAGCCCAACTAACCTCAAGCACTCTCTGATCCCACTTTGGAAATGGGCGACCAAGAATCATCGAAACAGCAGGCTCAACCTCATCCGTGTTTAAATCCTTCAGAAAGTTAGCCACTAAGTCAACCATTAGGAGACGTTTGGTTGTTGCCTCCAACTTCTCGCAGAGTTCACATAACTCGCGAAACGCGGTGTGCATAGCTCGTTTTCCTTACATTTTGACTTAGTCTTCCACATAAGACATAAACATTTTTGTGACTCGTCTCAACATTTTCATTGTTTCCAGAACGAATAGTCACGAAATTTAAATAAACATGCCTGAAAACCCTATTTGAGCTTCGAACCGCCAAAAATCTTTAGACGCATTATTATAGAAAAGATCATCGAATCCATTGATAACAAGAAATTCGCTCACAAATTCTCTTTAAGAAATTGTGTGTGCTCGGATTGCTGCTTTTCGAAGAATAACGAAGTGAACTAAATTTAGCTAAATTTTGCAAAAAATATAGTTTTGAAGATCTGTTCGTTTGGAAAATTGCAATGAAATTGTCCTAAGCTTTTCTCGAATCATAGAAGAGATAAGCGTATTGCATATTTAGATAGGGAATGCGCTGGTCTGCTAACGAAGCCCAACCAGCCAGACTATTCTCGGGGACTGTACCTCTCAGTAGACATCTACATCCAAACAGAAAGTGAAATCCCGAATTGAATTCGTACAAAGAAAAAGAAACAGCCTATATGATGTGCAGCTGTTTTCCTATTTTCTTGAATGCGTCAACAGCGAAGTCTAAGTCCTCTTTGGACAAGGCGGCGTTCATCATGGTTCGGATTCGAGCTTTGTCTCGGGCAACCATTGGGTAAACGATAGGCAAAGCAAACACGCCTTCTTCAAACAGCCTAGCACTGAGCTTCTTCGCCACGCCGCTTTCCCCAACTATAACTGGCGTTATCGGCGTCTGACTGTTGCCGACATCGAAGCTCAAATCCTTCATTGTTTTTTTGAAGTAGCGGGTGTTGTCCCACAGTCTTTTGACGTGCTGTGGTTCATTCTCCAACACATCAATTGCAGCGATGCACGCAGCTGCAACTGGAGGGGGATGCGAACCGCTCAAAAGCCAGGTGCGCGACCTGTTGAAGGCGAAGTTGACTAGATCTCGACTTCCTGAAATATGGCCACCGACTACACCGAACGCTTTGGAGAATGTGCCCATCTCAACGTGCACTTTGTTTCTGTCTAGTTTGAAGTGTGAAACGATGCCTCTGCCCCCTTCGCCCAGCACGCCTTCACCATGGGCGTCATCAACAAAAACCATGGCGCCGTGTTCTTCTGCAAATTCTGCAATTTGGTCTAAGGGTGCAATGTCGCCATCCATTGAGAATACGCCGTCTGTTGTGATAAGTATGCGCCTGTACGTGGGCGAATGCTTTTCCGCCTCGTTTAAGACTCGTTTCAAGTCTTCCACATCGGTATGTTTGTAGATTGCTCTTTCAGCGTGTGCCAATCGAACGCCATCTATGATGCTACCGTGGTTGAGTTCGTCGCTTATGATAAGGTCTTCCTTGCCCACGAGTTGAGGAATCAGTCCAGCATTAGCGGCAAAACCAGTCTGATACACCAGAGAAGCCTCAGCGTGTTTAAATCTGGCTAATCGCCTCTCAAGCTCAATGTGAATGTCCATGGTCCCAGCTATTGGTCGCACTGAACCCGACCCTGCACCGTGCGTTTTAACAGCTTGAATAGCCGCCTCTTTGACCTTTGGATGATTGCTCAGTCCCAGATAATTGTTTGAGCACAGCATGAGTACTTGTTTGCCGTCCACAATGCAGCGTGGCGCGCTCGGGCCCTGCAAAACGCGCAGTTTCCAGTCGAGTTCACTTTTGACTAATGTCTGATACTCTTCAGCTAGAAACGCTGTTGGGTTTCTCACTAGTTTACACCTCAGTTTAAAGTCTTCACTAATGTTTCTCTTAATCTTTATTTTCTTTACCATTCGGGCTCCAACGAAACCTTGGCAGCTTGTTTGGATTCGATCAAGTTTATTCCTCGAGCTATATCCCGCATCGGAATCTTATGCGTAATAATAGACGAGATTTTCTCTCGAAACCCAAGGTGAGAAAGCAAGTCTCTAACCTGAACCCAGGTCTCAAACATTCTTCGGCCCGTTATGCCGTAGACGGTAGCGGACTTGAAAATCACAGCGTCATTCAAATTGAGTTCCATAGGCTTCTCCAAGATTCCCAAAAGAGAGACTCTTCCGCCTGGAGTGAGCATCTCAAAAGCCTGCCTCAAAGCGTTTGGGTCGCCTGACATTTCCAAAGCAACGTCAACACCGTTGCCATCGGTTGCGTCACGAATGATCTTCACGAGATTTTCACCTTTTTCGCGAGCGCTTAAGACCATATCCGCACCCATTTTCTTGGCCAGTTCCATTCGAACCTTGTTTAAACCACCAGCCGTAACAAACACCTTAGCTGCCCCTAACTGCTTAAGCACGGCTATGGCCATTAGTCCAATTGGACCAGCACCCAAAACAGCCACATTTCTGCCAACGATGTCATTAGTCTGGTCCTTGGGTATAACTGCTTGAACAGCATTTCCGAGCGGCTCTTGAACCGAAGCGACGGCTGGATCTAGACTAGGGTCGTTTTTCCAAGCGTTCCGTTCAGGCAGCGCAAACTGTTCCGCGAAGACGCCGTCTCGGTCCACGCCTAGAATTTCCATGTTTTTGCAGACGTGCATCTTGTTCATTCGGCATTGATAGCATGTGCCATCCACTATGTGGGTCTCTGCTGAAACCTTGTCGCCCACTTGCACCTTGGACACGTCTCTGCCAATCTCAATCACCTTGCCCGCTACCTCATGTCCAAATACAATGGGAAGCTTTTTAACACGGTTCTGAGCCCACTCGTTCCATTCCCAAATGTGCACATCGGTGCCGCAGATTGAAGCAGCCTCAACTTCAACTAAAACTTCGTTGCTCTTGATTTTCGGTATCTCTACTGTGGTGATTTCAGCACCCGGCTGCCTTCCTCTCTTGACTATCGCGTTCATTTCGGGTCTCTCACCAGCCCAGTTGTTCTAGTAGCCCTCGGTTGTGCGAATTCGGGGGAATGCATTACATAGCAGTAAACGTAATTAGGTTTTTCTATCTCAGGCTTCCCTATTTGGTTATTGCGGTGAGGTGATAAAGGCGCGTTGAAGATTGGCTTTCTGGTCAATCCCATTGCGGGCATGGGGGGCAAAGTGGGCCTAAAAGGAACAGACAACATTTCAAACAAAGCCTTTGCCATGGGAGCTAAACCAGTCTCCCCAATAAGGGCTGTAGAGTTTCTCAACAGACTAAAAGAACTCGAAATGCCAGAAAAAATCGATTTGCTCACATGCCCGGGGGTGATGGGCGAAGACGAAGTCAAATCTGCAGACTTGAAGGCTCAAATCTTATCGATGTTAATTCGAACGGAGACTTCGGCTGAAGACACAAAGCTGGCAGTTAGACTTATGATTAAGAACGAAGTGGATTTGATAGTTTTCGTCGGCGGCGACGGCACAGCCAGAGATATATTCGACGCGCTGGATAGTAAAACCACAACGCCGGTTTTAGGCGTTCCGTCAGGCGTCAAAATGTACAGTGGCTTATTTGCTGCGAATGTTAACGACGCAGCTGATGTAGTTCAAGCTTTTGTGGAGGGCGAAGCGCAAATCACCGATTTTGAGATAGTCGACGCGAATGAAGAGGCCATCAGGAGCGACCGGTTCTCAACTAAACTCTACGGTTTCTTGAAAGGACCCTTTGTGTCCATGCGCCTCCTAGCTAGCAAACAGATCAGCCCCGAAACAATGGATGAGCATGACAACCAGATGGCAGTCGCGAGGTTCATTGTTGAAGAAATGAACCCAAAAGCCACGTACATTCTTGGACCAGGTACAACAATAAAATGCATAGCTGATTTGCTTGGAGTAGAAAAAACACTGCTGGGCGTTGACGTTTATCGAGACAAGAGGGCTGTCAAAGACGTGAATGAAGAGAAAATCCTACGAGAAATTAAGGATTGGAACAACACCTGGATAGTGCTCTCACCCATTGGACGCCAAGGCATGTTACTGGGGCGAGGAAACCAAGAGATAAGCCCAGAAATCCTGCGGCAAGTTGGAAAAGAACGCCTGATTGTCGCTGCAACGCGTAGCAAGATTCAAGGGATTGAAGGAGGCGTTTTAAGGGTTGACACAGGCGACGCCCAGGTTGATCAAATGCTAAGGGGATACATCAAGGTTGCCACAGACTATCGCGAGTGGCGACTCATGCAGGTTCTTTAAGGGCTATGCTATTCTCCTACGACTTGGATAATGATTGTTCTTTGTCTTGGATATACATCTGTCTCCACAAAAACCAGTGACTGCCATGTGCCCAGAACCACTCGACCGTCAACAACGGGCAATGTCTTGTCAGGGCTCAAAAAAACAGACCGTAAATGTGAATGTGCGTTGGAGGGATGCTCATATCCAGCTTTTTTTGGGATCAGATTCTGTAGCACAGTCTTAATATCGCGTAGCAAGCTCGGTTCATATTCGGTTAAGATCAATATCCCCGTTGCATGAGGAGCAAAAACGTGTGCCAAGCCGTTTTTGATGCCTGCCTTCTCCACGGAGTCTTGGATCCTGTCTGACAAGTCTACAAAGTCTATTTCGCCCTTGGTGGAAAATGTCAAACTTTCGTTGAAAACTTTCATTTCATTTTGCCTCTATCTTGTTATTGCGGATAGAGATAAAAAACGTTTGAACTTCGGCAGATTCAATTACTAATGGCTAGAGGACGTGTGAGAGTCGAAGTATGTTTATGATTTTGTCTTCAGAAGAGATGTTTGGTGAACAATGGTGATGTATGGAGTGCAAGAAAATACTAATACAACCAGTGTCACCCAAGATTATTTCTTTAATCCTGCTCAAAGCTAAAACTTGCTGGTTTTGCCTACATTAGACAGTTAAGAAATAAGGTTCTATGACAAATACGCTTGATTTAGGCTTCTTTCAGATGCATCAAATTCAATGCTCTAGGGGGTTCGCGTGGATACAAAAACATAAACAGCTCCAACCTAACAGATTGATTTTTAACCATAAACGCAGTTATTCGGTATATCGAGGGTTCGCTGATGTCTTTGAAGGTTGAAGACGTTATGGTTGAAGACGTGATAACAGTGGAAGCCAGCGCAGCTGTCAAGAAAGCTGTCAGCCTCATGAACGAAAACGAGATTGGCTGCCTGGTTGTAGTCAAGCAAGGAAAGGCGATTGGCATAGTGACGGAACGCGACATGCTGACCCGTGTTTTATCTCAGTCTCGTGATCCAGAGCGAACTAGAGTTTCCGAAGTGATGAGTGCTCCCCTAATCGTTGCCGACCCGGATATGGAACTAGAAGAGGCAGCTAGACTCATGTTTAAAATGAAGGTCAAGAAGCTACCAGTGGTTTCAAACGGCCAATTAGTTGGCTTGATAACCCTGACCGACCTTGCCCGATATCAACCTCAGATCATAAAAATACTCAAGAAAGCTCACGCGGTAAATCAGGCGCCTAAGAGAATGCAAAAAGTTGTCGATTACTATATAGCGTAGCATTGTCTTTCGTCTGGACATAAAATCTGTCCTTTCTTGAATACACGGCTTGTTTGTCAGAGGTTTTTGGACATAAAAACTATCCGAAATTCAGCATTTTACGTTCTCGCAAACTTTAGCGCGAACAGCATTGCGGGGGCCCTCATATAACTGTGGTGTCGAGGTTTTGGCTAGATTTTCTATCTATTTAGTCCACAATTCTTTGAGGCGCACTGAACGCCGAGAACGCGCGCCTTAAGCCATTCGCTAGCTCCCGAGATCACATTCACAGGATATATCATATTCTGAAATATGTCGATGTTTGGAGGACTATATTTATAGAAAATAACCCATTGTTTTCTCTTGGTGATTGTGGTGCAGCTTATTGAAATTCCGCAGTTTCCAACTCTGCGCGGTCAAGACGCAATAGAGGCTCTTAATGAAATCATCAGAGAACTTGAGGAACAAAAAAGTAAGGAATTGACCGAGAAGCAGGCAAAAGCTCTGATTAAATTTGCGAACGGATTAATTTCTTCTATTGAAGCCGAGATGTCGTCAGAAACGTCAAACAAGGACAAACCGAAGCATTTCGCGTTTTTCAAAAAAGTTGAAGACGCCGTATTGCTCAGATTACAGCTTCTTAAATAGACGCTCTTTTTTAATATACGAATTCTGTTTCCGCACAGCTCTCTATGGACATGATTCGCATATTTGAAGCGGTTTAGCCTAGGCTAAGCAGTGAAAAAGAGCTCATTGTTTTCTTGAACCTGTGAAAAGCGGCAAAATATGTAGAGAACAGCTATCGGAAAGCTATGAGAGAAGTTGAACGGAACCTACGCTACGTTTGTAATTTAACTGCCCATTGTTGCTGGCCATTTTAGGGCGTGATGCCATTGGTCTTGGAGTTCAGTGATGCGATCTTTGACGGTTGTGTGTAGCTTGTTTCTCAGTGTTGTATCATTCCTCAAGGCTGTCTTGCTTTTCTTGAGTTTCCCCATTCGTTTAGAGAGTTCGATGTCGCCTATGATTTCTCGAATCCAGTTTTCAAAATCTCCGCGTTTCAGGTGAAAAGCCAAGCTCTTTGGGGCAGTCGTGTTGATTTTGTTGCAGAAGTCGGAGAGGCTTATTGCGAAGTCTCCTGTTGGTTTGCCAATGTCCTCATAGAAGAAGAAGCCCCTGTCGTAGACAACATTTCCCAGAATTCTTTGGATACTTTCTTTGTCTTGTCGATTCTCTGCTTTAATTACTGATGCTTGAGTCATATTTATCACTCATTCCGCTCAAGAATGTTCTAGATAGTCTTTATGAATCCAGAATTCATGTTGAGGCGCATTAGCATGTCTCTAGGCTAAAAAAATACTCCCTCTGCCTAGGTTTTTTGCAGCTAGTCGCCATACGGTTTGAAATGCGTGGGAAAGACGGATAGTCGCACTTCAGAAAGCTGCAGAAGGCTATCGACTTATATCACTCATATAAGAGTCAACTCTACTTAACTAAAAGAAAGGGTTGAGCTATGTCAACGGCTACAGAAGAGTTCAAGAGAGTAGTCAACTCATCCATGCCTTTCCCAGCTGAAGTCATATCAGCTTACTCGCGGTTGGAAACGGTTTTTACCAGTGGAGACTTGAGCAAGGAAGCCAAGATTCCTCGCTCAACTGCGAAGTATTACATTAACCGCATGGTAGACCTCCGCATGATTTCTCAAGTTCCTCACAGGAAGAAATATCAAAAATACGCCAACGCTCAAACATTCTCGGATTGGCTAAACGACCTCGTCAGACTAGCCATACGTCCATTGGAGAGAGGAAGCTGAAAGCTGTATGTCGCTGAGAGAGCTGGCTTCTCAAGCTAAACGAAAAGTGGGCAAGGGGCGTCACGGACGCTTGCTGACTTTTAAAGAAATCCGAAGAATCAAGAAAAGGGGTTACGAAGCCGAAAGGGAACTTGTTCACAAACTGCGAATCCATGGCTTTAAGGCTGTCAGGGTGCCGGTGAGTGCACCAAGCAGTGAACCGTTGCCTGACGTTTTTGCAACCAAAGGAAACAGCCTCGTGGCGTTTGAGGTGAAAGCGCCAAAAGCCGAGAGAGCCTACTTTCGCAAAGACCAAGTGGAAAAGCTCTTCTTTTTCCTCGGTTTCTTTGAGCCATACACTCAAAAACTAGCTGTTCTAGGTGCAAAATTCCCCCGCAAATGGGTTTTTAAACTAGTTGAGAAACCAGATGACTTCGTGGTCTACAGGGAAGAGAAAAGCAGCTTCCAACTAGAAACACAATGAGTAAACAAACGTATTAAAGGCGCTTAAGGAATAAGCTATGAGCGCTTATGATTATCCTCAATATTATAAGATCGCCTTTAGCTATCTGCACAGTAGCCCAAAGGTGTGTGGTCTAAGTGCCTGGCAAGAAATCTGAGAAGCATCAATGGTATGTAAACATTTTCAACGACATGGGCGCAGACTGGGAAGCGATAGTCAACATGCGGGACACGCAGAAAGAAGCAAGCTTCATTGAGGGCTTGATGTGCAAAAAAGGAACGACGTTAGACCTCTGCTGCGGCACCGGGCGCCACTCCATTGTTCTTTGCAAAAGAGGCTGGAACATCATTGGAATGGACCTTTCAAGGAATCTTCTCGCAATCGCCAAGCTGAGAATGACCCAAGCGGACATCAAGTTTCCTCTAGTGAGAGCAGACATGCGCAGCTTCCCCTTCAAAGCCGAAGTCTTTATCGCAATCATAAACATGTTCACGAGTTTCGGCTACCTACCCTCGGAAAACGAAGACATAAAAAGTCTGTTAGAGGTCAACAGAACGCTCAAAAAGAAAGGAAAATTCATGATAGACCTGGCCAACCGTGACCACATCGTTAAGAATTTTCGGGAAAGAGACTGGGCAGAGTTTGAACCCTACTACATGCTTGAAAAACGCTCGCTTGACATGAAAGACTCTAGGCTCATAAGCCAGTGGATCCTCATCCAAAAGGGTGATAGAAAGATTAAATCAATTCTGCACGAAGTGCGCCTCTTTACGCTTACACAAGTAGAAAAACTGCTCAAGCAGGCTGGATTGACAGTTGCAGAAGTTTATGGAGGTTACGAGAAGCAAGAATTCAATCTGGAGTCTTCCAGAATGATTGTGCTTGCTCAAAAGATTTAGTGCCAAGCTGGTGTGAATATGCAATCCCATCGTGTAGGAATGAACACGTGCCTCAGTTGGTAGAGCTTTGGAAAGAATACATGGTCGGCTAGGTTGAGGGAGATCAGATTTAACGCTGTCGACGAAGCCACATTCTTCTGCGTTAACCTTAGCCAGTTGAAGTGTCCACTCACACTAGATATGCTCACAGGGAAAGCCCCGGACATCAACGGCCTGATAACACACAAGTTCCCACTAGCCGAATTTGAAAAAGCCATCGAAATAGCCATGGTCCCGGCGCAGAAACCGTCAAAGTTCTACTCACATCAGGAATTTAAAGAATGAAACAAAATTTCAATTTTTGATGAAAAATCTCATGGTGTTTCAAAAAAGCAATGTTCAAAATTTGGTGATTGGCAGCAAACTTCGATTTTATTTCTCGTTTTTAGTCTTTTATTAACCAAATTCTCGCAAGTTCTTACTTGCTTTCATGCGTTTTTGACGGAAACTTTTCAATAAATGGACTTGCGCTGGGAGTTCATTTATAAAGTCTTGAATTTGGAGAATCGGCACGATTGGCACATCGTTGTAGAATTTGCAGGGCCCAAGCGTCAATGACATAACAATTGGGACAAGCGTGGCGGTCTGCCAATCTTCTAATCTGACTTTTTGGTAATAATTGGGAAGAGCTTTGGCAAACGCTTCAGTTCTCTCAATTTGAGCCTCAACCGCCTTGAATGTTGCGGCTTTTCGCCAGCCACGTTTCCAATGCTTGCAGTCCACGCAGAGGATTAAGGGTTTCTTTAAGCCTATGACATCGATTTCCCATTTTTTTAAGGCTTGTTTAAAACGGAAGTTTCTCATCACTCTGTAACCGTTAGCTTCGAACGCTTGAGCCGCAATGCTCTCAAATTCACTCCAGGAAAGCAAGGCACAAACTCGCTCAAAGTCTGCTGCTAATCTTAAAGCGTACACAGCCATCTTGACACGTTGGCTGGGCGAAGATTCTATTACACCCTTGTGCTCGTGAAAGAGATCGCTTTGGGAAAGTTTTCTCAGGGCTTGTTCAGTTGTTTGAGTTGGAGCCTTTGCAACCTTTGCGATCAGTTCTTTGCGCACTGGTCCATCGAGGGTCAGCCTTAGCAGAGATAGGAGAACATCTCTTTCCACGGTCATTTGTGATCCCCAGATTCTCTGGTGAAAAGAGAACCTAATTAGTGTGATGGCGATGTCGCTTGGGCAAGAAAATTTTGATAGTTGTCGTGGCAAAAATGCTTTATCCCCTCTAGGCTTCAGTATTCCGCGAATATCAGGCTCCAAAGGTGAAGATTTCGGCGTGCTAGAATTCTACACAAAAACCGCAAGCTCTTCTTGATTAACTTGAGAGGTTGAAATAAATGATGAAAGTTGGAAAAGTAGCCACCCATTTTCATAATTTGCGTGAATATGCGAGAATATTATAAACGTTTAAACTCAGATGCACCGCATTAAAAAAGGGTTTGAAACGAGTTCAATCTTTCAAGGGACCGATATGAGTGAAATTGGGAAATCTATGCATGATTCTTTGTTAGGCCCCCCAAAAACGCAGAGAGGGCAGTGCAGGAGTTGCGGTTCACAGCTGGAACTCTACGAACTTGACTTTCGAAGAAGCTCAAAAGTCATGAAATGCATACGCTGTGGCATGTTGCACGTTTACAAGAAAGACATAATCGGGAAGTGGAAACTGCTCAAGGCTCAAAAGCCCGATATACCACAAAGGTAAGCAAACAAGCGTACCCTAATAGTTAGATGCCCTCTTCTGCTTTGAGCCGTTAGGCTTTAAAATCGCTTGTTCTTTACCTAGAGTGGACGGAGAGTTACAATTTGAGTGAACGCTATTTGAATATGACTGCAAAATCTAAGAAGCTGTATGAGCGGGCTAAGCGGGTTCTTCCAGCAGGTGTTTCATATTTCTTGCGTTTCATAGAACCTCATCCATTCTATACAGCGCGAGCCAAGGGAAGCAAGCTGTATGATGTGGATGGAAATGAATACATTGATTTCTGGATCGGCCACTACGCTCTCATTTTGGGACACAGCCCGCCCAAAGTGATGCGTGAAGTTAAGAGCCAACTAGACATAGGCACACATTACGGCACTGCTCACGAATTGGAGATAGCCCTAGCTGAACAAGTTGTCAAGATGGTTCCTAGCGCCCAAATGGTTCGCTTTTCTAACTCAGGCACCGAAGCCATGATGTACGCGACAAGATTGGCAAGGACGATAACACAACGAGACCTGATCGCCAAGTTTGAGGGAGGATGGCATGGAGGCTACGACCCACTGCACGTCGCGGTGAAGCACCCTTTCAATATTCCTGAGTCGAACGGTTTAACGCAGGGCGTAATAAAAGACACCGTAGTGCTGCCATTCAACAAGATTGAACCTGTAAGAAAAGCATTAAAAAAAGAGAAACTGTCTGCAGTTTTTATTGAGCCAATGCTCGGTTCAGGCGGCGGCATCCCAGCCCAAATCGACTTCTTGAAGGAACTTAGAGAATTATGCACCGAAAACGCCACTTTATTGGTGTTTGATGAAGTAATCACGGGTTTCCGGCTGGCACCTGGAGGAGCCCAACAATTCTTCAGCGTCAAACCCGACATCACGGTTTTGGGCAAAATCCTAGGGGGAGGCTTCCCAATAGGCGCTGTTACAGCTTCGAAAGAAACAATGGGGCACATGAACCCCCTCCTCTACGAGCGTCCAAAGTTTTCTTTCCAGGGCGGCACCTTTTGCGCCAACCCTATAACTATGACAGCGGGCTTGGCAACTCTAAAAACCCTGCAAGATGGAAAATTGATCACCCGATTGAACAGAGAAGGCGATAACCTCCGAAAACAACTAAAAGATGTTTTTGAGCGTAAAAATCTTGACGTTCAAGTCACGGGTTTGAGTTCGCTTTGGCACACACACTTCACGAAAGAAAAAATCCAAGACAGCAACGCAGTGGCTCGTGCAGACAAAGAAAAATTAGCCAAGTATCACATGCATTTGATCGAAAGAGGAGTGTTTTTCCTTCCAGGAAAAATGGGCGCACTAAGCACCGCACACACGAGGACAGACTTGGAAAAACTAGTTTTCGAAACAGAAAAGTTCAAAATCTAACAATTATCTATTAATCAAGGAAAGCTAGAGAAAACTTAATAGACTTTACTAGTGTTTTCATATAAACTCTTGGCAGGGTGAAGAAGTTTTGCATGTAACTTATGCGGCTGAAATTTGAAAGAATTGAGAAGGAGAGAATCGGAGAGGGAAAGCATCAAGAATATTTACATCTTGTGATGGAGATAGAAGAAGAACTTAAGATAAGATAGAGCTTTATGTAGTGTGTTTTCATGGGTACAAATCATACAAATGAAATCGCGCCTGGAATCTTTTGGGTCGGCGTTGAAGATTGGAACCGTCGATACTTCGACGCGCTGATTCCCCTGCCGAATGGGACATCCTACAACGCCTACCTGATTGTTGGTAAAGAAAAAGTCGTCCTTGTCGACACAGTTCAAAAGAATTTTCAAGAAGAGATGCTCGAAAAGATAGGAGAAGTAGTGGACCCAGAACGAATCGACTATGTTGTTATGAATCATGCGGAACCCGACCATGCAGGCGCAATACCACGAGTCTTGGAAATTGCCGAGGGCGCCAAACTGATTGTTACAAAATTGGGAGTTGAGATGGCGAGAATATTCTATGATGTGCCGTCGGAACGAACACTTATGGTTAGAGACGGTGATACGCTGAGTTTGGGTGGAAAGACACTGAAATTTATTGAGGCGCCTTGGCTTCACTGGCCCGAAACTATGTTCACCTACTGCGTTGAAGACGGAGTTCTGTTCCCATGCGACTTCTTTGGTGCGCATCTGGCCAAGAGCAAGCTATTCGACGACGAGTTCGGTGAAGGTCTCTTACCTGAAGCCAAGAAGTATTACGCCGAGATAATGATGCCTTTTCCAGTTGCCATTCAGCGGGCGCTGGACAAAGTAAAGGGACTCGATGTAAAAATGATAGGGCCGAGTCACGGTCCCATCTACCGGAATCCTAGACGAATCTTAGACGCCTATGAGAAATGGTCTCGAGGTCCTCTTCAGCCAAGAGTGGTCTTGGTTTATGTGACCATGTGGGGGTCAACTGAAGCTTTAGAAGAGGCGGTCGCTGATGGGATTTCGGGCGAAGGCGTTGAAGTTGTTCCCTACAACTTGCTGGTGTCTGATTTGTCCCACGTTATGAGAGACATCGTGGACGCGAGTGCCATAGTCATCGGAGCGCCCACAGTTCTAAACAATCCTCATCCCCTTGCGATTATGGCAACTGAAATCATAAGAGAACTAAGACCAAGGGCCAAATTAGTCGCTGCGTTCGGTTCATACGGGTGGGGTCGCGCGGCCGCAAAGACGATTGCAGATCGCCTACAACAATCAGGCTTTGAAATCTTGGAGACGTTTGAGGTTCGAGGACCGCCAAAGAAAGAAGACCTTGAAAAGGCTGTAAACTTGGGAAAGCATGTAGCCCAGAGGGTTAGAGAAATCCTCAAGGCATGATTGAGCCTCAAATGAAGAGGTCTTTTCTTCGTTTTCTAACAAGCATTTTTGCGGTCGCCTTCTCGGACTTGAGGTAAGGATAGCCTCGGACAATTGCGACGGGAATTCCTTCTTTTGCTTGTCCTATGACCAACTCAGCAGCTGAAGCTAATTCGTCAGCTATCGCTGTTTGCTTGACTCTCAAAACATATCCGAAAAGGTCGGTTTCTCCTCTTCTGTCCCGAATCGGAGCCATGCCTGCAACGCCTACAGCAATGTTGATTTCACCCTCTCGAAACGCGCGGCCGTGTGTATCAGAGATTATAACTGCCACATCTTTTCCCGTCAACTTCTTTATCCGACCGCGTATAACACGTGCTGAACGGTCCGGATTTTCAGGCAACAGTGCAACAATTCTTTCGCCGGGAACGTTAGATTGATCGACTCCAGCGTTAGCGCAAACAAACCCGTGTTTGGTTTCGACGATTAAGTGTCCGTCGCCCATGCGCCTTATGCTCTTTGACTGCCTTAGAATAACCTCCACCAACGCTGCGTCTTTGTCGAGCTTTTTAGCAACGGTTTTTGCAAACTCTGATGGAACAACCTCGTCAAGGTTAACGATGTTTCCTTCAGCTCTAGAAGCGACAACATGAGTAACAACTATTACATCGTTGTCTTTTAGTGGAGTTCGTTGCTTTTCAGCTGCCTTGCAGATAAGCTTGGCTAGGTCGTCTCCCTTTTTGATTATTGGTAAGCCCTTGACGGCAAAAACCTGAATCATGTTCATGCACAACCCTTTGAATGCAACTATTCCAAATGCTATCTTCAAATATATAACAAAAGCCAGTTTTCGAAAGAATAAGCATTCACCTCTTCAAGACAACAGAGCTCATGCCCCAGTGAAAACGTTTAGGACCCCCTAAAAGTCCACGTAAAAATCTCTTCAGACAAAGATTTCAGGTTCTCGCTTGAAGCGCATGAAGCGCCCGCGTTTAAGTTGTGATGCGGGCGCAAAGTTTTTTGAAGTGTAGAGGTGTCCAGCAGAAATACGAAAACACTTATTACGTATCATGATTAGAACATTATATCGTGAGTATTAAGATATTATGAGGTGCCAACATGCAAAAAACTCAAGCATTGGCGGTCTACGCCTTAATTGCCTCAGTTGTTGCAGCAACTTCCGTCATGGCACTGCTTGCAACTCAGAAGACACTCTCCGGCACAGGCACTATCAAAGCCGTGGGAATCGGAGTATACTGGGATCTACCATGCACAAATGCGACGTCATCACTCAATTTCGGGCTTCTGGAACGAGGAGGTTCGAAGAACTTCACTTTATACTTGAAAAACAATGGAAATTCTCCTCTCACTCTGAGCATGACAACACAAAACTGGAACCCATCAACCGCGTCAAGCCTTATGACCTTGACGTGGAACCGCGAAGGGCAACAAATCAGCCCTAACCAGGTTATACAATTTGTGATTACGCTTTCTGTTTCACCGAGTGTAACAGGCATCAGCAGTTTCAGCTTCGACATAATCATAACTGGAACTGGTTAGCTTTTCCCGCCCATGAAGCGCCACAATCTTCCCTTCCTTTTTTTTGGCGCAAATCTACAATAGCATATTTGCTCGGCACGGAATCGTGTGAAACGTTTAGGACCCCCTAAGAACCCTCGCAAAAACACCAGCCTTAAGCAGGCTCTAGCCCACATTTTATTCATAAAAAAGCAAACTCCGTTTAAATAGGCACTTCGGCAAAATTTTTCGACTACCACATTTGGGGGTGGTCCCAAACATTTTCGCCGAGGTTTAGGCATACAAAAACGTGTCTATCAACGTGATAGGCAACTTTCACACTATTATTCCATTTTATCGGGCTGAACTGGTGAGTATGCCGTGTGGCGAAGGGCAAGGCAAAAACTGGAAGACTCTCAGTATTCAAGGGACACGAAGCAAGGCTCAACAGAGCCGCATTCTACTTTCTCGCCCACTACGGCCCACAAACGATCTACGACATACACAAAAAAGTAAAAACCCGAAAAGGGTTTAGTCAAACCCGTTACGCATACGTGAACAAACGAGTAAGATCTCTCGAAGAGGAAAACTACATCAAGAAGACAGGCGTTAAGAAGAGCTCACTGATCACCATACAAAAAGAAGTTATTATTAACAGAGTTGCCCGCAAGTTAATAACACATGAACAGAAACCAGCCCCTGATCACAGCAGCCTAACACAGAAAGAAGAAGGCGCTAAGCGATTGTCCCCTTCTTCTTTTGAAATTATTTTACAGCCTCACGCCCTTCAATACAAGTTGATGATGATGGCACTAAGGAACCATTTGCCACCACCACGCACACTCAGCCACAGCCGAATGCTCTGTTCCTACATGGACTTCTTCAACATAGACTCTGCTCTTCTCCAGTCCTCGACAGTGTTGATGTTGTAAAACGTGCTCAATTTTTCATCATATTGCCGCAGAACCAGAGTGGAAACATAGCGTATCCTACGCAGATGTGCAATCATCGACAACATATCCCGTTTTCCCTCGCTCAACGCAGCTATTGCAGCATCCTTAGCAAGCTTCACGTTATAAGCGGCTTGGAGAGGCTCAATGTAACCGTTAGGCCAACGGGGAATAACTGCACTCCTGTCAACACACAGATCCAACAGCAAACCCGCTATTTCTGGAGACACAAAAACGGCATCACACGGAAGCAGCAATGCGCATTCAGCGCGCACTGTTTCGAAACCCGTCAAAGCACCAACCAGAGGGCTATGATCTCGATGCTTGTCCACAACAACCTTCGACTTCAACTCCTGCAAATGTAAAAGCGTGTTCTGCTGAGCTTCTGAGCCGACTACGACCACACTCTCATCAGCAACATCTGAGACTCGGTTGAGCACATGAGCCACAAGTGGCTTGCCAGCCAATTCCTTCAGACACTTGTCTTGATCAAACCTCTTAGAAAGGCCACCTGCAAGAACAATCACAGCCTTGTTCAAAACAACGCCTCAGCACTACATCAATGATTGCACATTATTCAGTCAGAGAGGACTTTTTTTCCTCTCAAGTCATTGGATGTCTTCTCGCCGCCATAATCGCGCCATACACTGCGCCAACAATGATCAATATCCCAATCAACACAAAGAAAAGAGCCCAAGCAACTTCCCACCTGAAAGAAGTTGTTAACACGAGATAGAAAATCAAGCCCACGAACATCAAAAAAAAGCCGCCAATAAGCGGCCCAATGTACCCGAACTCTCGCTTCTCGTGCTTTTCCTCCTTCTCCGCCTTTTCACGCCTCTCCCCCTTCTCTTCTTTTTCACGCTTCTCAGCTTTTTCAGCCCTATACGGTGCCGGGGGCACAGCTTCAGTAGGGGTAGGAGGTTGCGCCATTTTCAGTGACGAACCACACTTCGGACAAAAATTCATTTCTTCACGAACCTTCGTACCACACTTGGGACAATACGACATGCTAATTCACCCATTACCAAATTCAACTTCCTTTAGTTGAACACTTAGTATTTAAAAACATAGTTAAAGCTATTAAAAAGAAATGTTATATGCGTGTATCATCAGAATACTGAAATCAGGTGGACGAATTGAGCGAGAGTTTCGAAAGGTCTGCAAGGAGGTATGGGGAAAGTCTCTTCAGTGCTATTTCTGCAGGGTTTTTCTTTCTGCTCGTAGGCGTGATTTTTGTCAGCACACGTAATCTTTTTGAGAAAACAGTAGACTTCTTTCAAGGCTTCGATGTCGTGTCGGTTCCTAACACAGGAATCAGCCTAATTGCCCCCGTATTTCCTAGGATTCATCAAGTGGTCTACGTGGCTGCCGAGCAATTCAGTTTCGCCTTTGGATTCTTTCAGCTCATTATTCTTGCGCTCAGATTTGTTGCCCGTTCACCGTGGGACAAAAAAGCAGAAACTGCCTCAAACTTTGTCTTCTGGATTGGCGCCGGCTACCTCATTCGCACCTTGCTTATCGAAACCACAAGATGGTCTGGAACGACAACATGGTTCGTGTTCTGGTCTGGAATAATCATGCTTCTTGGTTTGTCGCTCATCATCAGAGCCATTATTCTAGCTGTAGCATCCACCGCACGAACAATCTGACATCCTTTCAAGTTTCTTAATTCCCTTTCCATAAGGCTTCAAAGTGAAAGACACAATCATTTATTGATATCCTCTCGGGATACGTGAAAACATTCATCCTTGCGCCTCGAACGAAACCGATCAAGGTTAACCCTGTTCGCCTAGCCACTTCAATCCCAGAATCCACAGGGGCAGCGAGAGAAGCCACGATTGGAATGCGCATCCTAGCCGCCTTCAGAACGATGTCACCTGTAAGGCGACCACTCGAAGCCAAGAACAATTGAGAAAAATCACGCTTTCTCTGAGCGCAAATGCCGATTACCTTATCCACCGCGTTGTGGCGTCCAACATCCTCAGCATGGGTTATCAATTCACCTTCAGCCGAATACAAGGCGGCTATGTGCACGCCGCCAGTCTTGCGAAAAATCTCAGCCAATGTGTTCAATCGTTTAACAGCCTCAGAAACGGTCTCCGCTCTCACTTTGAAGCCAAAAGACAGCTTTTGCGAGTCAAGCCTGTCTATTAGTTTGGACAGTGGCCAATAGTCGGGTGAGCCGCAGGCGGTCAGAACCAGCCTTGTGAAGGGTTGGGAAATCGCTAATCGCTTTTTAGTATCAACTCCCCGCTTCAGTTGTACTTGGCATTTTCCCCCCTTGAGCAATCGAACTTGACCAATTTCATCAATCGACCTCAAGATGCCTTCTGACAGCAGATAGCCTGTGGCCAACTCTTTTTGAAGTGTTGGAAGACAGAGGATGGATACGTAATGTGTGTGATTGATGAAGACGTGTAGTGGTCTCTCCTCGGCGACGTAGTCCATTCGGCGCTCGAGTTTGTGCGCGGCCACGTCTATGCGTGAAACTTCAACCTCAGCCAATTTGAGTCCGCTCCTGTTTCAAGTTTTGAGTGATGAAACAACAAACCTTGCTATTTCCTCGGCGATGTTGACCTTGGCAACGGACTGCAGTCCTCTCCATCCGGGCTGACTGTTTAGTTCAATGATAACTGGGCCGTCTTCGCTTTCAAGTATGTCTACGCCTGCTATCTTACAGCCTATAACTTCTGCTGCCTCAACAGCTAATCTTTCTAATTCTTCCGTTGGGCTTAAGGCAACAGGTGTGGCTCCTAAACTGACGTTGGTCTTCCAGTTTCCAGCCATTACTCTGCGCATGGCTGCTATCACCCTATCTCCAACCACGAAGGCACGTATGTCGGAGATTCCGTGGGGAATAAACCTTTGAAGGTATAGGACGCCGTGGTAAAAGACAATGGCTCTGAACAATCTTTCAGCAACATCAGGGTCAGAGACTCGTGTGGAGCCTATTCCACGTGAACCAAACAATGGTTTTATGACTATGTTGCCTCCCAACTCGTGGAAGGCTTTTAACGCTTGCTCAGGGCTTTCAGTTACAACTGTTTGTGGTACAGGTAACCCTTGTTCTTCCATAAGGGCGAGCGTATAATATTTGTCGACTGAACGTTCGATTGACAGGGGCTGATTGACAATGAACATGCCAAGGCGCTGAAGCCTATGGAGCAGATCCATTCTGTAGATGATTTCTTCTAGGGAGCCTCGTCCGATTGGGCGTACGATTAACGCGTTAAAGTCTTTGAGAATGTTTGTTTCGTTTACTGTGACTTCTGGTTTTAGTTTGACCCGTGCCACGAGTTCAGGGAAGCCGAAACTCATTGGTGTGACGTTTTGTTTTTGTAGAGCCTGCTGCAATTGTGTTGAGCACCAAGCGTCTTGGTTTCTGGTAATTATACCGATTTTCATTGTTTTTCACGTCTCTGTTGCTTGCTGTAGGGAACTATTGTGGTGGTTGCCTTTAGAGTTTGTTTGTTGTTAAACGAATGACTGAAGGTTATGCTTCTACGAGTAACCTTGGCTACATTGGTAACAACAGAAATAATAGTGGGTCGACACAGGTCCTACAAATGTTTTATGAACCCTTGAAGTTGAAGAGCATCCTTAATCTGACTTGTAAGATCAAACTGCAGATACGCACCTTGGCTGTTGAAGTATGGCTCACCTTTCCTTGAAAATAATGTTAAGACTCGCCCATTATGGTTGATCTTGTATCCATCATCGGCTGGTTCATGCCCTCTAATCAATGCTTTGACATTTAACATGGCGAGAAAATCGGTGGTCATATCTGGTCCAAAGAGTTTTCCTGCACCGCGTGGTGATGGGTGTGTTCCCTTAATGCCTTCCTCAGGGTCGCTCCAAAGAATTTCTTCCAAATGACTTTCCTTTGGATGCTTTACGTGGGCATAGGCTAAGTCGTCTAACGATTTTGCCTGGCTGGGTACACCGCCGTGCAACATGACACATCTGTCTCTGACGATCACTGCAGTGTATAATTGGTTGAAAAGCTCCTTCAGCTTGAGATAAGCACTGAACCACTCTTCACCAAAATGACTGTGCAGATCAGCAGGAAGATCATGAGGATGCGCAAGAAGGTCGTAAGGGCCTTCGTGGTTTCCCCGCATCAAAACCACGTTATTTGGAAAGCTCTCTTTTAACTTTAGAACAATGTAGTAAACTTCTGGTGAGTATGCGCCTCTGTCTCCGTAATCCCCCAAGAAAATCACCAGAGACCGCTCTCCGCGTTGAATCTTCTGAAGAAAACTGCTAGTTTTCAAGATTTTTGTTAGACTCTCCAAGTGTCCGTGCAGATCGCCTATGACAGTCGCTTCACCTTCGGGCGGCGCCTCAACAAGTCTTCCGGTGATTCTCAGGGTTCCGACAAGACCGCTTTCTTTGCTCAACAACTCAACAACGTTTTCGGTCAACTGGACGAATTCTTGAAGGTTCATCTTTAGGGCGTCGTTAATAAGTTGGCTTAAACTTTCAAACTGAGGATCCATCGACTGCACCAAATGAGTACGTTTGGGGTTAATCTCTGTTCTTTGAGATGTATTATTTGTGTTCTTTCGTGAGGAAAGTTCTTGGTTTGTGTTTTGGTCTTGGTTGGAGTTTAAGTTGCTTTCGGCTTAGATTTGCGGTGTCTTTCCGGTGATTTACTTAGCCTCAGCATGCATACAAATGCTCGGTTAGGGAAACAAGATAGCATCAATATCAAACGGTACTTTCAAGAAGTTGCGCTTTCTTAGCTATGCCAGACGAAGGAAAGTTAGCATTTTCGATCACGCTTACTGTTCCATTTTTTCCAAGCCTCAGTTGGTTTTCGCCGCGAAATTTACTTACCTTTGCGTTTTCAATCTGAATAATCGAGTCAACTGAAACCGCGTTTATTTTTTCATTCCACAAACACAGTTTGATGGTTCCAGTTTCGTCTGCGATTAAAGCGTTGGAGACACGGGCATACTCCCCAAATCGTGTGAACACCAACGCGGCTTTTGGAACATCGAGAACCCTTGCCCTCAAGCTGACTCGTTTCATTCCACACCTCAGATCACGAATCTGCTTGGGGCTTTCATAAACATCTGGCTCTGAGACTCTCCGAAACAAGTGACCACCGATTGGCTCCCTCATCTGGTTTGGTTGATCCAGAAGATACTTGGGAACAAAAAACTGTGTAACGACTTGACAATTACTCGTTATAAGAAAGACATCGTATTTCCTTGCTCTATGACGGCACTGAATCAAAAGTTTTCCACAGGAAACTTCATGATTTTCCCGTGCTGAAACCAGTCCCTTAAAGAGCCTGTCAAACCCGACATCGTACTTAACTGACAGAAAGTAGATATATTCGGTAATTGATACCTTATTTCTCATTCATTCAATCTCTGTTCTTTTTTGTTCCAACGATGCGTGAGCAACAAGGGGGGGCTGTTCCGTATGGTATGTCTGTATTCATTTATAAAACAATGGGCGTGCACATGTTCTCAAAGCTGAGCTGTAACTTGCTACTCTATCTCCATCCGTTCAATTCTCGTCTTAGTCAGAGCCTGTATCCTTTCGAGTTCTGACAGTTCACCGTACGCGACCAGTGTAATCGCGGTTCCTTCTCTTCCCACCCTGGCCGTTCGGCCTATTCTGTGAAAATACATCAGCGCGTCGAAGGGAACATCATAGTTCAAAATGTGCGTAATGCCTTCGATATCCAAGCCTCTCGCTGCAACGTCTGTGGCAATTAGCAAGTGAATATTGTACGTTCTGAATTCGCTGATTATTGCCTCTCTCTCCGTTTGACTCAAATCCGCGTGTATAGCCTCCGCATCATAGCCACTGCGGCGCAATTCGTTGCTGAGTTTAGCTGCGCCAAGCCGAGTTCTGCAGAACACGATAGCTCGCCTGATGTTTTCTTCGTCTATTAGCTTGCACAAAACATCGAATTTGTCCCGCGGGTTGACCACAGTGTAGAGTTGAGTTATCTGTGGAAGCGCAATCTCGTCTTTGCTCACAAGTATTTTTTCAGGTTTGTCCATGTATCTATGAGAGATTTCCATCACAGACGAGTCGATGGTAGCTGAAAAGAGACTGATTTGGCGGTATGCTGGCACTTTGGCGAGTATGTAATCGATGTCGTCTCTGAAACCCATGTCGAGCATCCTATCGGCTTCATCCAGAACAACAACTCTAACCGTGTTCAGCCTGAGCGTTCCTCGCCTCAAATGATCAATTACTCGACCTGGCGTACCAACGACCACTTGCACGCCTCGCTGCAAAGCAAATATCTGTTTCTGAATCGATTCGCCTCCGTAAATGGGCATAGCCCTCAATTGTGTGTACTTGCCAAAGCCGTTGATGTGATCTGCAACCTGCATTGCAAGTTCGCGAGTAGGCACCAACACCAAGCCCTGAACATGCTTGTCGTCGCGCCGTAACCGTTCAAGCATAGGAATGCCAAAAGCGGCGGTTTTTCCTGTTCCCGTCTGCGCTTGCCCAATTACGTCTTTTCCATGTAACAGGGGCATGATTGCTTGCGCTTGGATAGGAAGGAGTTCTTCAAACTCCAATTCTTTTATCCCCTTCAAAATTTCTGGACTAAGGGGTAAGTCCTCAAAACGTTTTAACGTCTGCATATTTTTTCCTCCTTCATCACAAAATTACCATGGTCAAAAGAGACTTACAGAACCTCTTTAATCAACATGAATCTCGTGATAAACACCACAGTAACGGCGCCATAATATAAAAAGGTTTCTTGAGCATCATGACGATTCTTGCATGAATACACTTCAGCGATTAAAGGAGCTCTGCTCTCAAAGCAAGGAATTGGTCTTTTTTGTAGATGTCACCGTTCTTTTCTGCTTCGCTTATCATATATCGAATCCATTGTCTAAGCTCGAATAAATAGTCATCACTTAGACTGCTTTGGTGCATCAATCTCTTCCTAGGTGATGTTCTCATACCTCATCACTTTATTCTTGAATGGTTAGGTACCCGTTGCTTCTCAACCATGCCGTTTGATTTCTTCTGTATCGACCGCAAATATCGCCTCGGACATCTGACTGAAAATCCCAAGGAGAAACTAGAACGATGTCTCCTACACGAACCCAGACTCTTCTCTTCAACTTTCCTCGGATTCGGCAGAGACGTTCATGACCGTCTTGGCACTTCACAATGATTCTGTCAAAACCCAGCATCCGAACAGCTATTCCCAACACATCATTAGCAACTGGCAATTGAATCTTTCCCATATCATCCTCGCTGACAACTTTTCTCTTGCCCAATTATATTCACGTCTGAGTTGAGGCAAGGGTTGCCGCCATTTCGATGTCCACAAGAAACACCATATTTTTCTGGGCCTTAGCTTGTGGGCGTGCGGCTGAGCCGAATTTTGAAGAACCACGACTTATTTGATTATGATGTCCTGAGCATCGGATTCCGGCCCGTTTTCCATCGTGCGAAATCCAAATAACATGCGCTATTCTGCTACATTGTGGACATTTCATTTGGTCGCCTATGTTAACTATCTCTTGCTCCCCCTCTTTTTCTGTTGTCCACGTATGTTTTCCTTCCTGTTTTCTTTCTCTGTGCGCAATGAAATCGAACGGATGATTTGCATTTTCTACAGTTGGTTACTATACCTGCTCTCAGACTGCACAATCATGTTTACCTCTTTGATATGCTTGGAAAAGGATTCAATTACTCGGTAGGACATGCCTACAGGATAATAGAAACTTTTCAGACATAGTAGGGCATCCACTCTTATAAAGACGTGTGGTAAAGCTTCCCGATTTACAAGCATATTTTTTCTAGCGCCCGCAACCTTGACTCATCACACCAGTTTCATATACGTTTTTATAAATGTCTAGCGTAATTTATGCTTCCCATCGGCTGATACTAAACGGCGACTAATTCCATGACCAGCTGGCAACGTATACTCTCTAAAAGTCTAATCGAATGGCTACTGGAAACAGAAAACCCTTCGGTTCGCTATTTCACCCTTCGAGACCTATTAGACAAAGGGGAAACAGATTCTGAAGTGAAAGAGGCAAAAGCAGCCATACCTGATTCTAGAGTTGTTACTAAAATTCTTTCAAAACAGCAATTCAAAGGTCATTGGGAAGACAAAGAGAACCCCTACCATCCAAAATACAAGTCGACATACTGGCACATCATGACACTAGGACAATTAGGAATGGACAAAACTAACAAAAGAGTTCAAAAAGCGTGCGAATTCGTCTTTAATCTACAATCAGCTGAAGGCGGTTTCTCATCATACACGAGAAAAAGAGCCCTGCAAGAGTACGAATGGATGAGAACACGAACAGCCCTAAAAGAGAAGTTGCAGTCCGAACCAGAAACTTGGGCTCAATCCCTAGTCACAGAGCATCAATACTCCTGTCTAACTGGCAACGTCTGTGCAGCCATGCTAAGAATGGGCTACGGCACGGACGCCAGACTTAAGAAAGCGTTAGCGTGGCTTCTTAAAATTCAAAACAGAGACGGTGGATGGCTCTGTCCATACTGGAAGGCTCACATAAGAGACACACACGGCTGCTTCTACGGAACAATATGCCCTGTCGAAGCTTTTTCAGAGGTACCAGAAAGCGAACGCCCATCTGATATGAAACGTGCAATCGAGAAGGGTGCCGAATTCCTGCTGATGCACCGCCTTTTCAAAGCAGACCACCATAACTACAAGATAATTAATCGACAATGGCTGAAGTTCAGCTTTCCATGGTTTTATGGATACCACATCTTAAGAGGACTCTCAGTTGTCACAAAACTAGGCTACATTGACGATGAACGCCTAACAGACGCTGTAAAATTAATGATTCACAAACGTCGCCCAGAGGGAAGATGGCTGCTCGAAAATGCACCGACTGGACGAATGCAGGCCAATATTGAAACCGTTGGCAAACCAAGCAAATGGATCACCCTGAACGCTCTGAGAGTATTAAAACATCTTCATGAAACTAACAATAAACACCTGAAAGGGGTTTTAGCCAAGGCTTAAACGAAGGGGAAAAACATGAGTACTCCAAAATTGAGTTTTGAGGAAACTCTTCTGGAAAATGTGATTCTCAAAGAAGTCTGCTCTGGTTGTGCAGCTTGCGTTCTTGTTTGTCCCTTCGGCTGTTTAGAGTACTTTGAAGAAAAACCCAACCTGATCAAAAAATGTGAAATCTGCGGTATCTGTCCTCAAGTCTGCCCAAGGTTTGAATTTTCTCAAGCAAGTCTAGAAAAACTTGTGTTTGGGAGGGAACGCAGGCCGGACGAAGAGTTTGGAATCCACGAACGCCTAGCAATCGCGCGAGCCACTGACCGGAACATACTTCGAACATGCCAAGATGGAGGCGTAGTTTCAGCTCTTCTCACACATGCATTAAATAATGGCGTAATTGACTCCGCTATTGTTTCAGCTACAAGTCCAGAAAAACCGTTGTTTCCAATACCAAAGCTGGTTTCAGCTCCAGAAGAGGTTTTAGAATGTGCCGGAACCAGATACACTTATTCACCTAATCTCTTAGCATTGCAAGAAGCGGTTAAACAAAAGAGAAAAAGCGTGGCCTTCGTGAGCACACCGTGCCAGATACAATCCATACGCAAAATTGAGGCATTTCCCCTAAAGAAATACTCCAACCTAATCAAGCTCACTATTGGACTAATGTGCACAGAAAGCTTCACCTACGAAGGACTGATGCAAAAACACATACAGGAGGTCCTAGGCGTCAACCTCCATGATGTCATGAAGATAAACATCAAGGGAAAAGTTCTCGTAACAACTAAGTCAGGCGAAACAAAGGCAATACCACTGCAAGAAGCCAAGCAGTACACGCGAAAGGGATGTCTTCCATGCACAGATTTCTCAGCGGAACTCGCCGACATATCTACAGGCGGCTTAGGGCTGAGCGGCTGGACCTTCACTGCAATTCGCACAAACAAGGGCAAAGAGATTTTTGAAAGCGCTGAAAAAGCAGGGGCTATCCAAACTCGACCTGTGGAGGAGGAAAAAACCGCCTTAGACCTATTGATAAAGCTGTCAAAAAGAAAGAGGAAGACCAGTTAAGCAGGTCCTTTCAGGCAGCCAAAGTAACTTGCACGTTCTTGTTGGTCAGCTGAAAAATGTTCTTTTCTAATTCTTTCCTAAGATATTCCATTCTCTCCAGTAATTTTGCTTGCTCATTTTCTAGCATCTTGCTCTTTGAGCTCACGAATTCGTTTTCTTTCTGCAACTCTTTCAGGTGGTTTTGAAGCTCTGTCTGTTGGTTCTGAAGTGCAGTTATGGTTTCCGAGGCTAAGAGTTGCTTTCTCTGAGAGAGTGCTTCCTTACATTTTGCTTGCAGTTGAATCAGCGAGTCCTTGCTTAGTATGCCGTCAATTTGGTCTCGCGCCTTCCGAAGACGTGTGCTCTTGAGTTTCAGCTTACCCTGCTCTATGGTGTCGCCAAGCCTCTTGAGAATGCTCTTTAACGTGGAATAACCAATTTCTTCGGTTGCCAATGCCATGTAAGGGTCGCTTAAATAGTCGCCCAGTTTGTTCATTTCATCAAGAGGTATAGCCACTTCGGATGTTCTGGCGAGGCTTTGAAGCTTGAAGAAAGGTTTCTGCAAGTACCGGAGACTGTGCTTGACGTCTTCTCTCAGCTCTTCCATTCTCTGGTTCAACCTAAAAAGTTCGTTTAGTTCGGCTTTAGCTTCAATCTGTGCGATTTTCTGTTGCGTTTCAGCTATTTCCTTCTCGAGAATTCCTTTTCTTTCATCAGCTACTTTTCTGTTTTCTTGATTTCGTTTGATTCCGTTTATTGCCTGAAGTAGCTTGTCAACCATAGAATATGCATCTTCAATCGTCTTCGCCTTTTCGTACTTCGTTGCCTGAAAGCTGCGAAGTTCCTTGGTTATGTCGTATAATCTCTTAAAGTATACATCGAGTCTTCGGCGATCAAAGATGAAATATGGCGAAATGTAAGGATATGCTCCTCTCCGCATTTGATCCAAAGAACTAAAATTTTTTTCTAGCTCTCCACAGAAAGCCTGAAGTTTTTCATAGTTGAAGTTGTCTGGAACTCTGACCGACTCAATTGTTTCAATGATGTTTTGAGCGAATTTATTTGCGTTTCTTGCAAAACGATATGTTTTTGGATTGTTTTTGTTCATTTCGCTCTCGCTGTTTTCTAGAATTCTTTGACTGCTTTGCGTTGTGTCGTCTATTCTTTCCTTGACCTCTTTTAAGAGGCTCACTGCTTTGTCTTTTAAGGGTCCAAGGATAGGCGTAGTCTCTCGGTCTAACCATTCTTTCACGTCTAAGAGTTGTATCCGTGTAGGTTGCGACATGATGTGCTCGCATTCAAGATAGTATAAATCACTATTTAATTTTCTGTTTGCAGGGAATGTTAGGGTCTGTATCCATCCAGGATGGCAACTGCGAGAGTTGCTGATGTGATGTCGGCTGTTGTCCCAGGATTTAGTTTATGGTTAGGGTCATGCAGTTTTCGGTCAAGTCTTAAGAGGCTGCTTCTACCCTTTAGAGTTGTTAAGCCTCCATGTTCAAGTATTCGCTTGGCTTGATTGGAGACCCGTTTAGCCTTGTCTAGTCCAGCTTTTCTTGAGATTAGGGTGTCTGGGACCTCGGACAAGATTTTCAGGTATGTGTTAACCGTCGCCATGTTCACATCCTTTGTTTCTTTCAAAACCTGCACAAAAAAAGGACAGCCAATGTCAAGTGTGATATGATAATCATTTACCCATTCTGCCGAGATGGAGTCCCAAGAGGATGAAATCTTGAAAACTTCGAAGAGGCTGACTCCTCCCTCCAGAATTTCCCGTTTAGACTTTACATCGGTAACGTCGAATTTGGGCGCTTTGCCTATTCCTCCAGGCTGAGCTGAGATTATGGCATCGTAAACGTTCACTGCATCTTCGGCTGTGGTGGATTCAACAACAGACTTCAGGTTAGTTCTAAAGTTGTTTACCGAGAAAGATGCGTTCTCTGCAAGTGTTAGCCCGGCGGCGGTTGCCATGGGAATCAACAGGATGATTGAGCCCAACAGTGTGTTTCCTCCATGCTGCCAGGCCATAACATCCGCTGTGGCATTTTTGATGGTTTTTCCAATGCCAATCTGGCTCAGCTTGATTTCCTTCTTGAAGGCGTGTATACCTTGTTGAGCGGCAAATCTGAAGTGTGGCGTTAATGCAACGGAGGAAGCCAGGAAATGCTCGTATCCGGTTTCTTGAAAGTTAGAGGTTCTGTGAACGTTGCCAGGTTTGGGGTAGGCACTCACTTCTAAAAGGATGGCAAGCTGAAGGCATCTGGAAACATGGTCAGCAACGTCACTTGAGTTTTTGGAAGTCATGGATTCGGCTCCTTTTTCCATATTTCATTAACATGGAAAATCTTATTAGCGTTGTGTAAAAAATTACACAGCGAACTATGAAATTACATAGGATGTGCTCATGATTGAAATTGTCAAGCCGCAACATCGCTTTGGTTGCGATTTTTGCGTCACTGTATTATGTTCTGTCGTTAATATCGCCCTATATTCCTGCAGTTGGTCTTCCAGACTTGAAGATTCAGCTTGAAGCCCTTATGGCTTCTGTCTTCGGATTTGTTCTAGGTCCATATTTAGGTGCGTTAGCTGCCCTTTTAGGTGCATTTATAACTTGGGTTTTGCCTCCTGGAAGCATGAATCCTCTCAGTGCGCCGTTCCTGCTTTCTCCGCCAATAAACGCTATGGTTGTGGGATTTATTTTTTACAAGAAGTGGAAGTGGGCTTTTGCGCTGTTTAGTCTACTGATGGTAGCTTTTCTGTTTCTGCCTCCTTCCTTGCCAATCGCGGATTACTATTATGTGGCGGCTGCTGTTCTGTGGGATAAGGTCATCGCTCTTTTGCTGATAATCCCCTGCGTAGTATTTAATAAAAAACTTTCTCATCCGAAGCTTCTTCCAATCTTGTTCTTCTTTATTTCCTTTATCGGAAATCAAGCAGACAACATGTGGGGAGCAGATATTTTTGCGGTTCCATTCGTTTATGAAGTTCTTTATAGTTCAGCTCTCTCACCCCTTTTAGCAGCGGGATTTTCCACCTATCTAGATGCGGTTCGTTTTCTGTTCACAGTAAGTCCCTTGATTTATCCAGCAATTAGATTCGTACAAGCGATACTTGCCACCATAATAGCAGTGCCCTTAGTAAGGTCGCTTAGAAATACCAAGTGGATTCTAGAGGAAAAATCAATAATAGAACAAAAGGCATGACCTGAAGAAAGTGATATGAACAACGTAGGATGAGCGGTTTAACGGTGGACGATTTGCGCGTCGACTTGCATCCTTATGTAGTTTTTCTTCCAACACAACAAAAAAATAAGATATTGAGTGCGATTTTCGGTTCGAAAGCTGCCGTTAACATTCTGAAATTCTCACTCGCTAAGGGCATTTCAAACAAGATTTATCAAAAAGACCTTGTGAAAGAACTTGCTTATTCGAACAAGACAGTCATTGAAAATTTAAAGTTGTTAACAAGGCTTGGAGTTTTGATTGAGGCGATGGAGAAAATTGAGAAAGAAGGACGCACCCTTTGGGTTAAGGCTTACCAACTCTCAGACTTGGGCAAGTGGTTTGCGTTGCTTCTAGCCGAAGAAAAAGATTTGTCTGACAGGGAGAAGGCAGAAATATTACAGAACATTTTCAGAGGATATATAAAGTGGGTGAAAAATCTTTCAGAGATTCTTCACGTAAGCAAGGAAACATTGGAAAAAATCTTCAGAGAAGAAATGAAATAACTGAAGTGCTAATTTATACGTTGTTTATGGACGAGCTGCACGTGATTTGAAGATTATGTAAAGTGTGCACTGCTTTTCGCGTTATGCGTTATGCGTTATGGTAAAGACTGGTCCGACTCCGAAAATAGGGAAACTGGAATCTTGCGTAGAGCAACCAAGAGGGGAATCCCCACAATGAATGACACTATTACGACTAACACATCTTCTATGTACGAACCAACGGCTCCGGCTACAAAGATCTCATATGCTATAGCGGGCGAGGAAGTGAACATCAACGATAATCCCGCCGGAACAAACAGAAAAACCCTAGTCAAAGCGTCAGTTGCAATGCCTACAAAAGAAATGAGAACCAGAGACAATGACATGCGCTTGACATTTCCTTTTAGCACCCAGCCACCTATTTTTGCCACAGGGTATATGAGAACGAATGCTGCGAGGCTGTCAAGAACTGTCCACAGAGGAAACCATCTTCCAAAGGGGTGCGCAAAATAGGATGCCAACATAATAGTGTAAACTGGCAGAACAGATTTCCATTTGCCTCTTGCTAGGAAGGCACAAACTAAAACCCCCAGAGGTTCTGCAATAACTCCGTAAATCCAGCTGGCAGGGTCAGGAGGTCTCATTATTCTGCCGGCGACACTACCTATGAGGGCTGCATATAACCCTGCTTCTGGTCCTAAGATGATTCCTTCCAATGGCTCAAGATAGATTGCCCAGTTTCGCCACACGCCGAACGAAAGAAGATAAAGCACAGCGTGGAGAGCTGCGAAGACAGATGTTAATCCTATCTTCAAACTCTTTTGCATGAAACCAAGATATTGTGGAAGAAACGTTTTTATGAGTTTCGAGTCCCGATACTCACCACGTCGTTTAGTTGCTTTTATTGTCTTTCAATGATTTTTTATGCTTATTCGCAGAGAATTAGTGTTATGGAATACCTTGCGATTTTGATGTTCATATTTTTTCTGTTCTTGTTCTTGAAGCATAGGTGTAGGGTTCGGCTCTTCAATTCTATGAAAGAAGCGCTGGTCTTCTTTCTCTCGTGTTTATTCATCGGCATTGCATGGGACAGCTTCGGGATTCTTAGAGGCCATTGGAGTCTAGGAGAAAAATATCTAGTCGGAATCAGGATAGGCTTGTTGCCCATTGAAGAATACCTGTTCATAATAATCGTTCCATTTTCGGTTGCTGTGCTCTACAAAATCATAACTCGTTAGCTGTGAGTTAAACCAACCAAGTGTTTGAGTCAAGCTTTTTGTAAACATAAGATGAGCGCACGACATGCCTCACGAAAAATGTATCAGAAGGGAGATACATGAGTTCTTTTCAAAAGGAGCTTTGGGAGAAACCACATGAAGGCGCGGGAGGGCGACCTCATCGAAACCTTTGACGGCAACATATTCGACGTGAAAGGCGTGGTTCATCCACCTGACAAAATCATCGCTTTCATTCGTTTCACACCTGACTTAAGAGGGGAGAGGAAAAGAGGCAATACACGCTACAAGAAGGTTTACCCCCTATACGAACGCTATGCACTGCTGCGAGAGAAGTTTCCGCAATATCTTGTCTTCGACCCAGTTTTCAACGAATGGATGTGCGAAGTGCCAACTGAAACTGTGATGAAGCATTATGAACCAAAGAAATACATGAGTCAACTTAGCCGCAAAAAGATACTTGAGGACCTGGAAGAAGAAACGCTTGAGTTGGCGCAGCTGTTGCGGGAAGAGGCAAATGTTAGATGGGATGCACTCGGTGTTTCGGGTTCGCTTCTTGTTGGGCTACACACACCCAAGTCAGATATTGACCTCATAGTTTATGGCACTAAGAACTGTGAAAAAATCTACAATGCGCTAAAATCTTCAACTCTTGATGTGGCCAGCCGCGTGAAATCATATGGTAGGCGGGAGTTGAAGATTTTGTTCGATTTTCGTTCGAGGGACACGGTTATGAGATTCGAAGATTTTGTTCGAACAGAGTCTCGAAAGGTTCTGCAGCGTAGATTTGGTCAAAAAGACTACTTTATTCGATGCGTGAAAGAATGGAGCGAAATAAGCGAGCAATATGGTTCTGTCCGTTATGAACCTGTTGGAGAGGCAAAAATAAGGGCCACGATAATTGATGATTCGCAAATGATTTTCACTCCATGCACCTACGTGATTGAAGAAGTGAAAGAACTTGAAGGCAAAAGGGTCAAGCCGCTCCGTGAAATCGTTTCTTTTAGAGGAAGATTCTGTGAGCAAGCGAGAAAAGGTGAAAAGGTTATCGCATGCGGCAAGGTTGAGCGCGTGCAGAAAATAGACGATGGAGAATACTTCCGATTAGTCTTGGGAAACAAACCCTCAGACAGCATGGTTCTTGTCGAATGATGGTTTTACAACTTTCAACGTTTGCTCATAGTATCTTGGACCGTAAGTGAGAGTAACCTGATGAAAGATTTGCTTTGGTGTGCTCACCTGCTCCAAGTTTCCTTCCACAACAACTAACTCGTCTCTTCGGGTTTGCATGCGAAACTCTTCAACATATGAAATAACACGTTGAATGTGGTCGACGTTTCTGCCTTCTAAGATTTTGATGAGTTCGATTTGATAAATTGAAGGCATGAATGGAGCGTCGTTGTCATTTGTGACACGCGCCAAAATTTTCGTCCAACCCTCTTGCATGATTCTCATGCTTGCATTGTATTCGTTCTTGATTTCTTCCCATTGTTTGACTGGTTCAAACTCAGTTTTTATCACTCTACCGCTTTCCTTGTGGTTGAAGAGGGCGTAAACCTGTTTTCTACGTTGGTGCAAAACGTATTCCTTAAGGCTGTAGTTCAAAAATCTCCAACGTTTTCCTTCTACAGATTTCATACGGTCAAACTCGTTTCGTAAAGCTGAGCCGTCTTCACTGTAAAGAGCATTCAAAGCTTCTCCAAGATGATTTAGTTCCTCCCTGCCACAGATGATTAGGTCTAAGTCTGAAAACCTAGGATGATAGAAGTTGTGGAGGAGTGAGCCGAAAACGCCAAAGTCAGTAGTTGAAAGGCTTGACCTCTGTAGCAACTGGTCGAAAAGTGTTTGAAGGGCTTGCAGGAGGATGTCTGTTGGTTGCTTGTCGAGAAGAGATTGAAGGGTCTTTTCTGGCTGTCTTGTTTCCATGATTTGCTCTTTCTTGACGCCCACGAGGCTTCTCTGTAGTGGTTCATACCAAACCATATACTCTGGTATTCTTTGTTGGACGAACCTTAAGCCTTCGTCTGCGTAAAACTTGTGGTAGACTTGCGTGCCCTTGGTTCTGCGGGCTTTCGGGTCTTCTGACGTATAGATGTTGCACGATGCGTATTCAGGGTCGCAGATGTAAGCCTCAGGTGGATGAAAGTAACCGTAAATCCGGAAAATCATCTCCTCATCCGTAACTATGGCGTCACGATCTCGAAGCCTTAGAGAAGTCAAATACTTCCCTTCTGAGCTTTAGAATTTGAAATGGGCAAAACGTATTCGTCGTCGCTGGTTCCTGAGCCGACAACAGCTTGAAAGCCAATTCGACCAGTCTGCAAGTGTTCCACTTGTTCTAGGACTCCAGAAACCTCAATGCAATCGCCTTCTCTTGCGATGTTTCTGTACATTCCGATCATCGACACGACAAAACTTGGCTGCATGTCTCTTTCTAACTGAGATGAGGGTTCTAATTGTTTGTAATTTCCGATTTCGTAAACGGCTGGTCGAAACATGGCTTCGTGGTCATCAGCGACCATGCAACGAAACTTTACGGGGGCAACAACTGAGTATTTGTTGTCCTCATATTTGGCAGAGATTTCGTCCGTTTTGCGCACTGCGGTGTAAACAAAAGCTTTTCCTCTGAACTTGCCACGATGTCTTCTCGTCGTATCCAATTTATCATTGAAAATATAGTCGATGACTCCGTCATCTGCAAGTTTGTTCACATCAGCCTCAAGTTTTCGAAAGTTCTGAGCGCCGTAAACAACCAAGTCAACATCGGATTGGTCTGTGTCAATGCCCAGTGCGATGGAGCCATGGACACCTAAGTCTTCAAGTGGCACATCAGATGTCTTGGAGAGGAGACTTACGAGTTCAAGGGTCAAGTCTTGTAGACGGTTACGGTTTTTCTTTCTGCGCAATGATTGCAGTCTTTGATTCGGCACGTAGACTCGTTTTACAACGTCACGTGTGGGGCACACTACTTCCTTGCTTCGATAGGGGCAATAATAGAGATAATTGGGGAAGTCTCGGCTAAGAACTTCAATGAACCTTTGAAGATTGCTCACAGAATACAGTTTTTCAGGTCGAACAAGCTCTGTTGAGCCCAGTTTCCAGCGTCTGGATAAATAATCGATTGGAAAAAGTGAACTATAATGAGCAGGGATGTACTTGAGGAAGGCAAAGATGCGCTCAGTCGGGTGTTCGTAGCCAATCGTGTAGAAAACAAAATGGTGTCGAGTGAGAAAGGCGTCGCCGTCCCTGGGAACCCAACCCTTCTCCATCGTAGAAACGCACCCTATTTAAGTCGAATACGATAAAAAGGGTCATCTAAAGGTTAAGGCTTATGCGAGGGTTCAGAGACCGAGACTACCTGCGAGCTAAGGAGGGCTTTTTCTTCTGCGTTGTTGGTCCACTCCATCCGCCCAATCGAGTCATATCCTACCTCAAATATGCTCCTTCCAAGCTGGGAAGATGGGGCAAGGGAATGTGGCGTTTCAAGCGAGTGCTAAAAGACTATACCATTCCAAGCTTGTTAGAGACCTTTCGACTTTTAGAAAGGGATTATCCACACTATCTTTTCTATTCGCCCTTCTACAACGTTCTTATGACAGCAGTGCCGCTGGAATATATTGTACGACATTATAGGCCAGAGGAAAAAATGGCGCAATTGATGAAAGCTCAGCGGCTGGACCTGCTGCAAAAGAAACTATTAAGGTTCGTCTCGCTTCTGGCCGAAAAAAGCGGAGTCTCGCCAGAATTCTTCGGAGTCACAGGCTCCATACTACTGAGCGTTCATCGCTTGAGCGTATCCGACCTAGACGTAACGGTTTACGGCTACAAAAACAGTCTTGGTGTGAAGAGGGCGCTGATAGACGCGTGTTCAATAGGAAACTCAGGGATGAAGCGATTCGAAGGTTCAGCTTTGACCACTTGGTGCAAGAGCAAGACTCGCGTTCATCCCTTAACCTTCGATGAGGCACTTCAGATTTACAAGCGAAAGTGGAACATCGGTGTATTTGATGATACAAGGTTTTCTGTGCATCCGGTCAAGCTGGAGGAGGAAGTCACAGAGGAATACGCTGACAAGGTCTATGAACCCATAGGACCTGCGGTTGTGGGCGCCGTGGTTCACCAAAACTCCGACTCTATGTTTCTGCCAGCCGTTTATCAGGTGCGTGAGACTAAAATAATCAAGGGACCACAGGCAACAGACATTGAAGAGATTGTGTCCTATGAGGGATTGTACGGCGACATAGCTGAGATTGGGGAAACAATGTTGGTGAAGGGAAAACTGGAAGAGGTAACTGACAAGAAGAGCAAGAGGAAATACCATCGTGTTGTGGTAGGCTCGCCTGAAGGAAAAGGCACTGAATACGTCAAACTGTTGACTTAGTATGCGTTTTCCCTGTTCATCAGTGAAGAATGGAAACATATTTAGATCCAACTATGTGATGGCTGTCTGTTGGTTTATTTGGATAGTATTTGACATAGTCATCATGATAAGCTGGGGACCTAAGAAACTGGTACGTGAACCCAGAAGAATAAAGTGAATGAAAATCATATTGATCGGACGTGTGCACGTGATATCTCGGTAACTTCTCTATTTTTTGCTTTTGGTTCCTTAGACCGCGATGTATCCCAAAGTGCGCGTTAACTTTATTTCATTGGTCCAGCAGACAGTCTTCTGACACGAGTGTGAATCTTCAAGCATTCTCGGTAGGAGTGGTCTTTATTGTTGGGGCTGTCGTCCTTTTGCTTATAGAAAAGACTACTCCGAAAAACGAGCTGGTTCCTGCAAAACCCTGGGTTTATTACTCACATTGGTCGGTTCAAATGTCAATCATCTTAATGGTGGTTATGGGCGTCGTTTTGATTATGCTTGGCTTGGTTCTGTAAACGCTCTGCAACTGAAAAAGGCTTTGATTCTTATCTTTGCGCCAATTAGTGCGTGCATTGCTGCAACCAATTATTCCTGCTGTGGTGCATTGAATTTCTATGCACACACGCAAAAAACCACGTGATAAGCGCAGAATAGCAGGAGCATGGCGTGAACTGGTGCGCGCGCTAAAGAAGAAAAGGATGCCAAGAGGTACGCAAGGAATTTTCTGAGAATTAGGGGTTAATTCACCCTGAGCCGTTTTGTATGCCCCCACCAGAAACCTATTTTAGCCCTGAGTTTTATTGAAGCAACCAAGAGGGGTTGTTTATGGGCATCAAGTTTAAAGAGGATTTTGTTGTTCTCTGGAAGAGATTTTTCGGAGAAACGGAACTTCCTATCGCCTTCTATTATACAGATGAAGAAAGACATGCGGAACTCGTGAAGCCCGGTACAATAGCGCGCAGATGCGTCTTCCCAGCGCTTTCACTTGTAAGGAAGGGGAGAGCTTTATGTTTTGATGCAGAGTCAATCGGCTGTTCTGGCGGACAAAAGTCTCTGGGTTTTCGTGAAACGGAAGAACCTGACATTGAATACTTCCTCTCCTGCGGAATTCCTGGAAAAATTGAAGGTGAACGTTACAAGAAAACGCCCGAGATTGCTGTCGAGGCGATCAAGCTTGCGCCGTCGTTCAAGGCTCCAGCAAGGTTCATAGTGTTCAAGAGGTGGGACTCATTGAATGAGTCGGATGAACCTGACGTCGTAATCTTTTTCGCGTGCCCCGATGTCCTTTCAGGCCTCTTCACATTGGCAAATTTTGAAGAAACGGAACCCAACGATGTTTTCACTCCGTGGGGTTCAGGGTGTGAATCAATCGTACAGTATCCCTTTCTTGAGAAAGACTCTGTCCGTCCAAGAGCTGTCATAGGATTGTTTGATGTTTCAGCGCGCTGCTTTGTTCCAGAGAACACACTTTCGTTTTCTGTATCCATGCTCAAGTTCGAGCGTATGGTTCGCAACATGGAAGAAAGTTTCCTGACCACAAATTCCTGGAAGGCAGTCCAGAAAAGAATTCAAAGGGCACCATAATAGAGTGCAAGCGCGCATGTTCTAAAGTTGATGACTAATTCATTTAAGTATAGAAAACTCTGAAAGAGGAGTTGAGGAATCTACAAATGATCTTGACTCAGCGGCATTCGAATTATCATGTGAGTGGTCTCTGTTCTTCTCCGTGAACGATGAGGTCGTAAAGACTGCGTGTTGTGTATCCGAATGGACTCAGTATGTTTGCGGCGGCTGAGAGCAGCAGCTCCACGTATTTTCTAGAGTCATAATGAACGCCAGCATTAAGAAGCGGCGCTGGCTTAACCCGCAGATGCGCACGTTTGCTCTCTGAATTGGTTATCAAATACTGCACGGTTTGTCCAGCCGACACGTCAACACCTGCTTTCACCAATTGTTTGGCTGCAATCGCCTGAAGAACATCGTGAGAATACTCCGATGGACGAAGTGAAAGCCGCTTTGCAATCAACAACTCTTCAGCTGAAACTCTTCCTTCAACCAGTTCTCTCGTATGATTTCGCAGAACATCTAAGGCTTCAGGCATTCTATCTAAGAACTCTTTCGAGTTGCGAGCCTTGGCGAGAACCCTAATCATGTCCATCTGAGCGTCGTGAATAAACTTAGGCGTGTCAGCTCTCCTGGCTTCAATCCCCCTCACCTTGATTTTTCCAGAGTCAAAAACCCCGTAGTACCTGTTTAAAACTGGAACACCAGCATGAGTCCTAGACGGCAAGAAGACAATCCACCTATACCTTCCCTCAACATTCAACGGTACCCCGACCTCTCGACTCACAACTCCGCACAATTCCGCGTAGTCTCTGGGCTCAACATCTTTTTTCTTCAGCCACAAAGAGTCAACGATTCCATGAACAACCTCAAACCCACGTTCTTCAGCGATTCGCACCGTCCTTAAAAGAGCGTCTCGAGCAAAAGCGCAAACAGCAATGTGCGCGTCAACCTTGCCGAACCTCGAATTCTTATAGCCTAAATACCCGAAGCATGTGACCAGAATCCACTTCAACGCGTTTTGCCTCTGATCATACACCTCCTTTAATTCTTGGTCTTCCGTCTCATTCCTCAGCTCCTTGTACAACGTTCTTTTTCTCAAAATGAGCCACAGCGTCTTCGGAACAATGCCCTCTCGTTTCCGACAAACATTGTAACCCAGCTCAGGCACCCTTACCGTTGAGTTGGGACAACACTTGCAGAGAACGGTTTCTGCAGAAATGTTACGGGTAGCCATCAAAGTCGGGAACATGGAAGCAAAATCAACTTCAACCACGTTGTCATGTATCCCCAATCTAGGCTCGAAGATGAACCCTCCTCGATCTGCCACAAGTAGTTCCCACCCAGACTTGTAGGATTCCGGCTCACTCTTTTTCCAAGGAATAAGCAGGTCATCTCTCGTGGCTTGATAAAGCTGCAGCGAAGACATTATTGTGCCAATGGAAGCCCTCGCAGCTCTGTGCAACGGGACTCTGCAAGTTCTCGACACTTCAAACAGACCCTGCAGATCGCACGCAGAATGAATAAACGTGTTTTTAGCGTCGATGTGTATGCGTCCATACAACCTACGCATGGGCGCTTTAAAGTAAACTCGACCATAAGAAAAGAAGGTTGTTCCACGCCTTCTTTCAACACTTAATGGGACGCCCTCTCTGCCCAAGATAAGGCGACCAAGCACACCGTTAACGAGCGCACGATGAGCCAAATACGGAAACAAGAACGAATCGCCGCTTTCAGTCAAAACGATATCTGGGTCCTCTCTCTGCACAGCCTGGACCATGCTGAGAATCTTCCGTCTCTCGTCACCTTCACTGAGGACTATTTCTTTACTATTTGATTCGAGGATTATACTCTCGATAGCGTCACTAAAATTTGGAATAATCTTCTTCTTTGCGATTTGAACCCGCAACGCGAGCAAGCGAAGAGGCGGCAACCTATAGTCAACGCTTTCAACTGAATCCATCAACCAATACGCCAATCTCTTGCCTTGAACAGCAATCCCCACGAAAGCCAGCGGGAAAATGTCCCTCTCATAAAGATACATCTGAGCGTCTGGGACATCCACATTGTACAGCCTAAACCTTTCGTATCCACCCAGCCTCAACACCTTGCGAGCGAAATGTGACCTTCTACGGCAATCCGTCACCGTAACTTCCAAAACCTTCGATTTCTCGTCACTCATAAAATCCGCATATTTCTCGACATAAACCCATTTTGCAACAGATTCACTGTTCCTCAGCTTATCGGTAAGTTTGGATAGATCAGCGATGTTCCCTGACACGTATATGTTGGACTGAAACTCATCGACAAACCTGACACGCTCGCCCTTCTCAGTGATGACCCAGACAGTCATCTCACCAGGCGCAGAGGGGTACAGGTCAAATATCCAACCGCGCAAGGGGTTAAGGCTGGAAAAGTCGTTTTTCAATTCTGTCAAGCCTTTCTTTAATCTCCACGATTGCCCTTCCTTGGTCAAGCAGAATCGACATGACCATAGCCTCAAAAAGAACCGGTCTAGTCGCCATGCTCCCTGCCGAAGCGTACATTCTACAGGCTTTCATCATATTGTCAAACGCTTCAGCATCACTTGCCCTCAACGCCTTCCTAAAACCTTCCCACTTGGCAATTTCACCTTCCAAAGCTTGCCTATACGAAGCAACCGTCCTTCCCAATTGTTAGACCTCCTCAAATTTTTCCAACGTGACCGCATTCGGCAAGATGTTGATTGTGAACGGTTTTAGAAGCGGATGACTTTCAAGAGTGAATTGCAGCTTGCCTTTAGATTCAGCAACCCTTATGACCGTGCCAGCCCGTCCAAACAACACCGACTCGAGGAAAAAACGCCGCCGCCTGAAACCCCCACGAGGAAAACAAGAGGCTACAATGATAACGCCTCTTCGCGTTACCAACTCAGAGAGATGAATCATTGCATTATTGAAGAGGTTCATGGCTTCTTTTGTTGGCACGTCACGATCCAAAAACAACGCCGTAATATCTGAAATCAAAACAAGTTTCGACCTGTACTTTTTTAAGGCGTTGTCCAACGTCTCGAAGATGAGCGCTGACAGTTGATAAGCCGTGAACGCTCTCGAAACAAAGATCCTCTCCAATGTAAACCTGGGGTCGACGCTATTTTGCTGAGCTACAGCTGAGATGGCGTAGGGATTAAAGGTGTTTCCACCATCAATATAAATCGTCGTGGAATCAAGTCCACCCTCCTCTTTGGGAAGTTGACAGCGAACCGAAAGCAGAAAAGACAGCGTCTTACAGAACGGATGACCATAGAGAACCGCAAAGTCTCGCATCTTAAAACCTGGAAAAGCATGGTCAATACGTGGAAGACCGAAAGATAACGCTTGCTCATCATGGGTTAGCAATGCGGTCACAACGCTCTTTGGGGATAGAAAAGGGCGAAACTGAGCCTCATAAACATTTAGCCAGAAAGGAAATTATGGTTGCAGAGGGAGAAAAGTGAAACTATTACCGTCTTTTAAGCAAGCAAATTAGGTTAGGAACACTTTATTCTGTGTAATCTCTACTAAAAAGTCGAGGCAATGCATGATTGGTCGATTATCTGATCGGCACCGGCGGATGGGCATACTTTAGAGTGCCGGGTCTTCGCCCGCTAGTTGCATATTCGAGACTGTTCGATTTTGTTGAGGTAAACTCGACCTTCTATCAAATCCCTAATCTAAGAACAGTGGAATCTTGGCGAAGGCAGGTGCCACCGAATTTCGAGTTCTCGGTGAGATGCAACAGGGATGTGACACACAAACACCAGTTCCAACCAAGCAATGAGGCATACAACTCCTTCGAAAAGATGATAACAATATGCAAAACACTGAGGGCAGACATATTGCACATGCAAACTCCTCAGACTTTCAAACCCAACAAGGACAATGCAAACTTGATACGTTCCTTCATGTCAACCGTCGACCCAAAAGGTGTTAGAATAACCTTGGAGACTAGAGGCGGAAATCAAGCTTCAAGCCCTGATTTCGTTAAAACGATGCAGGACCACAACATGGTTCACAGCGTCGATCTGTCAAAGGACGAAGAACCCGCCTATCAGTCTGACATACTATATTCCAGACTCTTCGGAAAAGGCTGGCACAACATCTATCAGCCTACAGATCAAGAATTGAAAAAAATCGACGACAGAGCCTCCTCCAAAAGCCACAAGAAAGCCATGGTCAGCTTCCACTTCATAAGAATGTACAAAGACGCAGCGAGGCTCAAAATATACAAGCAAACAGGCAAGTTCCCAATGGCAACAAAATCAACAGGATTAAAATCACTGGAAGAAATCCTGCGAGAAGACGCTAAATTTCCAAGTCAAAAACAAGAACTTATCGAGCACCAAGGCTGGAAACTAATCGACATGACAAGAGATGAGCGATTAAGAGCATCTGAAATACTTGAAAAACTGCCTGAAAGAAACTATGAAAACTTGGACGATGTAATTCACTCTTTGGAAAGGTTCATGAAGTGAACGCTTTTCTGCTTCTTTATTTTGTTATTTCTCTGGCGATGACCGTTCTCATTATTTCGTTTGTGCCCCCGGCTGAAATCGCTTCCAAAGCGTCTTTGAGATAGCGCATCACGTGAAATTCAGGCAGAGTCCCGTAGGCTCCATGAATCTGAATGGCTTTTATCGCGTTTCTTCTGGCAGCCTCACTCGAATAAGCCTTCGCAGTTGCTATTTCCTTCGAAATCTCCCTACTAGTCTTCCCTTGATCGAGAAGCGAAGCGGCGTGGTAAGCCAACAATTTGGCAGCCTCGGTTTCGATGCTCATGTCAGCAAGCATAAACCGTATGGCTTGAAGCTCGGCAATCGGCTTTCCATACAATTGTTTCTCTTTGGCATATTTCAGCGCCGTTTCGTATGATGCTCTGGCTATGCCTAATGCAACGCCCGTGTTTCCTGTCCTACCGATTTCAGACACCGTCTTCAATGTGGCGCTGAGTCCGTCTCCCTCATTTCCAATCAAGTTTTCTTCGTGTATCTTGCAGTTTTTGAACACAACCTCTGAGACTATCATTGAGCGCATGCCTGCGTGTTGCTCCCTCATTCCAGGCTCAAAACCCCGCGTGCCCTTCTCAACAACGAAGGCGCTTAAGCCTTTGGGGCCTTCTCCTGTCCTCGCCGTGAAGACACAGGTGTCTGCTATTGCGCCGTTGGTGATGAAGCATTTGCTACCGTTAACAACGTAGAATCTGCCTTCGAGCTTGGCCCTAGTCTTAATCGACTGTGGGTCTGAGCCTCCGGTTGGTTCCGTGGCTGCCATACACATTATTTTTTCTCCGTGCACCACTGGCGGAATGTACATTTTCTTCTGTTCTTCGGTTCCAAAGTGGAGTATGATCCACAAGCCCAATGGAGTGGCCTGAAGAAACAGGCCTATGGATGCGTAGGCACGTGAGAGCTCCTCTATGCTTATCATTCGAGCCAAGTGCCCCATCGGAGAGCCGCCATACTCGGAGGGGATAACTATGCCAATTAGCCCCAAATCAGCGATTTTCTTGATGATATCTCTTGGAAACTCGCCTGATTCATCGAGTTGAAGAGCTCTAGGTGACAGTTCTTTTTCAGCGAATTCTTCCATGGCCTTTCGCAGCATTTCTTGTTCTGGCGTAAAACTGAAATCCATTGATATTCCCTTCCCTTCGAATTTCTTGAAGGTCTTTGTAACTTTGAACTAATACTTACACGTTTGGGCTGGCGAAGCTTGCGAAATCTGGCTTAATGCAGTAACGAATATGAACGCGCGCCATATCATTTTGCGGTGTTGGGGGCCTATTAAATCAGCGTACTGTTTGATCGGGTAGCAGAAATCTACGATAAGACCAGAGGCCTTCCGAGTGAGGTTATGCAGAAATTAGTTAGGGCGTTAACCAGTGAACTGAACGGTTACAAGACTATATTGGACGTTAGCGTTGGAACTGGAAGGTTTGCGAAGCCCATGCAGGATGCTGGGTTCCAAGTTGTTGGAGTTGACATCTCCAAGAAAATGATAGAGAAGGCTAAAGAGAAACGTGTAAACAACGTGCTTCTTGGCGAAGCTCGCTTTCTTCCTTTTAGAGACAATGTCTTTGACGCCACGATATCCATCCATCTTCTTCACCTAATCAAGACATGGCAAGATGCTCTGCGAGAAATATGCCGAACAACTCAGGGATTAATGGTGTCTCTGTATTACGCGCGGAAAGATCCGGTTCGGCAAGCCTTTGACACCTTGCTGAGAAAATATGGGTATGAGCGCCATCGTCCGGGGAAATCGGAGCAAGAACTAAAAGACTTGATCAATCCCGTGAGGTCTGTGTTTGTCTCGTCTTATCGTACATCTGCAGACGATCGGCTCATCAATTTGGCTCAAGGCACCTCCTCAAGCCGGTGGGAAATCCCCAAAGACATCAGCGTAGAAGTTGCGGAAGAATTGAAGCGCCAGTTTGAAGGCAAAGTCTTTGCTCAAGAACTGTACGTCTTAGAGTGGAAGATAGAGGATTTGAAAGCGTACACTTCAAACTTGGCACATAAAATTATTCCTGCTCGTTGACATTGCTTTCTTCATTTCATGCCTGAATATCGCTTGAAAAGTCTGTGCTCGATGCCCAGACAGTCTAGGACTCTGCCGACGATAAAATTCACCAAATCGTCTATCTTCTCTGGCCTATGATAGAAGGCTGGCATTGCTGGAACCATGAAAACCCCGATCTTTGCAGCCTCCAACATGTTGCGTAAATGAACTATGCTGAGAGGCGTCTCTCGTGGAACAACAACAAGGGGACGTTTCTCCTTCAACGTTACGTCAGCCGCTCGAACGATGAGGTTGTCAGCAAAACCATGGGTTATGCCCGCCAACGTTTTCATGCTGCACGGGATTATTACCATGCCGTCGGTTTTGAAGGAGCCGCTCATTAAAGGCGCAGTCAGATCATCCTCATCGTAAGCATGGGTTGCCAGCCGCTCCAAATCTTTCTTGCCTGTTCCAAGTTCGTGTTTGATCACCTTCTCCGCTGCCCTGCTTACAATGAGATGAGTCTCGATTTTGTTTTCATGCAATATCTCCAGCAGGCGTTTGCCGTAGACAGTTCCGCTCGCGCCTGTGACAGCCACGACAAGACGCAAACCCGGTTGACACACCCTGAACTAAACTGTTTGGAGGCTCAGAATCTCTTTCAACTCTGCCTTGTAGGGGCCGAGTTTTCCACCGTAGTTTCCAGCCGAGATTCTAGCAACGCCTGGAACCTTCACAGCTGCCTTTACACCAGTAGCCATAGCTCGTTTAATCGAGTCCAAGCTTAAGCCATCGATGACGATCTCGTAAATGCTGTGAACGTTGTCTGGAACTTTCGAATCGGGCAGAATTCCCTTTAACTTCGGACAGAATTGATGAAAAGTTGAAG
>Ga0315309_1000038_pt1 | contig 78337 bp, 34 predicted proteins | sample TDP4_MG_FD_203080 | JGI IMG/M metagenome (GOLD analysis project Ga0315309, IMG submission 203080) | Freshwater sediment microbial communities from Lake Towuti, South Sulawesi, Indonesia - TDP4 | ecosystem: Environmental > Aquatic > Freshwater > Lake > Sediment | place: Indonesia: South Sulawesi... | reverse complement strand
CACCCCGACTTTCGATTGGTCGGATGTAGCGGATGCTGTAGAGTACCGCCTGCAGGTTGACAACGATTCGAACTTCACCTCGCCTGAGATCGACATTCTCGTCAGCGCCTCGACATACACCCCGACGACAGCTCTTGCGGATGAGAACTACTCGTGGCGAGTCCGAGCTCGAGATTCGGCAAACAACTGGAGCCCCTGGTCAAGCGTTTGGACCCTCGTAGTGGCAGTAAGAGTCCGAGCTGTCGATGTCTCGGTCTCCCCAAGCTGGCAGGAAAATATAGCAGGGGGATCGCTTAGCTATGCAGTTGTGGTCACGAACCTCGGCGAGGTCGCCGACAGCTTGAACATGAGCGTAAGCGATACCTTGGGCTGGGATCTGTCTCTTGATAATGCTCGCTTCAAGGACGTCGAGAACGGCGGAAGCAGGAGCACCACGCTTAGGGTCACAATACCAAGCACTGCACTGCAAAGCCAAATCGACAACATAATCGTAACGGTGACATCGGAGGGAAATCCTTCTAAGAGCGATAGCGAGAACTGCCAAGCGCATGTCGCCATGCCGAGGGACGTCAGGGTGACGATCTCTCCAAACTGGCAGGAGGGCTCGCCCGGAGCGACACTTTTATACATCGTGACGGTCAAGAACACAGGCTACCTCGACGACAAGTACAATTTGATAGTCAGCGACAACCTAGGTTGGCCCCTGGAGATATCGCCAACTGAATTGTGGCTTAAGGCGGGAGAAAACGATATTGCCTCATTGACTGTGACAATACCTTTGGAAACGGTTAGCAGCATCACCGACGTTATAACCGTCCGCGCAGAGGGCACGCTCGCCCAGGGGACGCCAACGGATCCCGAGAACGTGAGCGCCGAGGCAACGGCGGAAGCTCGCTGCACGGTTGTCCGCGGTGTGGGTGTCTCGATCTCGCCTAGCTATCAGAGCGGCCTGCCCGGAACCTTGCTGATATACACCGTCACATTCACCAACACTGGCAATGCCCCGGACACCTATAATCTGACCATGAGCGACAACGCTGGCTGGTCCCCTATAATATCGCCCTCATCGATATCTTTGCCGCCCGGCGCTTCAGGCAACGCCACTCTTAAGGTAATCGTGCCTTCAGGCGCAATCAGCTGCACGCGAGACAACATAACCGTTGTCGCCACCTCCCAGTTAGATAATACCGTGAGCGGTTCGGCTAGCTGCATAGCTCATGCGGTCACCATTACCTCCCATGCCCCAATTCACATCGTCGGCAATGATAACTTCACACAAGCGAACGGAGTTATCTCTGGCTCAGGCACTGTAGACGACCCATACATTATCGGATACTGGGAGATCGATGCCTCGAGCACAAATGGGATTTGGATGGAGAATACGGATGTGTACTTCATCATCAGAAATTGTCGCATATATGGTGGAGGCTACGAGTCCAATCGCGGGGTCTACTTTAATCAAGTGAAAAATGGGAAAATTGAAAGCGTAACGAGTTACTACAACAATGTAGGAATATATCTCGAAAATTCTTCGAATAACCTCATATCGAAATCCAACGCATCGAACAACTTCAACGGCATCCATCTTCAATCCTCCTCGAATAACAAAATTGAAAAATGTACTACCTCCAGCAACTTCTACTACGGCACCTATCTCAACTCATCGGACAACAACATTATATCAAACTGTATAGCCAAGAATAACACCAACGGCATTTATCTCCTGTCATCCTCGAATAATAAAATAATCGATAATTCCAATACCTCCAACAACGATCTAAGTGGCATCGTCGTCAGGTTCTCTTCGGAAAACAACATCGTGTCAAACTCCATTGTCGAGAACAATTATAATGGCATATATATCAGCGATCTTTCCGACAACAACCGTATTTGCAACAACAGTTTCAAAAACAACCAAGTCCAAGCGTGGGACAATCGCTCTAATCGCTGGGACAATGGCTACCCATCCGGCGGCAACTATTGGAGCGATTACGCTGGCGCTGATGCGTACAAGGGCGAAAATCAGGACATACTCGGGAGTGACGGGATAGGTGACACGCCATATGACATCCCCGGAGGGGCTAACAAGGACCGTTATCCACTTGTTATTAGGAGCTTCAAGCTGTCGATATCGCCATATTACAAAGAGGGCATGCCGGGGGCGAAGTTAAGCTACACCGTCACCGTCACCAACATGGGCAATGTTGCGGACAATTACTCCCTAACCGTCAGCGACAATGCGGGCTGGGGTCCGATGATCACGCCGTCATCTCTCAGCATTTATCCAGGCAAATCTGAAAACGCGATTTTAGAGGTCACGATACCTGAGAACGCGGAGAACTCTAACAGGGACAACATACGAGTCGTCGCTCGCTCGCAGACGGACAATACGGTGAGCGCCGAGAGCAGCTGCATTGCGCATGCGGTTGTCAGAGGAGTTATGGCTTCGATCTCACCCAGCTACCTGAGCGCCCCGCCAAGAACAGAGCTCGCTTTTACCGTTACGGTAACGAATATCGGCTTGGCGGATGACACCTATAACCTGAGCGCAACTGATAATGCTGGCTGGGGACCGTCGGTGTCGCCATCCTCGCTTTCGGTTTTTGCGGGAGAGAATGGAACTGCGACGCTAAGCGTCACCGTATTCGAGAATGCCATGCCTTACACGGAGGACAACATAACCGTGATCGTGATTTCTCAAGTGGCCCCGGAGGTGAGCGATAACGACTCATGCATAGCGCGTGCCTCAATAGGCAGGAGCGTTGAAGTTCTCATCTCGCCGAGGGAGAATGGAGAGCTAGCAAGGGAGAACGTCACATTTACGGTAAAAGTCACCAATACCGGCAATGTTGCGGACAACTATGACTTGATCGTCATCGACAACTCGGGCTGGGATTCAAGGCTCTCAGAGAACTCGTTTGAGAATGTCCAGTCCAGTGAGAATAGGGCAACCACACTGAACGTCACCATTTCTGAAAATGCGGAGCCTTACACGGAGGACAACATAACCGTGATCGCGATCTCTCGAGCAGATCCAGGGGTGAGCGATAACGATTCATGCATTGTACGCGTGCTTTCGCCGAAAGCGGAGTTCAGCCTCACCACCCTGTATAAGGTTGCATTAGATTTGAATCTTTGGCTCGAGAACGGCTCGAAGCTCGTGGTAAAGTTCTACAATTATGACAACACCTACGAGAACGAGGTCGTCACCGATAACTTCATCCCGCCTTGGCATGTGGAGGAGAACGAGAACGTCTCGCACCCCTCAGATCTGCCCGTTGAGATCGTCAGGCTCGTCCTGACCACCGATGACACGGAGGAAGTGATCTCCACCATAGGTAGCTTCACGGTAACTAAAGCTGTATTATTTAAGAGGTACGGTGATATCAAGAAGGAATATGTCAAGCCCGGGGCGGAAAAACCAGCCCTATTCAAGGAGTACGGAGCCGTAAAGAAACAGTACGCTAAAGCTCCTTAGAAATGAAGCTGGTCGACAGCAAGAGAAAACGCGAGTTCTGAAGGGGCGCCGCGAGCGCCCCTCAAGGCTTACAGATAGCAATCCGCGATGCATCTAGTATCTCGGGCCGCGCGCCGCCAGCTGAATCCTTATCCCTGGATTCCAGCCTCCCAAGCGGCACGCAAAGGGCTTTATCCTGACGTTGCCAATTTTAAGCCGAGGCTTAGACCTCAAAAAAAGGAGGCCAAAAAATGAGGATCGAGCGTCTCAAGGGTGCATTGTTTTTGACCCTTATGGCCACTTCTTTAACAGCGCCGGCGATATTAACTATACTTCCCCCATTCGTTAATACAGCTTCCGCATCCAATCAGGCTGGGAAGACGACAATCGGCCTGTATAGCGTTTGTTCCCTAATCATTGAAAATTTAGCCGATAACTATGAAATCGTCCGCGGTAAGGAGAACGCTTATACCGTCGACCAGGATGGTTACCCGCCTCAGCGGTTTTACGTAGCTGGCGACAGGCCGCCCATAATGGCAGCAAAGAGAGTTGATTCCGGCGCAGTCGTCGCCGCTGGCCTTAGCGCCACTAGCCGTAATGGAAGGTGGAATTCCTCGGGCAATCCGGATAGGCATTTGGACATCTTGCTCGATTGCGCATTCCAGTGGATGGTTCCAGGTGCTGAGAATGTGCTCTGGTACGGGGAAACCGATATTGACTACAACGTTTATAACGATGCGGCCCGTTGCTCCGATCTTGTCTTAAGCCTGAAGCTCGAATACGGCTACAGGTTGGATAACACAATTGATGGCGCTTTCACGGAGATCACCGCTGGCTTGCTGGCGGGTTATAACATCCTCGTCATACCTCAGTTTGAGCTGGGCGCTGCGGGGACGGGCGGCAACCCCGACAATTTGCCGGATGTGGTCGTCGAGACAATAGAGAATTTCGTCCGAGCGGGCGGAGGCCTCTTGATCATGGACGGCGGCGATTACTCCGGCTACAACTTCTGTCGAGTGCAGAACAAGGTCCTGAGCACCCTCGACATGGGTGTCTACTTCCAGTCCGATGGTACTTGCGATGATGTCAACAGATGGGGCTTCAATTACGAGATATATGCAGATGTCGATAATACTACTGCGATTGGGTCAGCTTACCAAAGCGCGACCGCTCAACTGCAGGCCTATAAAGTTGCCGTAGGTATCTCGCCCACTTATCTAGGCGGTATGCCGGGAGTAACGTTAAGATACACCGTGAAAATCACGAATACTGGCCAGAGGGACGACAACTATACTTTGACGGTTACCGACACCAAGAGTTGGAGCTTGGACATTTCTCCAACTGAGCTTTCCGTTGCGTATGGAAAATCAGGCGTGGCTACACTGAAGGTCAGAATCCCCAGTGGAGCCAGCCCTGGAGCCGAGGATAACATAACGGTCACCGCCATTTCCTTTGGGAATCCGGATGTAAGCGATAGTGAAGCATGTACCGCGGTCCCTGTAATATTCGGTAAAGTGGACAGGGTGATAGTATCCAACCCTTATAAGAATTACCCATATTGGTTCAAAGGAAATCTCCACTCGCATACGGAAAACTCAGACGGGACGAACACGGCGGAGGAAATGGTGGCGGCCTACCGCTCGAAGGGCTACAGCTTTAACGCGATAACCGATCACAACTACATCACGGATTCGGAGGCGTTCACCGACCTCCCATATTTTCTGGGTATAAATGGAGAGGAGATCACCCCCGGCATGAGGCATATGCTCGCCATCGACGTTGAGAATTTAATAGAGGGTTGGTGGTATCGAAGCGTGGCCGAGTGGGTGGGTGACATCTTAGCTCAGGGAGGTATCCCGATCCCGGCCCATCCAGGCTTCACCGGGGCCCCATTCCCTCTTGAAAACCTGAGGCAGGCAATCGACGCTGGGGCAAGGCACATGGAGATCCACGGTGGCACCTTAGAGGATGCCCAGATTTCGAAGGAGTATTGGGATGTACTACTGACAGAGGGTAGACTTGTATATGGCGTTATGGACGACGATGCTCATTCCGTTCAGGCGGCGGGCAGTAGATATGGTTGGAACATTGTCAACGCGCCTGAGCTCACGAAGGATGCGATCCTACAAAACTTGAGGGAGGGCAACTCCTACTGCGTGCAGGGTTCCCCGCCCGGGCCTGAGGCGGGGCCCGATATTTACAGCATCACGGTCGAGAACGAGAACGTCATCGTCATCAGCGCCGCGGGTAATTATGTGATGTTCGTGGGCGACAACGGCGTGGTTTTAGATGGCAAGGACCTGATCGATGGAAGGGCATCCTACAATGTAACCCTTGGGGTCAGCTACATCAGGATGGAGGTATATGGAGATAATGGTGGAATATCCTTTACGCAGCCGATGATGATTTCGTCTGTGAAGTTCAAACTCGTCGCTCCTTCTAAGATCAACCTAAACGTAAACCTTTGGCTCGAGAACGGTTCGAAAGTCGTGGTAAAGTTTTACGGCTACGACAACGTTTATCAAACTGAGAGCGTCTTCGAGAACTTCGTCCCGCCCGCGCGCGTCGTGAAGTTTGAAAATGTCTCACATCCCGAGAACAATCCCATCGAGAAAGTCATGCTGGTGGTGACAGGTGAAGATACTGAGAACGTGATCTCAACCATAGCTAGCTTCACGACCACTTGGGGCGTAAGCGTCGATATCTCGCCGAGTTATCAAGCTGGCGTAATGGGCGGAACCCTCGAATACAAAATTATCGCGACGAACACGGGCACCGCGCCAGATAACTACGTTTTGGCCGTAACCGACGACCTCGGCTGGGCCCTGACGCTTTCGGATAACCTGCTTCGGAACATTGAACCGGGCGAGAACGGGACGGTCGTGCTCAGAGTCACCATACCAGAAAACTCGTTGCCCTGCACGAAGGACAACATAGTCATTGTCGTAACTTCGACAACCGACAACGCGGTGAGCGATACCAACGGGGGTGTTGCACACGCATCTGGGAACGCACTGTTCAAGCTGGAAAATCTATATACCGCTAGCCTGGACACGGACCTTTACCTCGAGGAGGGCTCGAGGATTGTCTTGGAATTCTATACCTATGGCTGGAGCTACCAGGCGGAAAGCGTTTTCTGGAGCGGCTCGACCCCCGCATACGTAGTAAAGTTCGACAACGTGCCTCACCCGCAGGGCAAGCCGGTCGAGCGGGCTAAGCTGGTGCTTACAGACAACGAGGGCAATGTGATCCAAACCATGACGAGCTTCACGGTGACCAAGAGTGTATTATTTAAGAGGTACAGTGATATTAAGAAAGAATATCCTAAACCCGGGGCGGACAAACCAGCCCTATTCAAGGAGTACGGAGACATAAAGAAACAGTACGTCAGGGCGCCAAGTTAGTCGACAGCTAGCTGATGAGTTTAAGAATGTCCCAGTCCATTGACCACCGGTAGTTCATATTCGCAAATTTAATATGGGTGCTATCACAAATTTAAAAAAGCCGAGGAGGTCGATGGGAGATGGTGGACCATGGTGTTCCGTTAATCGGGCCAAAGGCGATTAAGGGCAAGAACCCACAGCTCGTGTGCCTTTTTTGCATGGTAGAAATTGCCAAGCCGACGAAAGTTAGAGGAGGCGGGCGAGTCGCCTTCTGCGGTTCATGCGCCGAACAATTGGAGAGGAAGGAGCTCCTGAAGCGGCACGGAGACGGAACAGTAGAGCTGATGAAGTCGCTGTTGGACGTGATCGGAGAATTCTAGCTCCGGGCCGAAAGCGTACTTTGGCTTTGCTATTCCCCCTTATGGCATGGACCGAGGAGGCATATGTCGACGTCCTTCACCCCATCTACCGCCTGGATGCGCCTGCGCAGCTCCTTTATCTCCTCGTAGTTTTTGAACCTACACTTGGCGAAGATGTCAAATGTTCCGGTCGTGACCTCGAACACATTTTCCGCCGAGCAGCATTTCCTCATGACATCGAGCATGGAGGAGACGCTTTCCTCCGAGCAGGATATCCCAACATATCCCTGAATCTCAAATCCAAGTTTTTCCCAGTTGACGACGGGCCGGTAGCCCTCTATTATTTTATCGTTTTCGAGGAGCCTCACCCTCAGGTCGATCGTGCTCCTAGGCTTGGACAGCTCTCGAGCTAGCTCGGAGAGCCTGGGACTGATGCCCTTTCCGGATAACATGGTGTCAAGGATTCTTTTGTTGAGTTCATCCTGAAAATTTACCATTTTTTACCCCCAATTATCCTTAAAGTCACTTTTTCACCCCCATTTTCTCTAAATTCCCCTTTTTCCCCTTTTTTTCAATTTAACATAGTTTTCTTATTGTATATAAGTTTAACATTTCAACAGATTTTTCGATTCAAATGGATAAAATGTCAGATCCTGTGGTCCTCGTTTGAACCTATGTAAACTTTCCCATCGACCACCGCTGGCGACGAAGGCCAGGTGAACCCGTCTGAAAGCCCAACGAGGCGGAGATGCCCGTGTGTGCAAGGTTCTCGCGGAACATCTGCCAATCCTGGGCTGCCACCTCCGCAGCGGAAACCAGAAGCAGGAAGACGCGAAAAAGTTATACTCCCACATGACTCACTTGGAACTTTCGATTCCCATAATTGAATTGATTTCAATCTGTTAAAATTTGGCCATTTTCCCTATCTACTGTTTTGAGGCGAATTTTAGTATTTTTCATGTTGCTTTGAAATACACAAATACATTTGACATTATTTGAGCCCATCCCATAGCAAATCGATACTTTTAAATAGACATGTCTTTATCATAATTAAGTGAGGTTTAAAACCTCTAAAAAAAAGGAGGCAAAAAGTGAGGACTGTTGATAGAACAGCGTCCATTTTGCTGGCATTAGCTATGGTAACATCGCTAGTTATAGTTACAGTAGCTACGCCTATTTCAGTTTCCGCTGGTGGGTGCCCCTCACATCCGCACGGGACTACCATCCCGGTCGTCCAAGGTGGGAGATTTCTCCTCCGATACAGGTGCTATTACGACGAACCCGGCTACGACGGTATGTTCTCGATTACGCTTGTCTGGTACAATTATGAGAACAAGCCGGATGAGAACCTGACATTCCTCAGCGCCAGAGCCTACTGGGATAATCAGGACAACTTAGGAATGGATGTGTCAATTGCGGCGTCTCCTTCTGGCGCGGACACGATGTGGACGCTCAGTTTAGACAGCAGCAGTTATCCCACCCCAATCGACGATAATTTCACAGTGGACATATGGATGGGCGCTTGTGGAGTTAGGGGTATTTGCCACGAGGAAAACGATAACCACCCGATCCTCGGCCCAGGTGGGCTCGCCGCCGTCAGCATTGCAGAGTCGACCATTAGGGATATAGCTGGCACCGAAGTACCGATCACGATAGACATAAACGCTTACACGCCGGGTGTAATACTTTGGACTGGACCTAATGCGTTCGATAACACTCAGCCTGCCTGTCCTCCGAAATACGTCTACTATCCCTCAGGCCCAATACCCTTAGCGGCTGTGCAGAGGGTGGGCAGCGGGGCGGTGCTCGCCGGAGGTTTGACTTCCGACCTAGACAATTTAAGGTGGAACAGCGTAACCCCCCCCAACCCGTACGAGAACACCCTTGACGAGCTGCTGGATGCGGTGTTCCAGTGGATGGTCCCCGGAGCTGACAACGTGCTGTGGTTCACGGGCTATGGCGTGTTCCAGAAGAGGATAAGGACCACGTTCATCGAGGATGCCTTAATCGCTAAGGGGTACACTGTTACGGAGAGTAATCTGGTGGACAACGATATAACCGTCGCCAAGCTCGCGCCATACGACATACTCGTCATACCCGGCTTCCAGCTGGGCGCTAGATGGTCCGGTGGAAATCCGGCTTTACTGCCAGATAACAACGTCGAGGCGATAGACAACTGGGTCCGAGCAGGGGGAGGCCTGATGATATTCAACAACGCGGACTTCGCGGGCTACAACTTCTACAGGGTGCACAACAAGATCCTCGCGAAGCTGGGCTTCAACTGGAGGTTCCAGTGCGACAGCGTGTACGACAACGTGGACAACTATGGCGGATATGCATATTACCTCAAAGTCAAGGTGGAGAACACTGGCCCAGGAGGCGGCTATCGCCAAGTCACGGGCAAGGATAACATAGGCGTATACAGCGCAACCTCACTCGTCCCCGTGGAGAATCTCAGATGGAGCGTCGACGTAGTATCGATCTTGCCAAGCCCACAGTCCGGGATTCCGCCTGCAACGCTCACCTACACCGTGACCATCACGAACACGGGCACTGCCTGGGACAACTACGACATCAGCGTCAGCGGCACCGACAATGTTAACTTCGCCAGAGCGCTGAACAAGACCAGGCTCTTCCTCGCCGCAGGGGCTACGGACAATTCAGTCACCGTACAAGAGAACATACTCGCCGGAACGCCATACTGCACTTGGGACACCATTACAGTGACCGCGACCGGCACCGAAAACACCGGTGGCACGCAGGCAACGGACAGCGCGAACGCACTAGCGCACGCGACAGCAGCATTCAATGTCGAATTGACATCGATTACGCCAAGTTCGCAATACGGTGACATAGGCTCAACAGTTACGGCTACAGTCGTCGCCACGAACACCGGCGCAGCTACCGACAACTTAACGCTGAGCGTCATCGCCGACAGTTTGGGCTGGGGAGCATGGCTAACTCAAACCGTGTTCCTGAACGTTGCTCCTAGTGGTACCGCGACTACAACGCTTAATGTCCCCATACCAGGTTCTGCATTGCCGCTTGACACCGACAGCATAACCGTACAGGTGCAATCGGGTGGAAACCCCTTGCTGACCGACAGTAAGACTTGCACGGTTACCGCAAACTTGCTCAGGAGCGTCAGCATACAAATTATACCCGGTTGGCCTGAATGGCCAGAGGCCTGGAAGGATCCAGTCACCTTCGTCGTGAAAATTAAGAACACGGGCAGCCTAGCCGACAAGTACTACTTCACCCTCAGTCAGATCGTCATTCCACCTGACCCCGAAGCGCCAACCAAAGAGTGGTCAATGTGGATAGAGCCTCAGGAGATATATCTCAAGCCTGGACAAGAGGCCGAGGCCGCATTGAGCGTAACGCCTTATTGTCAGGCATGGGGCAGCACAGAAGTGTGGATAGACGTCGAAGTGCACGGTAAGCTCGCGACCGGATCGAAGACAGACCTGGACAATGCAGAGAACATAGCATGGACAATGGTGCACGAAAATGAAAAGATGTGCTGTGATGTCAATGTATGGCCACAGGAGCAGACCGGCCACCCGAGCAGCGATCTTGTTTGGGTAGTGACGGTCCGCAACATGGGCAACGTGAAGAACATCTACTACTTCGACCCAGTAAGCCAAATTATTTCAGGCAGAGGAAGGTACTCACCGGGTGGCGATTGGGTAGGTGGACTCGACAAGCAAACGACAAAGGAGTTGAAGCCGGGTGAGGAAGAGACCATCCTCCTACGCCTGCATATACCCGAAGGCGAACAGACATGCACTTGGAACGATATAGACGTGAGGGCTACCTCAATATACGATCCCACATGTACGGACATCGCATGGACCAAAGCCCAAGTGCTGGAGCTGGAGCCGCGCATACCCGAGGAAGAGATTAAGCTGCAGGTCGAGGCAGGGATAGTTGCTATAGACGTGCGGCCTACCTACTATGACTTCGGAGTGCTCCAAGAGGATGAGCAAGCTGAAACTCCACCGAACTTCTTCACCATAAGGAACGTCGGAAATGAGAACGTTATGGTGATGATAAGAGGTACCGACGCTGTCAGCAAGCCTGGTGAGCCAGTGGCCAAGTGGTTCCTAGGTGCCGACACAGGTGTCGACACGTATGTCATGTATTGGACAGAAGGCGGGATCATAGCGGGCAGAGTGACCACGAAAGATCAGCCGATGTTGAAATCGAAGCTGCTTGCCCACACAGAAACCTACTTCGACATCAAAATAATTACGCCAAGCACATTCACTGTGCCAGCAAAGATGTGGATGAAAGTCATCCTGACGGCAATAAAGGACATATAGCCGTAAGTTCCGGGGAGGTGCCGCGAGCGCCTCCTCAATGTTTTATTTTTTTGCCAATATATTTTTAGGGTGTAAAATCCCCTAGCAAATTGGAGGTCTAGGATGGGCACATGCGGTAAAAAGGGTATGTGGGTGAATGTTTCAGTTCTCGTCATAGGTACATCGCTTGCACTTATTTTCTCATCGTCGTTTTTGGTACACGCCCAAGCGGTAACCGTATCGCCTCCGGGGTTCACTGCTAGGGATGTCCCCCCTTACGGGGAACCACTTTACATCGGGCAAAAACTCGTCGTATGGAACGGCGACAACATCAAGCGTATTTTCTTTATCTCGGTGGAAGCTCCTCCGGAAAATGGGTTGACTGAGAATGAGTTGGCTGAGGGTTTCGAACCCATCCCAGACAACAAGTGGATACTCCCTGTCCCCACCTCGGTGGAGATAGATGAAAATTCCTACAGCGAGATCGAAGTATGGGCGAACATACCAAGATGGGAGAATTTAACAGACAAGAGATGGGCGGCTTGGATCGTTGTTGAAAGGAAGACGGAGCCTGGAGAGATCGTCGGGGTAAGGGCCGTTTCGAGGGCGAGGATCGTAACCACAAAAGAATTGCCCCCACCTCCGTCCCCTCAGCGGTCTTTTACAGCGATCATTCTCGTAGCGGCAGCGGTAGTTGTTTCAGCGGTGATGCTTGGCGCATGGATATGGTCTAGGAGGAGGGGGAGGGGGGTCAAGAGAAGGGACATTTTCTAAAAGTTGTGATGTAATGGGTACGAGGGCGGAGGTTCTCGTCATAGCCATATCGCTTGCACTTATTTTCTCATCGTCGTTTTTGGTACACGCCCAAGCGGTAACCGTATCGCCTCCGGGGTTCACTGCTAGGGATGTCCCCCCTTACGGGGAACCACTTTACATCGGGCAAAAACTCGTCGTATGGAACGGCGACAACATCAAGCGCGTTTTCATTCTCTCGGTGGAAGCTCCTCCAGAGAATGGGTTGACTGAGAATGAGTTGGCTGAGGGTTTCGAACCCATCCCAGACAACAGGTGGATACTCCCTGTCCCCACCTCAGTCGAGATAGATGAAAATTCCTACAGCGAAATCGAAGTATGGGCAAACATACCCAGGTGGGAGAATTTGACAGACAAGCGATGGGTGGCTTGGATCGTTGTTGAAAGGAAGGCGGAGCCTGGAGAGATCGTCGGGGTAAGGGCCGTTTCGAGGGCGAAGATCATAACCGCGAAGGAATTGCCTCCCCCGCCGCCCCCGCCAACTTCGTCCTCTATCTTCATCGTCATTTTGGCGCTTGGAGTAGTCGCAGCAGTTGTGTTTCTGGCCCTATGGATTAGGCGCAGAAAGGGGGTGGGGAAGAAAATCTTGCTGCGAGCATATTAACATCCAGAATTGGGCTCGCGCTATTTACAATTTAAATTTTTAAGACCACCTAAAACTCGACATAAGTTTTGCAGATTTTACCCTTCCATCGGCTATGGTCAATTATTTACTGCACATGTATACTTGCTACACATGTGTACAGTCTTAAAAATTAATTAACTAAGAAAAAAGATTAATTGGTTAGAAGGGGGCTAAATTTGAGGGCCGATGGGTTAGGTAGAGGTTTGTCGTTGGCATTAGTTTCAGCTATAGTGCTCTTGATGGTGTCGGTATATCTCTCCATCACGCCTACTACGACGACTATAGGGTTGCTTGGCGAAGGTGTCGATGTCTCTATCTCGCCCAGCTCCCAAGAAAATTGGGCAGGAGGCACGCTTAATTATACTGTGACCGTGACCAATACTGGCAATGTTGAGGATACTTATGACTTGGAAGCATGGGATGATGCAGGTTGGCCGATCGTCTTGCCGACCTCTCTGACGGTGAGACCCGGGGAGAATAGGATAGCAACCCTCACCATTGGGATACCCGAAAATGCGAGGCCATCTACCAGGGATAACGTAGTCGTGACCGCCACCTCACAGCTTGAACCATATGTGTGGGATTCAGCCAGCTGCGTGGCATATGCGGGGGCGCGTTATCTCATCGATGTCTCCATCTCACCGGGCGAGAACAGCGGTCCGCCGGGGAGCGGGGTTAAGTACACCGTTACGGTCGGAAACATCGGGATGCTTAATGATAACTACAATTTGACATTAAGCGACAATGTGGTGCCGAGCTGGAGCCCGTCGCTCGACAATGTCCGCTTCGATAATGTCGCGCCCGGCGAGAACAGGACTGCAACATTAAGCGTAACAATTCCGACCACCGCATCGAATTGCACTAGGGACAACATCCGCGTCACCGCCACCTCGATGGAGAATTCAAAGGTGAGCGCTTTGGGCACCTGCATAGCGCATGCGGTTGTCATAAGGAGTGTGGAGGTCTCAATTTCGCCTAGTGACAATAGCGGCCCCTCGGGGAGCACACTTACCTATACGGTGGTCGTCAAAAATACTGGAAATGTCGCGGACAACTACAACTTGACTGCAAGTGATAATGCTGGCTGGGGACTGTTGCTCTCGCCAACTTTCCTTACAATTCTTCCTGGTGAAAATAGAACCTCAACGCTTAACGTCTTTATACCGAGCAGTGCGCCATATGGTGCTACAAATAGGATAACGGTTTGGGTGGCGGGGACTGGGGTAGAAAATCGAGCTATCTGCACTGCGCGTGCTTCAATTTTGAGGGTCGCCGAGGTTTTGATCTCACCGAGTGAGAATTCTGTATTTCCCGGTTCGACGCTCAACTACTCGGTCGTCATCCGAAACAGGGGCAACGTTAATGAGAACTACTCCTTGATAGCAACCGATAATGCGGGCTGGGGTAAGTTAATTTCGCCGCCCTCGGTTGCCGTTCCTCGAGGTGAAAACAGGACAGCCACGTTAACGGTAACGATATCAGATAACGCAACGCATTGCATGAGGGATAATGTGACGGTCAGTGCCCGTTCAGAGGATGTGGTAAGGGGTTCCGGTTGGTGTATAGCGCATTCGGTTACTTGGGAAGTCAGGGTGTCCATTTCGCCGAGCTTCCAGGAAAACATGCCAGGCGGCCAGCTAGACTATTCGGTTACGGTTACAAATTCTGGCATGTTTGCGGATAACTATGATATAAGCGTTACGGATAATGCTGGCTGGGGTTTCGCTCTCTCCGAGAACCTGCTGGAAAACGTCCTCAACGGGGCGAGCGGGGCGGTCGGGCTATCCGTTTTAATTCCGGACAATGCGGTTGGCTGCACTAATGATAACATAATTGTCACGGCCGTATCGAGGACGGATAATACGGTGAGGGCGAGCGGAGGATGCGTTGCCCATGCAATTATTGTAAGGAAAATGATGGTGCTATCGATCACGCCGAGCTACCAGAGCGGTTTGCCCGGGAGTTCGCTGACATATACTGTTACCATCAAAAATACGGGCAATGCTTCGGACACCTACAATTTAACCGTGAGCGATAACGCCGGCTGGAGCCCAACTCTTTCGCCGACTTCGTTGGCAGTGCCCCCAGGCGAAAATAGTACCGCGACGCTGAGCGTAACCATCCCAAGCGCTGCGGTGCAATTCACCAGAGATAATGTAACGGTAACTGCCGCCTCGGCGGAAAATGCTGAGTTGAGGGTTTCAGCAAGTTGCGAGGCTCAAGCGTCGCCAATGAGGGGCGTGGAGATCTCGATATCCCCGGGCTACGGGAGAGGCCCTCAGGGGTCAACGCTCACCTACACAGTTACGATCAAAAATAAGGGGACGGTTGCCGAGAATTTTGCCCTAAGCGCGACGAGCGTTGCGGGTTGGTCGCCTAGCGTCGAGCCAGCCTCTTTAACCCTTGCCCCCGGTGCCTCGGGTGAAGCGACGCTGAAGGTTGTAATCCCGCTCACCGCGAGTAAGGACACCTCGGTACCGGTCATGGTGAGGGCGACCTCAACAGAGGATCCAACGGTAAGCGCCTCAGGCACATGCAGGGCAATCGTTGGAGCAGTGGCTGAAAAGAAGGAGGGCATACCGATAATTACCCTGCTTGTTCCCCTTGCTTTGATAGCAATCGCGATAATTGTCGCAATATTGATAGCGAAGTACTTGCCGCGCAGGAGAAGAAAAGTTGGCCGGTACAAATTTTAGGGACGTAGCCGCAAGCCGCCGGTAACTCACAGTTTATCGTTTACGACTTTCTGGTGCGAGCAAATATCGGCGCTCCTTTTTCTCCTCGCGTCCCCAGCTTATAGCCAAGATTGCTAATAGAATAACAATTATGAGGAGAATCAGCAACCAATTTATGAGGGTAGTAAACTCATAGAGCCCAACCATATCAAGCACGTACATCACTATCATACCAATTATCAAAACGATGGGGACGAGTAGCGGGATCCATCGCTTCTTTTTACGCTTCCTGCGATAGGCCCAAATCCCCAGGGCGATGAGGGCGATCACCAAAAGGATCAGGAGCCAGTCCGACGTCAGCCACTCATAGGGTCCGGCAATGCTGAGGGTATAAATTGCCGTCCGAACCTTGCCTCTCGCTCCAATGCCGGTTATCGTGATTACATGCTTGCCGGTTGGGGCATTAGGGGAGGTGAAAATAGTCATGGTGGAGGTGAAGGTTTTTCCTCCCGCGGGCGGGTCGAGTTCAACCGTGGCGTTCGATGGCGCACCTTCTCCATACAGCGTCACGTTTTCAAAGCCAATGATCGATACGGTGACGATCGTTGAAATCGACTTTCCCTGGAGCACCGAGCCATTTGCAGGGTTGACGCTGATGGCAAAATCAGGTTCACCAAAGCAGTAAACCTTGCGATCATAGGATCCAACGTAAACCTTCCCGTCCGCAACCGCTGGGGAAGAGTGCACGAGTCTGCCGGTTAAGTAGTTCCATATCAGGCCGCCGGTTTCGGCATCCAAGCAGTAAACCTTCTGATCATAAGAGCCCACGTAAACCATTCCGAAGGCGATAGCTGGGGAAGAGTGGATGGATGAACCGGTGGGAAAGCTCCAGACCACATCTCCGCTTTCAGCATTCAAGCAGTAGACTTTCGCGTCATAGGATCCAATGTAAACCTTGCCGTTCACGACTGCGGGGGACGAGGAGATGGCGGAACCCGTCGCTGAGGCCCAGATCATGTCGCCGCTTTCAGCATCTAGGCAGTAGACATTGTTATCGTATGACCCGACATATATTCTCCCATCCGCCACAGCAGGGGAGGAGTAAACTTGACCACCTGTCTTATAACTCCAGATGAGGGTGCCGCTGTTTCCATCCAAGCAGTACACATTGTTATCGTAAGAGCCAACGAATACTTCCCCATTCCATACAGCCGGGGAAGAATAAACATAACTGTCAGTATGATAACTCCAGACCAAGTCACCGTTTTCGGCATTTAGGCAGTAGATATTATCGTCGTTGGAGCTGAAGTAAACCTTCCTATTTACCACTACCGGGCATGAATAAACCTCTAACCCCGTTGAAAACCTCCATATAAGTTCGCCATTCTCAGCATTCAAACAGTAAATCCTGGTATCGTTTGAGCCGACATAGACCCTGCCACCGACAACAGTTGGCGAGGAATGCACACCATCTCCCGTACGGTAGAACCAAATGACATCACCATTGTTCTCATCCAAACAGTAAACGTTGTAGTCCTTGGAGCCGACGTATACCCTCCCGTTTACGACGGCTGGGGAAGAATAAATAAAGTCGCCGGTGGTGAACTCCCAGAGAAGGGTGTTATCAGTTGGCGCCTCGGATATCGAGTAGCCCGTGTGTTGGGGGTCGCCGTGGAACATGGGCCAATCTTGTGCCGTCCCCACCGCTGCAGAGGCAATTATCATGAGGATAACTAGGATACTCCACCTCACCTAATCCCGACGAAGGTTTTATCTCTGGATATTTACATTTTTCCACATCAAGAACTCGTGCTTCAGCCGGTTGGTTTCTGGATATCGGGCCGTCTTCGCTCACGCTCGATCCGGGTGAATCAGAGAATGCGACGCTCAGCGTCGACGTTCCGTCGGGCATCAGCTGCGGAGCTCAGAAGCCATTTGCCAAAATTTGAGCCGATTCTATGACAAATCGACAGTTATAAATATACATAGACCACAATTTCTAAAAGTAGAGGTTTTAGGAGGCAATGAATGGGGACCGCTCGTTCCATGGGTGTTTTGTTTTCGATTTTATTAACGATCTCATGGTTCGCGCTAATTCTGTCGGCTTCCTCACAGGCGGCGTACGAGACCCACGGTTCGATCTACATCGTCGGGGATGAGAACTTTATCCCTGCTAAAGGAGTAAACGGGGGTGGAAACGGGACGGCCAGCTCTCCTTACATAATCGAGAACTGGGCCATCGATGCCTCGACAGCCCATGGCATCTGGATCAAGAACACCGCAGCTTACTTCATCATCCGCAACTGTCTGATCGAAAACGGCGGCGATATTTATTACGGCATTTATCTGGAAAATGTCGTGAACGGGAGGGTCGAGAGCTGTATTTTCAGGAACAACTACGACGGCATCCACCTGAGCTACTCATCTTACACCTCTATCTCCCATAACACCTGCGAGAACAGCCATGACGACGGCATTCACATAAGCGACTCATCTTACAACTCTGTCTCACACAACACTTGCGAGAACAGCAACTCGGACGGCATTCAGCTATCTTACTCGTCCAACAACACCATCGAAAACAACACCTGCGTGAACAACAACTCCAGCGGCATCTACCTTAGTTTCAACTCGTCCAACAACACCTTGGATAACAATTTCTGCGTGAACAGCATTTACGGCATCTACTTATCGCGCTCCGACAACAACGTCCTCTATAACAACATCTGTAAGAACGACATCATGGGCGTCCGCCTAGCGGAATCGTCCAACAATGTCCTGCAGAACAACGCCTGCGTAAACAACTCTTGGGGTATTTACCTACGCTTCAGCTCGAACAACAACACCATCCATCACAACTACCTGCTCGACAGCACGCAGAACAACGCATACGACAGTTGCACTAACACCTGGGACAACGGTTCAGAGGGCAACTGGTGGAGCGATTGGCAACCTCCTGAACACCCGGACGCGGATGGAAATGGGATAGTGGATGAGCCCCGCCCGATATACGGTGGGAGCAACCGAGATCGATATCCCCTTGTTTTCGTCACCGCCCGGGGCGTTGGCGTCTCGATCTCGCCCGACAACCAGAGCGGTGTCCCATGCACCTGGCTCGAGTACACCATCACCATTACGAATACCGGCAATGTCGATGATAACTACATCCTGAGCTGGAGCGATGATGCGGGCTGGGGTGACAACATCTGGCTGGAGGATAGTTTCCTCCGGGTGGAAAGATTCGGCGGTGAGAACTCGACCACGCTTCATGTCCACGTTCCCATGGGCGCTGAGGCATGTACTGAGGACAATATAACCGTAACTGCGACCTCTCAGGCGGATAACATGGTCAGCGACAGCGACTCGTGCGTAGCTCATGTAGCCATCGCTCACTGGGTGAAAGTCTCGATATCACCTGAAGAAAATAGCGCTGAGCCATGCAATACACTCAAATACACCGTAACCGTCACGAACACGGGAAATGTAGATGATACATACGACCTGATGGTAATCGATAACGAAAACTGGAGTCCGACGCTCGATAACATCTCACTCTCGATCCCGGCCGGCGAGAACCAAACGACGACCCTCAGCATCCATATACCTGAAAACGCGATAGGCTCCACTAGGGACAATATAACCGTAACTGCGACTGGAACTGAAGTCGAAAACTCAGCCAGTTGCATTGCACATGTGAAAATCGTCAGGGGCGTGAAAATCTCGATCTCGCCCGATTATCAGGAGAACGTGCCCGGCGGAAAGCTCGATTACGAAGTGACCATAACGAACACCGGCAACGTTGGTGAAAACTACGCCTTGACGGCCAGCGATAATGAGAACTGGGGGTCCACGGTCACGCCTTCGTCGCTAATAATCTCCCAGGGCGCCTCTGGCAATGCCACTGTAAGCGTTACCATACCCGAAAATGCGTGGGCTTATGAGGAAACAACCATAGTTGTGACCGCCACTTCGACCGAGAACGCCGAGGTGAGCGCCAGCGACATGAGCGTTGCCAAGACATCCCTCGTCAGGGGCGTGAACGTGTCGATCTCGCCGAGTGAGAACGAGGCCCTGCCAGGTGAGAACGTCACTTTCGCCGTCACGATCACGAATACGGGGAACATCGAGGATTCTTACGACATATCGGTCGGCGATAACGCCGGTTGGCCCATAGAGTTTGGTCTCGTGTGGGTCAAGCTCGCGCCGTATGGCTCGACCATGCTTTGGTCACTCAAAGTTACCGTGCCCGAAAACGCAGTTCCGGGCTCCCCTGATAACATAACCGTCACCGCGATCTCAGAGGAAAACGAAAATGTGAGAGATAATGGCAGCTGCATAGCACGGGCCAAAGTAGTGAGGGGGGTCGAGGTCTCGATCCTGGAGAAATATCAGGAGAACGAGAACGGCGGGATGCTCACCTACACGGTCATCGTCGCCAACACGGGCAACGTCCCCGATAGCTACGCGCTCGAGAACATCGACACCCTGGGCTGGGGCCTATCGCTCTCGAAAAGTTTGCTCGAAAACGTTGGGAATGGGGCGAGCGAGGGCGTGACCCTCACCGTTGCCATACCCGAGAACGCCTGGGGCTGCACCCTGGATAACATAACTGTCATCAACACCTCGCTAGAAAATGAAAATGTATGGAGCAGTGAAAGCTGCATGGCTCATGTTAGAGTAATAGCGGGAGTTGATGTGCGGATCGAGCCGAGCAGACAGGGGCATTTCCCCGGTGAAAATCTCACCTACACCGTCACGGTCATTAACATCGGCAATGTTCAGGACAATTACGACCTGAGAGTGAGCGACACCGAGAACTGGGGTCCAACGATTTCTAAATACAGGATCGAGAATCTTAACCCAGCTGAGAGCGAGAACTTCTCGCTCACCATAACCATACCGGAGAATATGACCACGCTTGAGAATGACAACATAACTGTCACCGCGACCTCTCAGGAAAACGGGAATGTAAGCGACAGCGCGAGCTGCACAGCGCATACGCTTTTGCCGAAAGCCGAGTTTAGCTTGGTCACCCTGTATAAGGTCGGCCTGGACATGAACCTTTGGCTCGAGAACGGCTCGAAGCTCGTCGTGAAGTTCTACAAGTACGACAACATCACCTTACAGGCGGACAGCGCCATCGAGAACTTCGTGCCGCCCAAACACGCTGAGAACATCGAGAACGTCCCGCATCCCTCTGGTCTGCCCGTTGAGATCGTTACGCTTGCGCTGACCACCGACAACACGGAGGAAGTGATCTACACCATAGCGAGCTTCACGGTGACCAAAAGTGTGCTATTCAGGAGGTACAGTGAGATCAAGAGGGAATATGTCAAACCCGAAGCGGACAAACCAGCCCTATTCAAGGAGTACTCAGACATAAAGAAACAGTACGTTAAAGCGCCTTAGAAACCCATCAGTCGACAGCAGGTATACAAAAGTTCCAAAGGGGCGCAGCGAACGCCCTTTAAAGATTTTTTTTTCGCCCCCAAACCGATTTAACTCCCAGATAATTAGGTCATTGTGGCAATCCGCGGCTTCACCTGCCTATGAAGCATGGTGTTCCTGCAAGCCACGCGCCCGCTCTCCACACTGGGGTTTCGATCTCACTTTAAGCCTCTCGGCGACGCGTAAAGGGTAGAAGCTTGAGCGCTGGTCAATTAAAAAATTTTTAGGAGGAAGGAGAAAAATTGGTCTCTGATTGAAGTGGAGTCAGTCGGGGAACGCGTAGAACTTTCCATGGGAAAAATGGTCGTCGGCCTATCAAAAATCGGCTGCGGTGCCCCCCGAAGTCCATTTGCCACAATTTGAGCCGATTCTATAATAAATCGACAGCTTTATAACATATAAATTACAACCTAAAACGGAGGTTGCTAAAAGGAGGCTCGAAGTGAGGACTGCTTACCTTGGGAAAGCTCTGTTATCGGCCCTATTGACTGTCATGTTGTTGATATCTATTACGTTACCCCTATTCATCCTAACAGCATCCACCGCGGCCAGTGAGGGCGAAGCCACAATTTGGACTGAAGATGTGCAGGGCAATATGAGGACAGATTTTGAGCCGGATGAAAATGTTTACATCAGGGGCTCGGGTTTCTATCCAAAAGTGGAAATCGGCATCGGCATAACCCGCCCAGATAATATGGTTGAAAATTATTCGACATTCAGCGATGAAAATGGATGTTTCCTCTACATTTACACCCTTGATGGCATGGAAGGGACCTACTACGTCAAGGCCACCGATGGCGATAACTCCGCGAGCACGACCTTCACGGATGGGCTTATCACTGCATGGGTCAAATCATGGGGACCTCTTACCTATCCGCAGGAAAAGGACAATTTCTTGGATAATGAAAATGTGTATGCGATGATTAAAACGACAGGGAGGGGCTCGAAAACTGTGAGGATATATGTCGTCGAAAATGAGGCTTGGAAAAATGGCGTTCCTCTAGTCGATGTTTCTGGGGACGATTATAATGTGGTGACCCTCGCCGGCGCTGGGGAGCACGGACCGTTCTTGATTTGGCAGGCTCCTACAATGCCCGGCGGATACGACATCGTTGTGGACGAGGATAATGATGGGATACGTGACCCAGGGGAAAAGGTCGATGACTCAAATCCACCCTCAGGATTCATCATCGCACCGTCGGCGGTACCTGTGCGTGGCGTGGAAGTTTCTATATTACCCGAGTACCAAGACGGCCCACCCGGCGCGATGCTCGCCTACATCGTCACAGTCAAAAACGTCGGCAACGTCGCGGACAGCTATATCCTCGTCGCTTGGGACAACGGGGGGTGGCTGGGCCCGTGGACCCAGGAACTGATCGATGTCCCGCCAGGCGAAAACCGGACAAAACCCCTCAACGTCACCATACCCGATAACGCGGTGCCGTGCACGAGGGACAACATCGTCGTCAGGGCGACATCAAAAACTGACAACAGGGTGAGCGCCGAAGATTCAGCCATAGCACATGCAGTCGCTTTCCTTAGAAAGGTTAGGGTTTCGCTCACGCCAACCTATAAAGAGAACGTGCCGGGGGCGACGCTCAACTACACTGTTGTCGTCGCGAACGAGGGCGAGGTAGCGGACAACTATGCCTTGAAGGCCAGCGATAACGCGAATTGGGGGTCCACTGTCACGCCCTCGTCGTTAACAATCGCCCCAGGCGCCTCGGACAACGCCGCTTTAAGTATTGTCATACCTGAAAATGCGTGGGCCTATGAGGAAGCTGCCATAGCTGTAACCGCCACATCGACTGAGAACGCCGAGGTAAGCGCCAGCGACACGGGCGTAGCCAAGACATCCGTCATTAGGGGCGTAGACGTTTCGATCTCGCCGAGTGAGAACGAGGCGCTGCCAGGTGAGAACCTCACCTACGCCGTCACGATTACAAACACGGGGAACGTCGAGGATAGTTACGACATAACGGTCGGCGATACCGCCAGTTGGCCCATCGAGTTTGGTCTCGTGTGGGTTAAGCTCGCACCGTATGGCTCGGCAGTGGTTTGGAATCTCAAAGTTACCGTGCCCGAAAACGCGGTGCCGGGCACTCCCGATAACATAACCGTTACCGCGATCTCAGAAAACGATCCGACGGTTAGGGACAACGACAGCTGCATAGCACGGGCCAAAGTAGTGAGGGGGGTCGAGGTCTCGATCCTGGAGAAATATCAGGAGAACGAGAACGGCGGGATGCTCACCTACACGGTCACGATCACCAACACGGGCAACGTCCCCGATAGCTACGCACTCGAAAACATCGACACCCTAGGCTGGAGCCTATCGCTCTCGAAAAGTTTGCTCGAAAACGTTGGGAATGGGGCGAGCGAGGGCGTGACCCTCACCGTTGCCATACCCGAGAACGCCTGGGGCCGCACCTTGGATAACATGACCGTCACCGCCACCTCACAGGAAAATGAAAATGTATGGGACGATGAAAGCTGCCTAGCTTACGTTAAAGTTGTAGCGGGAGTTGATGTGCGGATCGAGCCGGGCAAGCAGGGGCATTTCTCCGGTGAAAATCTCACTTATACTATCACGGTCATTAACGCCGGCAACGTTCAGGACAATTATACCCTGTCCGTTGAGGACAACGCGGGGTGGGGCCCGACGCTTTCCAAAAACAGGCTCGAGAACCTCAACCCAAGTGGGAGTGAGAACGTCACGCTCACCGTAACCATACCGGAGAATATGACCGAACTTGAGAATGACAACATAACCGTCACCGCGATTTCTCAGGAAAACGGGAGTTTAAGCGACAACGCGAGCTGCATAGCATGCGCGCTTTTGCCGAGAGCCGAGTTCAGCTTTGTCACCCTGTATAAAGTCAGCCTGGACATGGACCTTTGGCTCGAGAATGGCTCGAGGCTGGTCGTGAAGTTCTACAAGTACGACAACATCACCTTACAGGCGGACAGCGCCATCGAGAACTTTGCGCCGCCCAAACGCGCTGAAAACATCGAGAACGTCCCGCATCCCTCTGGTCTGCCCGTCGAGATCGTCACGCTTGCGCTGACCACCGACAACATGGAGGAAGTGATCTACACCATAACAAGCTTCACGGTGACCAAAAGTATACTATTTGCAAGGTACAGTGAGATCAAGAGGGAATATGCCAAACCCGAGGCGGACAAACCAGCTCTCTTCGCGGAGTACGCAGCTATTAAGATACAGTACGTTAAGGCACCTTCGTAATTCCGCCTGTCGACAGGAAAAAACACGAACTCCGATAGGGCAGAGCGTTTCCGTTATGGGGTAGTGGGGTAATCGAATACTATCCTCAGGGGGTCTGTCAGAACTGTGTAAGAGCTCAAAGACATCGCACCAGAGCCGAAGGCCACCTTGACTTCTCGGCTCATTGTAAAGGCGGCTTGGCCCACTCTATATACTCCCAGTAGAATTTATGGGAATTAAATTTGTTTGGTTTCAACAGCAAACTGACGCAGATAGGATCTCAGCGGCGGCCTGAATTGGGCTGCGTTCGGTGAGTTCTCGACAATATTTGACAATATTGTTATATAGGCCGACTATCAATCCAATTTGAGAGCTTGAGAGGAGGAAAATTAGTGAAGGCCGAATACTTTGGAGTTATTTTGTTGTCGATCTCCATCATCGTTTCACTGACGTTACCAGCTATGATGCTTTTGTCGGTGGGTCAGGCATCCGCATCATGGCCAGACTATGTCATCGTTCAGGGGAGTGGTGCCTGTTACAGCAAAGATTGGAATGCTCCTCCGCCTTCGAGGTTTTATAAACCTGGTGATATGCCGCCCATAATGGCGGCAAAAAGGATTGGCGATGGTGCGGTGATCGCTGCAGGTCTCGGACGGACGTGCAACGGTGGGGTGACATATAAAGACCAGAGATGGACGGACGGCGAACTGGATGTTTTGCTCGACTGCGCTTTCAAGTGGATGAAGCCAGGCGCGAAGAAGGTGCTCTGGTACGGTGAATATAATTCCTCCCTGCTAAAAGAGGATAAATACGAATATGCCTTTTGTGACGCCAAGGCCTGCTCATGGCTGATCGACAGCCTCGAAGCCAAGGGATATGTGGTCGATGACTCGGTCGATGGCACTTTCACTCCCATTACCTCCAGCTTGCTTGACCCCTATGACATCTTGGTCTTAGCTGCGATCCAGCTCGGGCCGTGTGGCGGCAATCCGGATCTCTTGCCAGATAATGTTGTCGCCATCATAACTGATTTCGTTAAGGTGAAGGGCAGGGGTTTATTCATCATGGATTGCGGTGATTACGATGGCTATAATTACCACTTGGTAAACAATAAAATCCTTGAAGCTCTCGGATTCGGCGTCTTTTTCCAAAACGACTGCTTGGCTGATCCAGAAACCGATCCTAGTGCTTTAAAGTATGTCACCGCAGATGTCAACGCAACTACCGATATAGGTGCAGATTACCAAGCTGCTACCGGAAAGACAACGATTAAATTGTATAAGGTTCCCTCCCTGTCCGTGCCCGAGCCTGGAGCAATTGTTGAGATCGCGCCAAATTACCAGGCAAGCACGCCGGGCTCGACGCTTGTCTTTTCCGTCAGCGTGACAAATCCCGATGAGGATGAAGATAGCTACGTCTTGACCGTCAGAGATAACGCGGGTTGGGGGCTGACGCTCAAGGATGAACGCCTGCTAAGTGTCCCGGGGCCTGGGAAGAGCAAGAAAACGACGTTGACAGTTACCATACCCGGCGGCGCGGCCATTGGCGCCGAGGACAACATAATCGTCACAGCCGCATCGGTGGTGAAGCCGAATGTGAGCGGTAGCTGTGGTTGCATAGTGCGCGCGACAATGCAAATCGCACCACCCATTGATGATGCCCAAGTGGTAGAGGGAAGTCCAAGTACAAGTTATGGCGGCAGGACGTTCATGTACGTCGGAAGCTCCACGACTGGAGTATATCTGGACGAGCGAGCATTCCTGAAGTTTGACCTAACGAGAATTCCCTCCACTATTCCACCTAACAATTGGGTCGCTGCTGACCTGCATGCACGGCTCTACGTCTACTGCTTCACGACGAGCGGCGCCCTTGGCAAGAATGTGCAGGTCCGCGGTGTAGATAACGATAACTGGAGCGAGATGAAAATAACCTGGAACGATCAGCCGGCATACGGAGGCGTCCTCGATACCCGCGCGGTAACTGAAGTCGGATGGTACAGCTGGGATGTCACCTCGCACGTCCAAAGTCAGTTCAGGGATGACAAAGTAGCGAGCTTCTGCTTAAGGGCTGATACTGAGGACCGAGCATACCCGGACAATTTCTCCTATGGGTTCAACTCCAAGGAGTACGCCGATATTAGATTTTGGCCATATCTCGAGCTTGTTTCCCCATACAAGGTGGACGTGTCAATTAAGCCTTGGATCCAAGATAACTCGCCAGGTGGGACCCTGACTTATACTGTCATCGTTACGAACAAAGGCAGCGAAAATGATAGCTATAGCTTAAGCGCTGAGGATACTCGAGGTTGGGGACCAACTATTGCACAAAACCGATTTGCAGATGTCCAGCCCGAGGAAAGCAGGACCACAACGCTTACCGTCATCGTACCGAGCGATGCATCGATTTGCACCAAGGATACCATAACTGTGACGGCAACTGGGACTGGAGTGAGCGACAGTGCGAGCTGTGTGGCGCATGCATTTGAGGGGGTCGAGCTGTCCCCGACCGATGATGCTTATGTATCCGAATATTACCCGAACAGCAACTACGGTGGCGAGAACACCATATACCTCCAGAGCTCCGCCAGTAATAACGAAAGGATATTCCTGAAGTTCGATCTTTCGGCGATTCCGGCGGGCTCCAGGATCATCGATGCGGAGGTCTGGCTACGGTGCCGGAAGGCCGAGTTAGAGGATGTAGATGCGCAGTGCCGGAAGGTGACGGATGATGACTGGAGTGAGAACCTGATAACATGGGGCACCCGGCCAACTTATTTGGATGTCCTTGATACCGTTACCTTAAAATATTCACCCCCCTCCGAGGACATGTGGCATCTCTGGAACGTTACCTCCTTCGTTCAGAGCGAGTACGCGGGGGACAAGATAGCGAGTTTCTGCATAAGGGCCGGGGTTGAGGATGTAGGCGGGCGGTATACATTCGATTCGAAGGAATGGCCTCTTGAGAATGAGCGCCCTCGCATCAAAATTGCATATACAGTCGAAAACGTTACCGAAAATAGGCCAGGGGTGCAGGTGTCGACCTCATCCAGCTCCCAGAGCGGCCTGCCTGGAGCTACTCTTACTTATACCGTAACTGTCACAAACACGGGCACAAATACAGATACATTCGATTTGACTGTCTCAGACGTGGGGGGCTGGGGCCCGACGATCTCGCCGACCTCGCTCACCGTGTCAGGGGGCGAGAGTGGGACGGCCGCGCTCAGCATCAAGGTCCCGGACAATGCGGCTGAAGGAGACTCGACGACCATAACCGTGACAGCGACCGGCACGGGCTGCGAGAACAGCGCCACATGCACGGCGGCAGCGGAGGCTAAAGCATCACCTGGAATCTCCCCATTGGTGTACGTGGGAGCTGTAATCGTCATCGTGGTGATAATCGCTGCGGTCCTGATAATAAAGCCATTCTAACCGGGACTGCTTCCCTTTATTTTTCGATGATACTTGGTCAAGATTTCATCATAAGGTTAAGGCGGAGATAAAGGACCCCTCGATGACCCCAAAACTATTAACTTTTAATTAAACGGCACTCTATATCTCTGGAGGCAAATTGGAGGCATGTGATGAATAAAGATGATCGCAAAGCGATGACGAAAGGCAGCATTTTGATATCAATCCTGATAATTACGGGGATGTTAACATTTCTGACCTCGAGTTCTGTAGCGGCGGAAAATTCTGATGCCATCATCATAGTCCGCGGCGGTCCTTCAGCTTACAACAAGAGCAGGATGAATACCCCCCCACCTTATCGGAGGTATGTGGCTGGCGATTACCCGCCGATCATGATCGTGACTAAATACGGAAATGGTGGAGTCGCTGCCGCTGGCATTGCCGCCACGATGAAGGATGGAAGGTGGAATGCTGCTGCCAACCCAGGCCCGCACTTGGACGTCCTGTTGGATCTAACCTTCCAGTGGATGGCGCCCGGCGCTACCGAGGTGCTCTGGTACGAGGGCTACGGCGTATATGCGGATCAAAAGATCACGGGCAATGCTTCCCAATTGGGAGGTGCGCTTAGAGCACTCGACTACACGGTCACCGCAGTCAGCACCCAGCCAATATCAGCGATCGACCTTGGCGCTTACGATATCGTCGTCATACCGGGGGTACAACTCGGCGATAGATATTTAGGCGGCGATCCGAGCCTGTTGCCAGACAACGATGTAACCGCGCTCGTCAACTTCGTCAGCGCTGGCGGAGGTCTGCTCGTGATCAACAATGCAGACTACGCTGGGTATAACTTCTGCGAGGTGAGCAACAAGATCCTTGCGGGTTTCGACTTCCCGTACCTCTTCCAGAGCGATACGCTAGCGGACCCCACCACTTGGGCTTCGGATAGCTACACATACGAGATCGATACCACCACCGAAATAGGTGGGCTCTATCAAGCCTCGACGGGAAAGAATGTAATTGGCTTCTACAAACCCCATTCGCTGGCACTGCCCACGCCATACAGGGTGGCGGCATTGATAGTTGAGACAACGCCTACACAAAGCCCCCAGGTAACTCCGGATTTCAGGCCCACGATAGCTGCGGCAATACCGGGCGAAAATATCCAAACTATTATAGAGGTCGCCAACCTCGGCCTCGTCGGAGACAACTACACGATATCTGCGGTTGATGACTTGGGATGGGATATGGAGGTTTCTCCGACTTCTCTCACGCTCCCAGCTGGTGGGCGGGATAACGTCATCGTCAAAATTACCGTTGACCCAGCGATAGAAAACAAAGTTCAGAACTTGGTCAGAATTACCGTTGCCGGCACGGGTGTTCAAGAGACGGTAGTACTATCCACTGCCCCTCTGTTACCGTTGACGGAGCAGTGGATATGGGGGATATGGGGGCTTCCCGCGACCCATCCATTAATCCGTAAAAGTCCTATCTTCTACCAATTCAGCACGCCCTCACTCATAGTTAAACCTCCGGCGCAACCGATCATCATCGGGACCGAAACTGCTAATACGCTTGACGAAAGTTATAGAGAGCCGTACCCAGTGCCCTTTGGCAGGGGGGAATTTCCGGCCGTGGCAGCTGCAGCGGAGGTCGAAAATGGTCGCGTCATTGTTTACGGGCCTGGGCCCAGCTTCCGAACCGCGCCGACCCCTCACTTCGGCCTCGAAGCTTTGAGAATGAAAGAGCTCAGTTTCGACATGATGGGCTGGTTGATGCGTTGGGAGAATGCGGCGCAGCATAAGGTGCTATTTTACTGGACCCCCTCAGATGCCTTCCACAATGCAGATCAGTGCTCCGAGTGGATAAGCTACCTGCGGACTTGTGGTTACACTGTCCACACGTACACGGATGGAATAACCTTCGAGCGCTTACGCCAGTACAGCGTGCTAATGTTCATCGGTCCAGAGCGAGCTTTCACCTCCGCAGAGATCGGGGCAATCAAGGATTGGGTGCACGCGGGCGGGGGCCTGTTTCTCTGCGATCAAGCCGACTACCAGGAATATTGCATGGCCGTCTATAGCAACCCGATCCTCGAAGCCCTAGGAGTTAACATAAGGGTGCAGGACGACCAAGCGACCGACAACGAACGATACAACCGCTGGCCTTGGGACCTGCGTGTCTACCTCGTGGATCACCCGGTCTGGTACCCCCCTTATGCGGTTTCAGCGGGCGCGGGGCCAGGGGCAAAGACAGTAAATGCTGGAGTAGAGGCAACTTTCACCTTGACCGTGTATAATGACGGCACCGAGGCGGACACCTATAGGATCGAGGTTACCAGCACGAAAGGCTGGTCTGTTGCGCTTGAGCGCGAGAAGTTAACTTTGGCTAGCGGACAGATAGAAAATGTTGAAATAGTAGTAGACACCCCTCCGGCGGAAAACCTAGAGAGGGAGAACAAAAAATTGGAGAGAAATGATTACACCGTCAAAGTGACCGGAACTGGGGTATCGGCTGAGACGAGTTTCAGTCTGATCGTCGAAATAGGAGTGGAGCTCCCCGAAAGACCGTGGCCGATAATTGCAGTAGCAATTGTCGTAATAGTTATTGTTATCGCAACGGCAGCATACTTTATGCTGAAGAGGAAGTAGAGATCATCGAGAGGAGCGCCGTGCTGGAGCCCTTAGAGCGGCTTTTTCTCCACCTAATGAAAAATGAGGCGCTTATCGCAGCTATGATAACAACCGCGGATATTGCCACGATAGACACCTCGCCGGCCTCCGACACCTCCTTCTGGAGGACATACTCGTCGAAAACATTTCCATCGACATCTATCGCCTTTAGATTAAGCATGCCATTCTCGAACACGTCGATGAGCACGAAGTGATATCTTACCTCCGGGCCGCAGGCCGTAAACCATTTGCTCTCACCTTGGTAAAGTGGCGCGCCCCATCCACCACTTACCAGGTAAACAACCCCTTCTCCGAGAGACATGATCTCGCCCGGCGCCCTGCTCCAGTCTAGTGGGTGAGAGCGCTCGTAGACGTGGAAATGGCTCGTTAATACTAAATCGACGTGATACTTATCAAACAAAAATGCCAAGTCGCCCACCAAACGCTGATCGGGGCCCCTCGAGGAAACCATGTCCCTATGGAGAACCACCATTTTCCACAAGTAGCCCTCTGACTCTATCAACTCGTTCTCTAACCAGTCGAGCTGCACCTGATAGGCGGCGGATACGGCCGTCATCTCGAGGTCCAACACCATTATCCGTAGGTCCGGCCCCCAGCTGAGCGCGTACCACCGCTCGTTTCCCGGCAGGTTGAACTGCTGGTAATAGTTCGTGGCGTCGGTTTGGGGGTCATAATCCGAGGTTCTGACGTCGTGGTTTCCGATGCATGGGATGACCGGTATGGTAAAACCATCGTTATCTATCCAGTACATGCTCGCTGCGGCGAACCAGTTGTCCCACTCCCCCTGGTCGTTCCACCTGTCGACAAAGTCCCCACTGAAAATGACGAAAGCCGGATTAAGCTTCGCCATCGCGCGCGATACGTTGTCCCTTCCTTTAGGCCAATCGGACCCCCCGGATCTCGAATCACCCCCGTAAACAAATCTGATATTTGCTGAAGTCTCTGGCGCAGTTCGGAAGCTCTGCTCATCGCTCCAGCCGCCGTTCTCCCCGCCGCAGATGAAATAATAAATCGTGCTATCCGATAGGCCGGTTAACTCGACATCGTGAATATAGCCCCTGGCGCCTGAATAGGTGTGATGGCTCCCAGTCGCTGAGTTCTCATAATTATTCGGATCCCCCCCTCCGGATTCTATATCATATAAAACTAAATCTCCAGTTTCTGCGTCGGACGTCTTCCAAGTGATGACGATCGTGTGGGCTGTATCGTCCTGCCCCCATGTCAAATGAATGCCTGTAGGAGAGTCGGAAGCCTGAGATCGAGCCGCGGGGAAAACAGCGTCAGCCTCCATCGATGAAGCGGCACTTACGTGAGCGAGAAGCAGCAGAACCGCGAATATTGAAAACCATCGATATTCCGTCTTTATGATCTCCCCTCCACATCTACGATCCACTTTTCACTTAACACCACAGCCCACATACCACGGGCTATGGCGAATATTTTAAACTTACTACTTGTATCGAACCCTATTCCCGCGAAGAGGGGGGTGATTTTATAAATGGGGGGAGATTGATGATGGGGCTGGTCTATGGTCGAAACCTCGCTGAACCACACATATGATGATAACGAAAAAGGGGACGAATTTTGAAGAAGAGCGTGGCAGTTCTAGTAGTCATCGTGCTTTCGGTGGTGGGGGTATATTACGGATTTAGAGGTAGAGGTGGAGCCCCCAAGGAGGTCTCTAAGTCGGACTTAGAAAATGCCTTCACCATAGCGTGGAGTACAGCCTCAGAAAACATCCCGCAGATAGTCGTCGATGTTAGGCTCAGTGAGAACGTCAAGGAGAACCTTTCAGAAGGGGAGCTAGAGAACCTCAAGCTCTCGTTGTCCGAGCTTCTCACCGACGCCTCCCGAGAAATTATTGAGGGAGAATTCGCCGCCCTTCCGGAAAAAATACCGGAGGAGGATGTAGAAAATATTTTAGGGGAAATCTTTGCGAAGATCGAAAACCAAGCTTTTGGCCGGCTTCCAGTCAAGATCAGGGCAGAGCTAGCGGGAGAAGTGGCAGCCCCCCTTAGGGAAGAACTTCGGTCGGCTTCTTCACAGGCCATCATTGAAACCACCACGGCTCTTGGCCTCGGCGGATGGTTGATCATAGGCAGGAAGATTGACGCTGATACCCTCGACGTCCACCGCACGGTCTTTGATCCCGCCATGCATACAATAGCACTGTTGTACGATACCCTGCTGACCTACGACTGGAACATGAACCTGATCCCCTTGCTCGCCGAGAGATATGAGGTGACCCCTCTCTACGTCGACTTCTACCTGCGCAAAGACGTCAAGTTCCACTGCGGATATCCGTTCAACGCTGAGGCGGTGAAGTACACCATTGAAAGGGCGAGGACCTTTCCCGGCAGCAAGCACGTTGCCTCTGTTGAAAAGCTTGATGTCGAGATCAAAGATAATTACTGGGTCAGGGTACACCTCAAGGAGGAGGATAGGTATGTCATCCAATGGTTCGCCACAACCTCCAGCTCCATCGTCTGCCCTCGCTGCGCCGAAGAATACAGCCGAGACTACGGCGTCACCCACATCTGCGGCACCGGGCCCTTCATGCTCAAGGAGTGGGTTAGAGATTATCGGATGGTGCTTATCCGAAACCCTGAATACAGGTGGGGCCCAGCGATGTACGCTAACAGGGGGCCAGCACGAATAGCTGGCGTGATCTTTAGGGTGATCCCAGAGGAGATAACGCGAGCCGCGGCGCTCAAACTTGGCGACATCAACTTCATGATGCCGCCGATCATTTTAGGGGATCTAACGAGGTTTCGGGCGGACCCGGAAATTCAGGTCTTCCGAGGCCCTGTGCTTGCGATGGACTATATAGGCTTTCACACAGGCGGAGGCAGGTACGGTACCTATGACATGGCCACAAATAAATGGTATGACGAGAATGGCAATGAACTCGACATACCGGGCGGAAAGTTCGTGGGCGATGTGCGGATAAGGCAGGCGATCGCCTACGCCATCGATAAAAAGAGGTTGATCGAAGACGCCGTCGATAACATCGGTTTTCCGGCCTACGGTCCGCTAACATCTGAACACTGGGGATACTGGCCCGGGGTGGAGAACTACTATCAGTACAACCCTGAGAAGGCAAGGCAGCTGCTCGCGGAGGCCGGCTATCCAGAAGGAACTAGAGTAGAGTTGCTGGCGATGGAGCGGGATCGTAGGATTGCTGAGGAGCTGTACTATCAGCTTAGGGAAGTTGGAATAGACCTCGATGTCAAGATCGTAGAATTCGGCTATCTGGAGGAGGCTGTCAGAAAGCGGGAACACCAGATGTATCTCTTGGATTGGAATTGGCCATATGAGGACATACTCTTCTGGATGTTCGACCCGAATAGGGTTCCGTCGCCTAATAGAAATTGGTGGGATCACGAAAACATCGAGCCAGTGATCGATCGAACGTTCTCCTTTGACGACAACGAGGCGCTCGAAGCGCTCTACGAGCTCCAGCAAATCATCATGGAGGACTGCGTTTGGGTGCCATGGCGCGTACGGGAGGAAACCCAATTTGCGCGAGCGGAAGTCAAGGGTTATCGACTACACCCTTGGCCATCTTGGACTTGGAAGCTGCTTGATGTGACGGTTGAAAAAACTTAGGAGGCACGTTTTTTCCTTCAAATTTCAATTTATGAAATACGGCCGCTTTTCAAGCCTCCAAAACTTTATAAATTATATCCCTTCATTTTCTCTGGGTACAACGGAGGCTGTTATTTAATGGACGGAAAAAACCGTGGAGCGACGGTAAAGGGCGGCATTTTAACAATCTTGATGATTACGGCGGCACTGACATTTCTAACTTCAAGTTTTTCGACAGCGGAAAATCCAGGGGTTCTTACAATAGTCCGCACCAAGGAAAATGCTTATAACGTGAACAATACGGGAGATAAGCCCTGGAAGTGGTACAAAGCAGGCGATTATCCACCTATTGTGATGGCCAAGGAGGTCGGCGCCGGCGCAGTTGTCGCCGCAGGCGTAGCGGCTTCATTTGTGGACATAGAGGATGCACCTGAGTTTGGCAGGTGGAACGATGCTAGGCCGGGCTATGAACCAAATCCCCTTCCCCATCTCGATATTTTTCTCGACTGTGCTTTCAAGTGGATGAAGCCAGGCGCGACCAAGGTGCTATGGTACGGGGGGTACGGCGTCAGTTATGATACCGCGGGGTGCTCAAATCTCGTTAAAGCACTCGAGGCTTTAGGGTACACGATTACGGGCGATGGCACCGAACCTATCACAGCCGATCTATTGGCTCCTTATGATATCCTAGTTATCCCCCAGCTTCGGATCGACCCTCCGGACGCTGACGTCGATGCCATCAAGGCCTTTGTTGAAGGCGGTAAAGGGCTGCTCATCGCAGAAGGGAGCGATTACCAAGGCGGCAACTTCTACAAAGTGCAGAATAAAATACTCTCCGCCCTTGAGAATGAGCTTTCCCTTGAGGATCAGCTCGTGTTTCAGTCGGATGAGATAAAAGATCCCGGTTATTATTGGGAAAGCGAGGACAAGCCAATCGTTGATATTGATACCACGCATCCAATAGGCGCAGCCTATCGAGCTGCTACTGGAAAGACGACGCTTGGATTGTATAGGCCTTGTACGCTCGCCCCACCCACGCTATACGGAGTAGCCGTGTCGATAGTCGAAACTGAACCAACACCAACTCTTAAATTAAGTAGCAGTTCCTTTCCCACATCGGCCACGGCAAGGCCAGGAGAAAACATTGTAACTATTATCAGGGTTTCTAACATCGGCAAGGTGGATGACAACTACACGATATCCGCGGATGATGACCTAGGGTGGCAGATAGAGGTGCCGCCAGCCCCGCTCACGATTCCCATGGGTGAGGGAAGTAATGCAACAGTCAAAATTACCGTTGACCCCGCCGTGAAGGAGAAGGTCCTAAACCCGATTAAGATCACCGCTAGGGGCACCGGTGTGGAGGACACGACGGTTTTATCGACAGCCCCGTATCTACTCCTGGAGAACCTTCCGTACCCAATATATAAAAAGGACGAACACTATTACGCCTTCAGCTCTCCATCGCTCATAGTCAGGCCTCCAGCGCGGCCGATCATGATAGGAACCGAAACCGCCTATACGGAGGACCAAACTCAAAGGGAGCCCTACCCGATACAATTCGGCCTGCGCGAATATCCGATTGCGGCGGCGGCGGAAGAGATCGAAAATGGTCGAGTCATAGTCTATGGTCCTATGGCTAGCTTCCGAAGCGCACCGGCCGATCAATTTGACTACGAAACCTTAAGAATGAAAGAGCTCGGGCCCCGCATGATCGGTTGGTTAGTGCATTATGAGGATCCAGCGAAGCATAAAGTGCTCTTCTATTGGACCCCCACAAAAGTAGCTTTCCACAATGATGCGCGCATGGCCCTGTGGCTTGACTATTTGAGAGCGCAGGGCTATACCGTCCATACATATAGCGATGGAATAACCTCCGAGCGTTTAATTCGCCCTGATGGAGAATTGAACTACAGCGTGCTCATGATCACCACCCCTGAGCGGGCCCTCACTCCCGCCGAAATCACGGCAATCAAGGATTGGGTGCATGCGGGCGGAGGTCTGTTCTTAGGCTCGGAAGCCGACTATGGAGCTTATGGCAAGCCCTTCTATGAAAACCCGATCCTTGAAGGCGTGGGGGCCAACATCAGGACGCAGGATGACGAAATATGCGATAATGAAGATTACGGGCGCTACAATTGGGAGATGCGCGTTTACCTCGTGGATCATCCAGTTTGGTACGCACCGTATGCAGTTTCGGTGGCAATATCGCCTGGAACTATCTCAGTATCGGGCGGAGAGGAAGGGGTCTTTACCCTAACGATCAAAAATGACGGCACGGAGGCAGATAATTACAGAATTGAGGTTACTAGCAAGGAGAACTGGCCATTTCGGCTCGAGCATGGAGAAATAACTTTAGCAAGCGGACAGGCCGAAAACACCAAAATAACTGTGACAGCGCCTTTAGTAGAGAACCTCTCGAAGGATGACTTTACCGTCGTAGTAACGGGAACGAGGGGGTCGGCTTCTGCTGAGTTTAGGCTAACCGCGGAGCCATCCAAACCAACACCCTCTGAAGAGCTACCGTGGACAATAATCGCGGCGGCAATTGTTATCCTCGTCGTCATAGGGGCAGGAGTGTACCTGACATCGAAGAGACGTTGAGAAGCACCAAAAAATCGGCCAGAAAAGCTCGAGCTCTATGCTAAGAACCCTTTTTTAAAAATAAATTACTTCTTGTTCCATATATCCCAGTAAGTTTTTAACGGAAGTTCCTTCCACCTGTTGTTGGGGCGCGAAATGGGCATGATGAGGCTGGTAATAAGAAGGTTAATTATCATTCCCCTCCTATTAGTTGTTTTATCTTTCTTCGTCTTCCTTTGTTTGCACCTTGCCCCCGGCGATCCCGCAAGGAGGCTCGCGGGTCCAAGGGCTACAGAAAATGAGGTGGAATTAATAAGGATAGCAAACGGTTTAGACAAGCCGGTCTACGTCCAATATTTGCGATGGTTAATTGGATGGCCTGGACCAGAAGAGAACATCCCCCTTGAGAACGTATATGTACCGGGCGGCGTGCTGCGAGGAGACTTCGGAAGATCGATGGAGACGCACGAGCCCATTTCCAAAGAGATCCTCGATAGGCTCCCGGTAACTCTAGAGGTGACCGTTTTAGCCCTCCTCATAGCCACCGGGGTGGGCCTCCTCCTAGGCATTACGGCTGCCCTGAAGAGGGGTACTATCGTGGATTATCTCTCGACGACTGGGTCGCTCTTTGGCCTTTCGATGCCCAGCTTCTGGCTCGGGTTGATGATGATACTCGTCCTTTCTTACAAGCTTGGCTGGATAGCGCCCGCATACGACGGTTCCTTTACTTATTTAATTTGGCCCGCCATTGCCTTGGGCGCTTATCATACGGCATCGGTTGCTAGAATGACTAGGTCCAGCATGCTTGAAGTGTTGGGGCAGGACTACATCAGAACAGCTCGGGTGAAGGGCCTCTCCGAGAGGGCCGTCATCTGGAAGCATGGGCTAAGGAATGCGCTCATACCTATCGTTACCATTCTCCTCCTACAGATCCCATGGTTGTTTGGGGGGACGGTCATTTTAGAGAAGGTGTTTTCGATACCCGGCATGGGAAGCCTCATGTTCGAACGTATAATACTTCGCGATTATTTCGTCGTCCAGGGCATATTTTTGGTATTTGTGGTGTTGACGGTGTTCGCAAACTTGTTGGCGGATATTTTGTACGCTTACATCAACCCCAAGGTAAGGTATGAATAGAAAATGAGGAGGTTTAGATGTTTACTACATTTACTGAATGGGCGCGGAAAAAGTGGACATCCCCGGCAGCCCGGAAGTTCAGGCGGAACAAGCTCGCTTTAGCTGGGCTTGTAATTGTTTCCATAATCGTGTTTTGTGCGGTATTCGCGGATTTCGTCGCACCTTACGACCCGATTGAAAAAGTAGGGCCTAAGCTGGCTCCACCATCGAGGCAGTTCCTGCTAGGAACGGACGTTGCTGGAAGGGATATACTGAGCAGGATTATCTATGGGACTAGGACGGGGTTAATGATCGGGTTGACGGTGGTTGGATTATGGGCGGTGATAGGGGTACCACTGGGTTTGATCGCGGGATATTACGGGGGGAAAATAGACTACGTGGTAATGAGGGCGGCAGACTCATTTTACGCCTTTCCCCAGCTAGTTTTTGTCTTGGCGATCTCAGGCTTATTCCGCCCGGGACTGGACACAATAGTTATAGCATTGGGGATCATCGGCTGGCCCCTTTATGCAAGAGTTGTTCGTGGAAAGGTATTAGAGGTCAAAGCTGAGGAATACGTTGAAGCCGCGAGAGCTTTCGGGGAAAAAGATAGAAACATAATAGTCCGGCACGTTTTTCCAAATTGCCTCGCTCCGATAATTGTAGTTTTGACGTTGGGGCTGCCTACTGCGATCCTCGTCACCTCTGCCCTAAGCTTTTTGGGGTTCGGCGTATCTCCGCCCACAGCAGAGTGGGGATGTGATTTGTCCTCCGCCAGGGGATATATGGCGGATCAATGGTGGTGGGCGACCTCCGTAGGGTTGGCGATAGTGATAACCGTTTTGGGATTTAACTTTCTAGGTGATGGGCTGAGGGATGCCTTAGATCCAAGGCTGAGGTATTAGGGGTAGAAAATGGCAAAACCGCTGTTGAAAGTGAGGGGTCTAAAGACATATTTTTTCACGGATGAAGGCGTGGTGAAGGCGGTCGATGGGATAGATTTCGATATACACAAGGGGGAAATCTTCGGGCTGGTGGGCGAGTCGGGATGTGGCAAGAGCGTCACGGCCCTTTCACTATTGAGGGTGGTCCAAAGCCCCCCTGGAAGGATAGTCGACGGCAGGGTGATGTTCGAGGGCATGGACCTGATGAAAATTAGCGAGAAGGAGATGAGGCGCGTCAGGGGTGCAAAGATCTCGATGATATTCCAAGACCCGCACTCCTCCCTGAACCCTGTCTTCAGGATAGGTGACCAGATCGCGGAGGCAATCCAACTCCATCAAAGGGCGGTTAAAAAGGAGGTGCCATCGAAGGTTGCGGAGGCGTTAGATCTCGTTCGGATCCCCGACCCCAGGGACAGGATGTACCAATATCCCCATCAGTTCAGCGGAGGGATGAAGCAACGCGCGATGATAGCCATGATGCTTGCTTGCAATCCAGCGCTTTTGATAGCAGACGAGCCCACCACGGCAGTGGACGTGACGATTCAGGTACAGATTCTGGAGTTATTAAAGGAACTGAGGGAAAAGCAGGGCGCATCCATCATGCTTATCACCCATAACCTGGGGGTGATAGCTGAGGTGTGTGACCGAGTCGCGGTGATGTACGCTGGAAACATTGTGGAACAGGCGGATATGGCGAGTTTGTTCGGGGGCCCAAAACACCCGTATACCAACGCGCTATTGGGCGCCTTTCCGAGCGCGGAGAAGAAGAGAGGTCAACTCACAGTCATACCGGGTTTCGTGCCGAGCCTCATTAATCCTCCATCAGGCTGTAAGTTCCACCCCCGCTGTCCTTACGCTAAACTGATATGTACCGAGGAGATGCCGCCTGCGGTTACAGTAGGTGAGGGCCATATCGTGCGGTGCCATCTATACGAAGGGGGCAAAGGATGAGGTCGAGGGCTGACAAGAAAATAGTCGAAGTTAGAGGCCTGAAAAAGTACTTCATAGCTGAGAGGGGGCTATTCTTCGGGGCCAAAAAATGGGTTCGGGCCGTCGATGGTGTGGATTTTCAAATCAACAGGGGTGAGATCTTCGGCCTCGTTGGGGAAAGCGGGTGCGGGAAGAGCACGGTGGGCAAGCTGATTTTGGGGTTATGGAAGCCGACTGCTGGCAGGGTGTATTTCGACGGCAGGGATATAGCTGAGATGGATGGGAGGGAGTTGCGGAAGTTGAGGAGGAGGATGAGCATCGTATATCAGCATCCCTACTCTTCCTTCAACCCCAGGATGCTCGTCAGGGACATCGTGGGGCGGCCCCTCGAGGCATTCGAAATCGCTAAAGGAAGGAGGAAGGAGGAGCTGGTTGCGAAGGCGCTGCAGGAGGTCGGGCTCAACCCTGAGCACATGTTTCGTTATCCCCACGAGTTCAGCGGAGGTCAGCAGCAGCGCATAGCGGTCGCCCGGGTGTTGGCCCTAAATCCAGATTTCGTGGTATTGGACGAGCCCACATCGGCCCTCGATATGTCGGTTCAGGCGCACATACTGAATTTGCTGAGCCATCTGCATCAGAAGTACAATTTCACGTACCTCTTCATCTCGCACGACCTTAACGTGATAGAGCACATTAGCGATAGGATTGGGGTCATGTACGTGGGCAAGTTGCTGGAGGTTGCTGCCAAAGAAAAGCTCTATCAAAACCCGCTGCATCCATACACAAGATTTCTGCTCGAGGCGGTGTTAACTCCAAGCCCCAAGCGCAGGCGCAAGCGCGAGATATTGAAGGGAGAGGTCCCCAGCCCGATCAATCCCCCACCAGGCTGTAGGTTCCATCCGAGGTGCCCCTACGCTATGGATGTCTGCAGGAAGCAATTCCCTGAGCTCATGGATGTGGGAGGGGGGCATCAGGTAGCTTGTCATTTAGTGGGATAACAGTTCCCAAAAAAATGCCACGGTACTTCATTGCCGCACTTTTTACAGGGATACCACTCCCTTATTACCGCGGGTAGGCTGATGGGAGCCAATCCAATACAATTTTTCTTTGGTGTAAGTGTTAAATTTAAGATTATTCGCCGGTGGAGTAACTAAAAGTCATCTTTAACAAGTAAATCCCGACAAATTAACAGAACCAAAAAATCGATAACTTTAAATAAGTTCGACCTTAAATTCTCTGCTGAGGTAGAAATTACCTTAAAAAAAGGAGGCAAAAAAGTGAAGACCAAGAAATTTAAGGGAGCCTTACTGTCGATTTTGATGGTAACTTCGCTCATGGTACCAGTGATAATTGCTATATCGTCCTTGGATGTCAGCCAAGTTTCCGCAAGCCCTGGTCCTTATACCATCATAGTCCGAGGCAGCGATACCGCTGCGAACATTGATGGAGATGCTACTCCACCTTGGAGGTTGTACGGACCCGATCTACCCGATAAATGCCCACCCATAATGGCCACGAATACATACGGTAAAGGTAGAATTGCAGTGTCTGGATTTTCTGCTGTATGCCGCGATACTAGATGGGATAGCGTTTACAACCCATATCCATATCTCAACGTCCTGCTCGACGCGACGTTTAAGTGGATGAGGCCAGGTCCGCCTGAGAACAGGGATAACGTGCTTTGGTGGGGTGAAGGCCTTGAGACTGCCGACTACACGGATCCTGAATGGAGCGTCTACAATGCCGCTAACCGATGTACCACGCTCATTAAAAGTCTAAGGGAGACGTTTGGATACGACGTTGACAATACTGCATTAAACGGTAGGAAAGACAACATCACCCCAAGCCTGTTGGAGAACTACGATATCCTCGTGATACCTCAAATGGAGCTGGGACCTATAGTTGGAACGGGGGGCGATCCGAGCTTGATGCCACCTGAGATGTTGCAAGCTATAGAGAACTTCGTCGAAAATAAAGGCGGAGGCCTCTTGATCATGGATGGGTACGATTCCTTCGGATACAACTTCTGCTGGGTTCAGGATAATATCCTGAAGGCCCTCGATATGGGTATCTACTGCCAGTCCGACACGTTGACCGACGAAGATGCCAAGTCTTGGTATACTCAATCATATATTTGCGATGTCGATAATTCTACTGATATAGGGGCGGCTTACAAAGCTGCTACTGGGGAAAACCTAATTGGCTTGTACATCTCAAATACTCTAGCTGAAAGGTACGACAATGAGGTCACCGTGAGCGTCAAACCAAGGTTTCTCACGGGATTCCCTGGCAGCGAGAACTTCATATGCGACGTGACAACTTCTTCTCCCGGTTGGAGGAGGAACGATATCACCCTAAGCGTGGAAAATGTGTGGCCAGCTTCGCTCGATAACACCTTCTTTGATAACGTTGGAACCGACATCAGAAGAACTAAACTTAAAGTCAGAATCCCGAGCGGCGCGAAATTAGGGGACAGCGATGCAATAAACGTTGTCGCCACCCTCCCCGGCGGGGAAAACGCGAAGGCGAAAATCGTGGTCACCGCCTCCATGCAGATAGGGCCGCCGTTACAGGATACCTACCTGACCCAATACAGTACGGAAGCAGTAAACCCACTCGGCGGTTACATATGGATGCAAGTTGGATCCTCGCCTGACAACAACAAGAGGTCTTACCTGCAGTTCAGCGAGAATATGATTCCCTCCGGACTAATCCCTCCAGATAACCTGCCGATCGATAATATACGCGCGAGGCTTTTCGCCCACTGCGGAAGTATATCCACCGCGGGCATGCCCGGCAAGAACGTCCAGTGCTGGAGTGTGGACAATGATGCTTGGCTGGAGAATGAGTTGAAGGGTTGGGAGAACCGACTGACATTGGGAACACTCCTCGACAACACGAGGGTGACCAATGAGGGTTATTGGTACTCTTGGGACGTCACCAGCTACGTGATTTCGCAGTGGAAATCCGATAATAAAGCTACCTTCTGCCTGAAGGCTGAAAACGAGGACTTGACATACCCCGATAATTTCGTCATCTACTCCTTCGATACGACGAACGTTGCACTTAAGGATAACTGGAAGACTCCGTATCTCGTGATCGGATACGACGTTTCGACGTGGATATCCTCCGACCTCTACGATGGTCGGCCTGGCGGGACGCTCACCAGCACCGTAAGCGTGCAGAACATGGGGTCCCGTGCGGATAACTTTAATCTGACCAAGGAGAACATATGGGAGGCAACACTTTCATATCCTCCAGACAGGTTCAAGAACGTCCTGCCCATGGAAATAAGGACCGCAACGCTCACGATCAAGATACCCAGTGGCGCTGCAATTGGCGATAACGACAACGTACGCGTCACCGCAATCTCCGAACGCTCTGGTGAGAATGACGTTGGATGGTGCCTAGCGCGCGCGGAGAACCGCGTGAGCGCATGGGAGGACTCGACCACCAGTAAAATACTCAACCTCGAAAATTCCACGTCGGGATTGGTCAACGCAACAGGTCTCTCGATGACATCTTACTCAATTTACGTCGCACGGCAGGGTACGGGGACGCCACCGGGTACGGGGGCAGAAAACGGACCGGAGCGAGGGTGGCTGAAGTTCGACCTTCGGACGATCCCGAGCTTAACTGGCGTCGAAAATGTTTACCTCAGCCTCAACTGCCGTGGTCTAGTGGGGGGCATAAAAGGGGGTTCCTCCTGGGTGAAGTGTTACGGCGTTGACAATGACAATTGGCTTGAGAACGAGATAAACTGGCGCAACAAGCCCTCCATCGGCAGCTTACTCGATAATAGGGCGGCTCTCAGTATAGATGAGCGTTACACATGGGACGTCACCTCATTCGTCCAGAGTCAGTTCGGGGCGGGCAAGGACAACATCGCTAGCTTCTGCCTGGTCGACCTAGGGGAGAATATAGACCCAGTTCATGGCGCTAGCTTCAACTCAAAGGAAGATGTAAAATATATGGATCTACGGCCGTACTTGGAAATACTCTACGCCTCACCGGCGCGCCAGGTGCGCGCGAGCGTCAAGCCCGTCTTCCAAGGAGGGCTAGTTGGGGATAACCTGCAGTACACCATAACTGTCAAAAACACCGGCACAGTCGCGGACAACTATGATTTAAAAGTTGATAACACCCAACCCTGGTCTATGTGGCTCGGGGACAACTTGCTCCTGAATGTTGGGCCGAGCGAGAACAGGACTACCACGCTGGGCGTTTTGATCCCGAGCGTCGACATCTGCACCGTCGATAACATAACCATCACCGTGATCTCGAAGAATGACAGCACAGTGTACGACAACATCAGATGCTTCGCGCACCGAGGGAAGGCAACGTTCGCGATGGAAAACCTGTACAAGATAAGCATAGATCCGCTCCTCATCCTCCGGGAGGATGCGGACAACCTAATCGCTAAGTTCTACAAGTACGATGACACCTATCAGGGGGAGAGGTCCGTCTGGGACAACGCGTGGCCTTGGCGGTTGATCCAAAAAGAGAACGTCCCGCACCCATTTGGGGGCGAGAACGCCGTGGAGAAGGTTAGGCTAGTGCTAACCGGGAGTGGCGAGATCCAGACCGTGGCGAGCTGGACAGTGACCAGAGGTACACTATTTAAGAGGTACGGTGCTATCAAGATTGAATATGTCAAACCCGGGGCGCCAGGATCGGCCCTCTTCAGGGAGTACGGAAAGGTAAAGACACAGTACGCTAAAGCGCCTTAAAAATGAAGTCAGTCGGCAGTAGGGTACAAAAGTTCCGAAGGGGCGCCGCGAGCGCCTCTTTTTATATTTTTTAATGGATTTGCAAGTCCAATAATCGGTTTTTAGGCAGTTTTAAATATCTCTAACCTCTATTTTTATCGGAGGGGGGGTATGGTTATTAAAGATTTCAGGTCTAGTTTGGCTGTCCTCTTGCTCGCCTTCGTTATCGTGTCTTCGGTGATCCTCGTCGCCATGCCAGCCTACTCGGGAGGGGGGATCTCCCACCCGCATGGAACCATCATAGAGGTCGCCTCAGGTGAGAACCTCCTCCTCCGATACAGGCTCTATTACAACGAACCCGGCTACGATGGCATGTTCCTGGTTACGCTTGTCTGGTACAATTACGAGAACAAGCCGTCTGAGAACCTGACGTACCTCAGCGCCCGAGCCTACTGGGACAACGGTGAAAACTTACGAATGGATGTGACACTCGATCAAACTCCTTCCGGCGCGGACACGATGTGGATGCTCGGTTTAGACAGTAGCAGTTACCCCAGCCCGTACGACGATAATTTCACAGTTGACATATGGATGAGGGCGGCCGGCGCAGGGAACGTCCCCCACGCCCCCAGGGATAACCACCCGATCCTCGGCCCGGGAGGGCTCGCTGCTGTCAGCATTGCAGAGTCGACCATTAAGGATATACCTGGCACCGAAAAGCCGATAACGATACGCATACTTGGCCGAGGCGTAGAGGTGTCGATCTCGCCAAGTGAGAATACCGGCTTACCTATGCAAACGCTTAACTACACTATCACCGTCAAAAACACCGGAAGCCTCGATGATAATTATGACTTAACCGTCAGCGATAACGCTGGCTGGGGTCCCACACTCCTAGAGAACCTGATTAGGGTTCCAGCAGGTGAAAACAGACAGACGACGCTGAGTGTCACGATACCCGTTAATGCGCTTGGCTGCACCAGGGACAACATAACCGCCACCGCCACCTCACGTGCTGATAATAAAGTCAAGGGTAGTGGCGCGTGCATAGCCCACGCCGAAAATGTCCGGAGCGTGAATGTATTGATCTCGCCCAGTTACCAGGAGAACCTACCAGGTGAAAATCTTGTCTACACCGTCACGATCAGGAACACGGGAAATATCGCGGACACCTATGCGCTTGAGAATAGTGATAATGTCGGTTGGCCCCTCAGCCTTGAAAACACATCCTTGGCGATCCCCCCATTTGAGAACAGGACCACGAAGTTGACCGTCACCATACCAGATAACGCTCTGCCCTGCACTAACGACAACATTCGAGTAGTTGCAATCTCCCAGGAAAATGAAAACGTGAGGGCCGAGAATTCGTGCGTAGCTCATGTCCGAGTGGTGAGGGGAGTTGAGGTATCGATATCGCCGTCCTACCAAAGCGGTACACCAGGGGCGACACTTAATTATACCGTAATGGTCAAGAACACTGGCAATGCAGTGGGCAGCTACGGGCTCCAGAAGGGGGATGACCTCGGCTGGACCCTGGTGCTCTCCCAGACCTTGCTTGAGAACATCCAGCCCACTGAAAATAAAACCGCCACCCTCATTGTTACCATACCGAACAATGCGGCTGGCTGCACGGTCGATAACATATGGGTTGCTGCGACTTCGATGGAAAACGCAGATGTGAAAGACAATGAAAATTGTCAAGCGCATGCCGCCATCGTCAAGGGTGTGAATGTATCGATTTTGCCGAGCGAGAACAGCGGTGTATCTGGAGCTACGCTCATTTACGCCGTCACCGTCAAGAACACGGGTAATGTTGAAGATACCTATGACTTAACCGTCAGCGACAATGCTGGGTGGGGGGACAACATCTGGCTCGAGGATAACTGGCTCTGGGTGGCGAGAGACAACGAGAACTCGACCACGCTCTACGTCCACATCCCAGAAAACACGACCCCCTGCACCCGTGATAATGTGGTGGTCACCGCTACCTCGCGGGAGAATGCAGAGGTTGATAATAGCGATAGCTGCATAGCGCATGCCACTCTACCTCGAGGCGTGAATGTATCGATCTCCCCCGGCTACCAAGATGGCCTGCCTGGAACGACACTTAACTATACGGTCACCGTCAAAAACACTGGCCTGCTCGATGACAATTACGACCTAACAGCTACCGATAACGCGGGCTGGAGCTTAGCTATTTCGCCGGCTTCGCTCGCTGTTCCAGTAGGTGAGAACAGGATCGCAACACTTAGCGTCACCATACCCGTGATCACGCCAGGTTCCACAAGGGATAACATAATAGTTATCGCGACCTCGTTGATCGATAACACGGTGAGCGCTGAGAACTCGTGCATAGCGCACGCGGTTGGACCCAGGGCGGAGAATAGAATTGTGATCTATCCAGTAGCTGATGTCTATGCATTTGGCGCGTTTGGGGTGGGGTACTCGAGATCGCAGCTGAAATTTGATATCAGCGATATTCTCCTGCAGGGGAGGATAATTTCGGCAAAACTTTGGCTGTATAGACTGGCCGTGGATAATTGGGATGGGGGGGTCCTGCTCAACAGGGTTGACGATCAGCTCTGGGGCGAAAATATAACTGCCGCTGAGTTCGACAACCAAATTCTCACGAATGAAGAAAATCGTGCGGGCAAATTCATGTCGCGTGGTTGGGATTATTTAAACGTAGAGAACCAGCTGAATGTCGATTACGAAGCTGGGTACATATATTCAAGCTACAGACTCAGGTGGGCGGATGATAATGGAAGCAAACCATCGGTTGGAATTGACGATGGCAGATTCCTCGTGATCAACAGTGAGGTTGACGAACTGTGCCTTATCTTTTCTTCATGCGAATACGATGGCATTGACCCGTACCTCGAGGTCGTCTACGTTCCACCCTATGCGGTATCCGTGCTGATCTCGCCAACTTACAAAAGCGGCCAGGCAGGGGAGAAACTCAGCTATACCGTGATGGTCGCGAACACGGGAAACCTCGATGACAATTATGACTTAACCGTCAGCGACAACGCTGGCTGGGGCCCAACGATCTCGCCTACCTCGCTCGCCGTCGCCTCGGGCACCATGGGCGAAGCCGCGTTAACCGTTACCGTGCCCGAAAATGTGGCGCCATGTACAATGGATAATATAACCGTCACCGCGACCTCACGTGCTGATAGCAGGGTGAGCAATGACGCAAGCTGCATAGCACATAGAGCGAAAGTTGAGTTCAAGCTGGAAAACCTGTACAAAGTCAGCTTGGACTTAAATCTTTACTTGGACAATGGCTCGAAGCTCGTCGTCAAGTTCTACGATTATTGGAACGTCTTTCAGGCGGAGAGCGTCATAGATGAGTTCGTGCCGCCCAAACACGTCGAGAACATCGAGAACGTCCCGCATCCCTCTGGTCTGCCCGTCGAGATCGTCACGCTTGCGCTGACCACCGACAACACGGAGGAAGTGATCTCAACCATAGGGAGCTTCACGGTGACCAAAAGTATACTATTTGCAAGGTACACCAAAATCAAGACGGAGTACGTCAAACCTGAGGCGGACAAATCGGCTCTATTTAAAGAATATACTAGGATAAAAGTTCAGTACGTTCGCGCGCCTTAGAAAACGAAAACAGGTGGCAGGCTGCAAAGCGCAAGCTCGAAAGGGATACTGGTTTGACCTTTGGTCGACAGCTTTAAATACCACTCAATTTTATCAAGTTTGGAGAGATGATGAACATTAAAAATCTCAGATCTGGTCTGATCCTTATTTTGCTCGCCTTCGCCATTGCATTTTCGATGATTCATGTTGCCACGCCAGTTTCCGCTGGTGGGTGCACCTCCCATCCGCATGGAACTACCATCACGGTCGTCCAAGGTGGGAGGTTTCTCCTCAGATACAGGCTTTATTACGACGAACCCGGCTACGACGGCATGTTCATGATTACTCTTGTCTGGTACAATTATGAGAACAAGCCGGATGAGAACCTGACGTTCCTCAGCGCCCGAGCCTACTGGGATAATGGTGATAACTTACAAATGGATGTGACACTTGATTCAACTCCTTCTGGCGCGAACACGATGTGGATGCTCAGTTTAGACAGCAGTAGTTACCCCACCTCGATTGATAATTATTTCAACGTGGACATATGGATGGGCGCTTGTGGAGTTAGGGGTATTTGCCACACGGATAATTCTCTCCGCTATGGCGATAACCACCCGATCCTCGGCCCAGGTGGGCTCGTCGCCGTCAGCATTGCAGAGTCGACCATTAAGGACATAGCTGGCACCGAAGTACCGATCACGATAGATGTGACCACGTATACACCGGGTGTAATACTTAGGGCTGGACCGAATGCGTTCGAGAACAGCCAGCCAGCCACACCTCCGCCATACGTCGTCTATGGACCAGGAAGCAATCCGCCAATAGCAGCAGTTCAGAGGGTGGGCAGCGGGGCGGTGTTCGCTGCAGGTTTGACTTCCGACCTAGATAACAACAGGTGGAACTTTGCTCCCAACCCGTATGATAACACCCTGGACGAGCTGCTAGATGCAGTATTTCAGTGGATGGTGCCCGGGGCTGACAACATGCTCTGGTTCACTGGCTATGGCGTGTTCCAGAAGAGGACCAGGACCGCGAACATCGAGGATGCCCTAATCGCTAAGGGGTACACTGTTACGGAGAGCAATCTGGTGGACAACGATATAACCGTCGCCAAGCTCTCGCCATACGACATACTCGTCATACCCGGCTTCCAGTTGGGCGCTAGATGGTCCGGTGGAGATCCCAGTTTACTGCCCGATAACAACGTCGAGGCGATAGACAACTGGGTCCGAGCAGGGGGAGGACTGGCGATATTCAACAATGCTGACTTCTCAGGCTACAACTATTACCGCTTGCATAACAAGATACTCAAGAAGCTGGGCTTCAACTGGAGGTTCCAGAGCACCTCGATGTACGACAACGTTGACAACTGGGGTGCAGCTGCATATTACCTCAAAGCCAGGGTGGAGAACACTGGCCCAGGGGGCGGCTATTACCAGGTCACGGGCTATGAGAACATAGGCATATACAGCGCAACCTCACTCGTCCCTGTGCCCACGTGGAGCGTCAGCGTGTCAATTTCGCCCGCTGAGAACGCTGGTGCTCCGCCCATAACGGTGAACTACACTGTGACCGTGACCAACACGGGCACTGCGTGGGACAACTACGACATCAGCGTCAGCGGCACCGACAATGTTAACTTTACCAGATCACTGAACAAGACCAGGCTCTACCTCGCTGCTGGGGCTACGGACAACTCAGTCGCAGTGCAAGAGAACATACTCGACAACGCGCCAGTCTGCACCTGGGACAACGTGACTGTTACAGTCACCTCGACAGAGTCGTTGGATCCAACGATAAAGGGCAACGCCATCTGCCGAGCTCACGCGATCAAGGCCGTCGATGTATCGATATCGCCCGGCTATCAAAGCGGCTTGCCAGGGGCAATCATCAATTATACTGTGACCGTTAAGAATACCGGAATCCCCGGTCGCGATAATTACAACCTGACCGTCGGCGACAACGCTGGCTGGGGAGATAACATATGGCTCGACGATAATCTGCTCGAGAACATCCCACAGGGTGAAAACAGGACCACCACACTGCATGTTCGCATACCGGAGAATACGCCCAGTTGCACCGAGGACAACATATGGGTCAAGGCGACCTCCCAATGGGACAACACGAAGAGCGATAATGCGAGCTGCATTGCCCACGCCCTCGTAACCGTGATCATCAGGGGAGTCGATGTCTCCATTTCACCGGACTCCCAGAGCGGCGCGCCGGGTTCGACCCTGAACTACACCGTCACTGTTTCAAACACGGGCAACGTTTCGGACACGTATGACCTCGAGGCCTCGGATGGATGGCCCGCGCAAATCTCGCCCACCTCCCTCACCGTTGCGGCGGGAGGCTCAGACACCGCCACGCTTAGCGTGACCATCCCGAGCGGTACGAGCGGGGGCGCCTCGACGACCATCACTGTGACCGCCACCTCGCGGACGGATCCGGGGGTTAGCGACAGCGACAATTGTGATGCGGTTGCGACCGCGGTGAAGGCGCCCACAAAGCCCCCAGAGGTAGCTCCAGGTGTCTGGCCCCCTCCGACGCCCACGGGAGAGAGGGTTGGTCCGTTCGTGCTGATGGCGATCGCGGTAATTATAGCTTTACTAGCGGCGATTTTCATTATCTTGTGACCTCTTCCATTCCAAAAGCGAAGGAGCTTACAAGTTTCGTTCCGTTTCTTCGTTTGTCGCCGAGGCGGTCTCTATCGCCGCTAGAGTTAAATCGTCACTTTGCGTGAGTAGTGAGGGGGTGTAAATGAATTCTGAGGATTTTAAATATATGTCGGTTCCAATTTTACTGATTTTCGCCACGGTGCTTTCGCTGCTTTTCATTACCATGCCAGCTTACTCGGGCGGGGGCATCTCTCATCCGCATGGAACTATCATCGAGGTCGCCCCTGGTGAAAACTTCCTCCTCCGATACAGGCTCTATTGGAACGAACCCGGCTACGACGGTATGTTCTCGATTACGCTTGTCTGGTACAATTATGATAACAAGCCGGGTGAGAACCTGACGTTCCTCAGCGCCCGAGCTTACTGGGATAATGGTGAAAACTTACAAATGGATGTGACATGTGACCCCTCTCCTTCTGGCGCGAACACGATGTGGATGCTCGGTTTAGACAGCAGCAGTTACCCCAGTCCGCACGACGATAATTTCACCGTAGACATATGGATGAGGGCGGCCGGCGCAGGCAATGTCCCGCACTCCCTCACGGATAACCACCCGATCCTCGGCCCAGGAGGGTTCAAGGCCGTCAGCGTTGCAGAGTCTGGCATCATCGATATAGATGACACCGAGAAACCGATCACGATACGAGTGCGCCCGCCTTCGCCTCCTCCAATCCCATACCCCGTAATAGCTGGAGTGGCGATAGGGGCGGGGGCGGTGGTGGTAATCGCACTGCTGTTGAAGAGGAGGATGCTTCACTCCCGCGTTAGATTCTTAACTTGCCGGCCGACTCCATTTAAAGCTCCAAAAGCTCACAAGAACCCCGCAAACCCCAAGACCTGGATTATGGTATTGATTTAACTTAGGTTATCGGTGTTCAAATCAGGGCTTTTATTCCTCCTCAAGATTTAAATATCATGAAAAATAAAAAGCATTTAAAGTGGGGGTTGGAGGAATCAAGAGGAGATGGCATGAACTCAGGCGTGCAATTTAAGAAGATAAGTTTGATCTTGGCTTTTTTGTTGTTCACGTCTATGCTTTCGATTTTGCTCGTGCCTGCGCCCTCAACGGTGGTTGCGCAAGCAAGTTATTCAATTATCACCCAAGGCCAATCTAACCAATATAATACAGATGTATCGGGCCCCCCGCCGTGGAAATGGTATGTCGCCGGCGATCGTCCGCCGATAATGGCTGCAAAGAGGGTTGGCTCCGGCGCCGTTGTCTTGGGCACTGTTCCCACGTGTCGCAATACTCGTTGGACCTCGGGCGAATGGGATGTGCTCCTTGATAAGGCTTTTCAATGGATGGTTCCTGGTGCTGACAACGTGCTCTGGTATCAGGGCTATGCGGTCTATAACGACAATATTCGATGCTCGGATCTCATCACCGCGTTGAGGAACAAGGGATACGACATCGACGCAGACAATACCGAGCCCATCGTTGCAGGTCTGCTGGCACCCTACGATATCCTAGTTATACCCCAGTTCCAATTGGGCCCAGCTGGGACTGGAGGCGATCCGGATCTTTTGCCTGATGGTGACGTTTCGGTCATCAAGTACTGGGTGGAGAACGGCGGAGGACTACTCATCATGGAAGGATCGGACTTTTATGCACAGCAATATTACAAGGTCCAGAACAAGATCCTTAAAGCGCTTGATATGGGCATATACTTCCAAAGTGACACCATTTCGCCAAACAGCGGGGGTTACTCCTATGCTGATGTCGACGTCACGACCGAGATCGGTGCGGCTTACCAAGCGGCAACTGGAAAAACTACGGTGAGGATGTATAGCGCTTGTAGCCTAGCTGAGCTTAATTATTATGTGATAGTGTCCATCTCTCCCCTGGGTAGATCTGGAGAAGCAGGGGAAAACCTCACGTACACCGTAACAGTCAGCAACGAGGGAAAGTACGATGACAACTATACCCTGAAAGTAACGGTTGATAATGTGAATTGGGTAGCATCGATCGTCCCGGAGAACGTGAGCGCTAAGGTTGGAGAAGAGAACACAGCGACCCTGAGCATTAAGATTCCAGACAATGCAGCCCCCGGTGATTATATCTGGGCGACGGTGACCGCGACCTCGCATGGGAACGAAAACATAAAGGATAACGAAAGAGCCGGCGCGGAGATGCGAGTAAAACCTCGGATAAAAAAATGGGCCGTCGCATCAAAATTATTCCCCGAGCCGCCTGTTTATGGCGTAACCGTAGGGGGTGCGGGCGAAAACATCTACATCACCAATACTAGCCGAGTCGTGCGCTACAACACGACCGCTGACCTGTGGGAGGATGTGTCAGTGCCAGGACAGTTCATGAACGGCTCCTGCCTCCTTTGGGACAATGGCAACTATATCTATGCGCTCGGAGGTGGCTCCTACTCCATGTGCATAGACCCGGGGAGACGTAATTACAAATTTTATCGCTATGACATTTCTAACGATAATTGGACAAGTCTCGCGAATACGCCCTGGTACCAAGGACCTGGCGATGCCTTGACCTGGGTTAAGATAGGGGACAACGAGTACATCTACGCATTCTTTGGCTCCTCATCCAGTGCGGCCAATCCTAATGGCTGGTATTATTACCCCCAAGGCGTGCAATTCTGGCGTTACAATATCGCCTACGATAATTGGGATGAAAATCTAACTCCCAACCCTTACGGCGCGGATGACGGCGCCAGCTTGGCCTGGACTGGCGGGGATAACATCTATGCATTCCCGGGTGCCTACGATGAGGGGCTATCTGACCCGGGAGAGAGGCACTTCCTGCGCTACAGCATTTCAGGGAACAATTGGGTGGAGATGGCAATGACGCCGTATAATGCCGGAGGTGGGGTCGACGATGGTGGCTCGCTCGCCTACCCGGGTTCCGGCGATTACATCTATGCCCTGAAGGGAGGTGACGACGGCGGCAGCGTCCCGGGCGATATCTTCTGGGGCTACAGCATTTCGGAAAACAATTGGGAGATCTTGCAGAACATACCTGCGGGCGTGGGCGATAATAACGGACACAGGTTGGGCGTTGCCAATGGAAACATTTATTGCTGGCGCGGCAGCTTCGGCGATGGCACTCTCTGGGTATATTCGCTTTCGGGTAGGGATGTCGACGTGTCCATTTCTCCTGAAAACAAAAATGGCATGCCAGGAGCGACACTTGAGTATATGGTCACGGTTAAAAACACGGGGACCGAGAACGATAATTATAAACTCGAGAATACGGATACCAAGGGCTGGACTTTGGGACTTTCCAAGGGCTTGCTTGAGAACATCGCGCCGGGTGAGAACGAGAACGTCACGCTTACCGTCACCATCCCCGAAAACGCGGAGTACTGCACGGAGGACAAGATAACCGTCACCGCCACCTCACTCGTGGATCCATGGGTGAGCGATAGCGACAACTGCATAGCCCATCAAGGTTACTTCATAAAGGAGAACGTGCCAGACCTAGGCCAGCACTGTGAGAACTGGTGCTGGGCAGCTGCAGCCGCGAACTCCATCTGGTGGTACGCGAACCACGGATACCCGCAGCTGATAGATAACCTGGAGAACGCCGAATCCGACAACGAGTGGATAGACCAGTGGTACACATGTCCCGTCTGCGGGCAGTACCGCAAGCTGCTCGCGGTGATAGCCAGCCACTGCCTAGGCTTACCTCCAGAAAATACATGGTGCCGTTCCATCACCGATAACCAGTACTTCTACGGGTTGCGGGAATTTATCCAGGAGCAGGGGGCGCCGCTTAACGTCCAAGAGATAGTCGATCCCGCTCATTTCCCGCCAGAAAACATACCGCCTCAAAGCGAGAATGTAGTATATGCCCAACCGACGTTCGATAATTACAGGGAGCAATTATTGCGTTGCCAGGATGTCCTGCTCTGGCTCGACTTAGACTACGAACCGATCGACCACGTGGTTACAGGGGTGTCCCTCTTCGAAAACCAGTGGATCGAAGTATCGGACCCCTGGAGTACTGGAATGCCGGACCACAACAACGACAACGAGAACATTCAGTACGATAATTGTACGGTGATAAGTGAAATGCCGTTCAGGATAACAGTACCTTCTTACGGACAGCCCGCCACGGTCGTCAAAATGGTCTACATTTCGCTGATTCCTTGGATGGGGACGGCGACATTCAAGCTGGAGAACTTGTATAAGGTTAGCTTAAGTAAGGACCTCCAGCTTTACCTCGGGTCGAAGCTGGTCGTGAAGTTCTACAAATACGATGGTATTACCTTACAGGCGGAGAGCGCCATCGAGAACTTTGCGCCGCCGAGAACCATTTTAGAAAATGAGAACGTCCCGCATCCATCAGGTCTGGTGCCTGTCGAGATTGTTAGGCTCGTGCTGACCACTGACAGCACGGAGAACGAGATCCCCCCAACTATAGGGAGCTTCACGGTGACCAAGAGTGTATTATTTAAGAGGTACGGTGATATCAAGAAGGAATATGTCAAACCTGGGGCGGACAGATCGGCCCTATTCAAGGAGTATGGAGACATAAAGAAACAGTACGCTAAAGCGCCTTAAAAATGAAGTCAGTCGGCAGTAGGGTACAAAAGTTCCGAAGGAGCACCACGAGCGCTCCTTGTGTTTTCAAACGAGCCTGCAATAATTGAAAACACATCTGGAGAAATTGTATACCCAAAGGGTAAGGTAGGGAAAATGATTACTCGAAAAAGTCACCCCAGTAGTGGAGCAAAAAAAAAGAGCGTTTTGTTGAAGCCTTATAAGGGTTCTTACTTTATCTCCCAGACTCGATCCCCACCCAGAGGCGGGTTACGGAGGTCTAAATGTCCAACCTACCGCCGCGGTGACGGTCATCGGTATCGACAGGCGTGAATTCGGGTAGCCCTGCCAATATTTCCCGCCGCCAAAGTTAAAACCCGATTTTGGTGCCAGTACGGCTGGATGATTTTTTGTTCATTTTTCAGTTTCTCTGAAGTATGTAGATACATTTGACATAATCTGGGGGATTTTTATGTCAAATCGGTAGACTTAAATGTCATTCTTTGCTATTTAAGTTTGGAGGCAAAAAAACCTCTTAAAAAAGGAGGCAAAAAAGTGAGAATTAGGTACTTAAGTAGTGTATTGCTGTCGATCTTGTTAGTGACTTCGCTGATCGTACCTTTGTTTATAGTGGCCTTAGTATCCGTACCTCAAGTCTCTGGCCAGCCGCCAGGATGCGCAAACCATGTGGTCATAAGTGAGGTCTATGCTGACGCCATCGACGAAACAACGCCAGGAATTGCTGAGTTCCTCGAGCTTTACAATCCGACTTCAAGCCCGATCGTCATGACTAATTGGAAGATCGGGGACAACGACATCGCGGAAACCGCATTTTCGGGCACCATCCCCGCTTATGGATTTTTTGTCATTGCCATTGATAACTACAAGAATAGCAGCGATCCCACTGAAGCAGGGTGGCCAAATCCAGATGTCGCCTTGGGGAAAACAGCAGGATTCTTTGCGAATGGCGGCGACGAGGTTTACATCAAGGACGGTGCGGGCAACGTTGTCGATGTTTTCGGCTACGGAGCCGCCGCTGAGAACTGGGAGGGCACTAAATTCCCGACCATCGCTGTACAGGGCCAGAGCTACGAACGTAAATCAGGCCCCGTCCATGATAACGCGAGGGGCAACGGCTATGATACGGACAACAATGCTAATGACTTTTACATCCGAGGGGATCTTGTCACCACAACCACAGAAGCTGAACCGCAGAACACCTCCAGTCCTCCTGAACGGCCATATCAGGTGTACTTCGAGAAGGAGTGTATGCCCGATCTCGGCCAGCACTGCCGTAACTGGTGCTGGTGTGCTGCGGCTGCGAACTCCATCTACTGGTATTCACAGAACGGCTATCCCGAGCTGTTGGATGCCCCAGAGAACCCTGGTCTCGATAATTGGTACGTGGAGAATATTATTCCGGAGCCCGGTTGTCCTTCTCCAGAAGGTGGTTACCGTAGGCTGCTTCAGGAGATAGCTTTGGACTGCGGTCACGTTTACTGCGAGGGCATCTTGGATAACGAGTACTTCTACGGGTTGCAAAAATTCATAAACGACCAAGGAGCTCCACTAATCGTTCATGAGATAGTCGATCCCGCCCTATCGTCAATACCACCCCCAGGTCCAAACGTAGAATATCGCCTGCCGACATTAATAGATTACCAGAGGGAGCTTGAGAATTGCCAAGATGTTCTACTCTGGCTCAACTATAGACACACATATCCAGTGTATGAGGACACCGATCACGTGGTGACTGGAGTTGGCTTCTGGGACAACAGTTGGATAGTCGTTTCCGACCCCTGGACCACTGGAGCGCCGGACCACAACAATGTCTTTGAAAACAAGATATATGACAACTTACAGGTGTTAAGTGCGCCAGATGCGCCGCTTTTGGTTCGATACGCAGGCATCGATAACATTAAAGTCTCCAAGATGGTCTACATCTCGCCCGCAGAGGTTGTCGAGAACTACTACTATGAAAAGGAGTGCATGCCAGACCTCGGCCAGCACTCGGTAAACTGGTGCTGGGCAGCGTCGGCGGCTAACTCGTTCTGGTGGTACGCGCAGAACGGATATCCCGAGTTAATTGATGACCCAGCCGTTCCTGGCCTTGACAACCTCTACGTGACGACGATTATTCCAGAGCCCGGCTGTCCCTCTCCCGAAGGCGGTTATCTTATGCTGCTTCAGGAGATAGCTTTGGACTGCGGTCGAAAATTCTGCGATCCCGTGAGCGACAACGACTTGTTCTACGGGCTCAAGAAATTCATAGCCGATCAAGGAGCTAAGCTATACGTGCACGAAATCATCACCCCAGGGTATCCGGGCAAAAATCCCATCCAGTATCCAAACCCGCCTTACTACGAGCCCGGGGTGGAGTGGAGGGAGCCGACTTTCAAGGACTACGAGAGGGAGCTATTGCGCTGCCAGGACGTCCTCCTAGTGGTGGACTGGGGAGGACCCCTCAATCACATGGTGACGGGCGTTGCCTTCTACGATAACCCAATGGTGCCGGGGGATGAGTGGATACTCGTGTCCGACCCGTGGACGACGGGCATGCCGGACCACAACAACGTCAAGGAGAACAAGCGTTACGACAACTGCTTGGTAATCAGTACTGGTCCACCATTTGAGATCGAGATCTGGGGCATGCGGGCCACAGTGGTAAAGATGATCTACGTCTCGCCCAAGGACTGGTTCGAAAAGGAATGCATGCCAGACCTCGGCCAGCACTCGGCCAATTGGTGCTGGGTGGCGTCAGCAGCTAACTCGTTCTGGTGGTATGCGCAAAATGGGTATCCGGAACTGATAGACAATCTAGAGGACCCAACGCCCAATGACAATAGATACATAACCGATCCACTGATACCTGAGCCGGGGTGTCCGAGCGGTGGCTACTATGTGCTCCTTCAGGAGATAGCTAGGGACTGCGGCCGCGATTACAGTATGCCCGTGACCGACAATGAGCTATTCTACGGGCTGAAGAAATTCATAAAAGATCAGGGGCTCGAGAACCGGCTAAAGGTGGAAGAGATCATCACCCCAGGTTGGATACCTCCGGGCAAATATCCCATCGAATATCCGAACCCGCCCGAAAACGAGCCCGGGATAGTGATGGAGGCGCCGACTTTCGATAATTACAAGGAGCATCTGCTGCAGTGTCATGACGTCCTCCTAGTGGTCGACTGGGACTGTGACCCCACCAACCACATGGTGACGGGCGTGGGCTTCTACGATAACGAGAACGTGCCGGGGGATGAGTGGATACTAGTATCCGATCCGTGGACGACGGGAGCGCCTGACCACAACAATATCAAGGAGAACAAATGGTACGACAACTGCCAAGTAATCCCGCCTGAGTCGCCCTATATGCTCCCATTCAGGATTACTATCCATGGTGCGGGGGCCAACGTGGTGAAGATGATCTACATCTCGCCGATCGTGGCACCTTGGACTGGGACGGCGACGTTCAAGTTTGAATACCTCGGGATCGGTGACAACATATACAAGCTCAACCTGTACAAGGACAACCTCTGGGTCAATCAGGGCTCGAAACTCGTGGTGAAGTTCTACAAGTACGACAATTCCACCAACGAGGAGAATAACGTCATCCATGAGAACTTCGCCCTGCCATGGAGGGTGGTCCCTGAGAACGAGAACGTCTACATCCCGAGCCAAACAACTGGCGTCAAGATAGCTAGGTTCGTCCTGACCGACAACGCAGGGAACGTGCTCGGCTCGGAGATAGCGAGCTTCGTGATGCGCAAATCCGACCTGTTCAGGAGGTACTCTAGAATAAAAGTATTATACACTGGCGCCACGCCCGCGGAGAGATCAGTACTATTCGGCGAATACTCGAAAATAAAGATACAGTACTCCATCGCGCCAGCGTGAAGCCACTAAAAATTGGTCAGCGGCAAGGCAAAACCGAGTTCCCAAAGGGGCGCCGCGAGCGCCCTTTTAGGATTTTTTATTTTTTCATCCTCACGGACTCCGCTGGATCACTATTTTTTGACATCAGCTTTAAATACCCATGATTCCGATTTTCAACGGATTTGGAGGAGGTAGCGTGGACATTAAAGATTTAAGGTATAGTTCGATCGTTTTTTTGCTCGCCACCGCCATCGTGTCTTCGGTGATCTTCGTCGCCATGCCAGCCTACTCGGGCGGGGGCATCTCCCACCCGCACGAGAATATCATAGAGGTCGCTCCGGGTGAGAACTTCCTCCTCCGATACAGGCTCTATTGGAACGAACCCGGTTATGACGGCATGTATTACATTAATCTTGTCTGGTACAATTATGAAAACAAGCCGGAGGAGAACCTAACATTCCTTAGCGCCCGAGCCTACTTCGATAATGGTGACAACATAACGACAGATGTGACACTTGAATCATCTCCTTCTGGCGCGAACACAATGTGGATACTCATTTTAGACAGCAGCTGGTACCCCAGCCCGTACGACGATAATTTCACCGTAGATATATGGATGAGGGCGGCCGGCGCAGGGAACGTCCCACACGCCCCCAGGGATAACCATCCGATCCTCAGCCCGGGAGGTCTCCCAGCCGTCAGCATTGCAGAGTCGACCATTAAGGATATACCTGGCACCGAAAAGCCGATAACGATACGGGTGCCTTCAGTTCCTGTCTTGATTTCGCCATTCCGCCGGGACGGCTTCCCCGGGGAAAACCTTCAATATACGGTCACGATCACAAATATGGGAAAGAATGTAGACAATTACACGCTTGAGAACAAGGACAACTTGGGCTGGGTGCTAACGCTTTCTAAATACAGGCTCGAGGACATCGAAAACGGCAGGAGCGAGAACGTCACGCTCACCGTCACCGTGCCCGATAACGCAGACTACTGCACGGAGGACAATATAATCGTCACCGCGATCTCAGAGGAAAACGAAAATGTGAAAGATAATGACAGCTGCATAGCGCATGCGCTTAGAAGGAGAGGGGCTATAGTTTCGATCTCGCCGGAAAACCAGGAAAATTGGGCCGGAGTCACGCTCGACTATACCGTTACTGTGAGGAACATCGGCATGACAAATGACAACTATAAGCTCGAAAACACGGATAACTCGGGCTGGACACTAGGACTCGATAACATCCGATTCGAGAATGTTCCGCCCGATGGGATTAGGACGACGATACTGCACGTAACCATACCCGACAACGCGACCCATTGTACTAAGGATAAAATAATCGTCACCGCGATCTCAGAGGAAAACGAAAATGTGAGAGATAATGACAGCTGCATAGCGCATGCGCTTACCTTGAGGGTTGAGGTCTCGATATCACCGAGTGAAAATAAGAGGGTGCCTGGCGAAAAACCGGCATACACCGTCACGGTCAAGAATACGGGCATCAAACCCGACAACTATGATTTAAAGGTCACCGACAACGCTGGCTGGGGCTTGGCGCTCGATAATTACGAGCTCGAGAACATCGAAAATGGCAAGAGCGAGAATGTCAAGTTGACTGTCACAATACCCGAGGGCACAAGCTATCGCACGAGGGATGAGATAACCGTCACAGCTACCTCGCGGACGGACAACACGGTGAGCGATAACGCAAGCTGCATAGCGCAATCAGCCGCCGTATCACTGGAGATATCCATCACGCCAGGCGAGAACCGCCGCGTGCCCGGGAAAACCGCTACCTTCACCGTAAACGTGAAGAACACGAGTTACGAGGACCCGCTTTTCGAGGATAATTACCTCCTGACGGTCAAAGATAGAGAGAATTGGGGGCTAAATTTCGGGCCCCGTGAAAATTTTTTGATCCTCTCGGGGATCTTGACCGGCGAAAAAGGGGTGGCAACGCTTTACGTCACCATACCCGAGAACGCCACGTATGGTACCGCCGATAATGTAACCGTCACAGCAAAATCGACGAAGTATCAGGATATATGGGAGAACGCGAGCTGCATAGCGCGCTCAGCCACCGTAAAGCTGGCGGTGTCCATCACGCCGAACGAGAATATTCGCATACATGGGGAAAATGCCACCTTCACCGTAAGCGTGACGAACAAGACCGATGATTATAGCGAACTTTTCTACGATAATTACATCCTGACGGTTAGAGATAACCTCGGCTGGCAGCTGTGGGTAGATAACATCCAAAACGTCCCGGGTCCGCACTGGTCTGAGCTTAATAAGAGATGGGAGAATAGATCAGGGGACGCGAAGCTTATCGTCACCATAGACAATAAAGCCCCATATGGTACCGCCGATAACATAACCGTCACCGCGAGATCGATGGAAAATGAAAGCGTGAGAGCAAGCGCGACCTGCGTAGCGCGCTCCGCCACCGTTTCTTTGGCGGTCCTTGTCGATTATCATCCTACCCCTTGGGGGGAACCTTGGGGAAAAACTTATGGCTATCAAGAAAACCTGCCCGGGGGGACCACTACCCATAATATGCTGGTAAAAAACACATCCACCGACCCAAATTTCAAAGATAATTACCTCCTGACGGTTAAAGATAACCTAGGCTGGGGGTTGTGGCTGGATAGGGACCGTATCGAAAATGCCAAACCGGGGGATGAGGAGGTATTCACTATTACTGTCACCATACCAGAGAATGCGACGAATTGCACGAAGGATATTGTAACCGTCACTGCGAGATCGATGGAAAATGAAAACGTGAGGGCAAGCGCGACCTGCACGGCACATGCGCTCACCTTCAGAGTGGGAGTCTCGATCTCGCCGAGTGAAAATAAAAAAATACAAGGTGAGAACGCCGTTTTCACCGTCACGGTCAAGAATACTGGCCTTAAGCCTGACAACTATGATTTAACAATCATCGACAACGCTATTCCAAGTTGGGGGCCGACGCTTTCTAACTACAGAATCGAGAACCTCGGGCCACTTGAGAGCAAGAGCGAGAACGTCTATGTCACCGTGCCCGAGAATGCGAGCTACGGCACGAGGGATATGATAACCGTCACCGTTCGCTCGCGGACGGACAACACCGTCGAGAACAGCGCAAGCTGCATAGCACAATCAGCCGCCGTATCGCTGGAGGTGACCATCACACCATACGAGAATCGTCGCATACATGGGAAAACCGCCGCCTTCACCGTGAAAGTAACGAACACGAGCGAGGACCCACGTTTCATGGACAATTACACGCTTGAAAACAAGGACAACTTGGGCTGGCAGCTGTGGCTAGAGGATAATTACTTCGAAAATGTCGGAGTGGGTCCGGCTAATGCTAAGTTCACTACACTTACCGTCACCATACCCGAGAATGCGAGCTACGGCACGAGGGATATGATAACCGTCACCGCGACCTCTATGGAAAACGAAAACGTGAAGGCGAGCAATATCTGCTTTGCGCGCTCAGCAACCGTATCGTTGATGGTAAAGATCAAAGAAAATTACATGGCCTGTGTGCCCGGGGAAAATGCCGTCTTCACCGTAACCGTGAAGAACACGAGCGACGATGATAATTTCGTGGACAATTACACCCTGACGGTTAGAGATAACCTCGGCTGGAAGTGGAGATTAACGATCGAAAACATTGAAAATGTTTTAGCAGGTAAAGAGAATACTAGGACGCTTTACGTCACCATACCCGAGAACGAGAATGCGCTGGAGGGTAGGAGGGATAATATAATCGTCACGGCTCGCTCGCAGACGGACAATACGGTGAGCGCCGAGAGCTCGTGCATAGCACGTGCGGGCTTCGTAGACTTAGAGGTTTCCATCTCGCCAGGGTATCAAAGGGCCTTCCCCGGTGGTGAGCTCGAGTACGATGTGTGGGTTAAAAATACGGGCACGGTCGTCGAGAACCTCGAGTTTGTCGAGCTAATTGATGATAGAGGCTGGATCTCAAGAGGGGTCACGCCAAAAACCTTTTTGAATGTTTCTCCAGGTGAGAATGGCCGCGCCACATTTAGGGTTAGGGTTCCGCCCGGCACAGCCCATGGTAAGAAGAACAACATAACCGTCAAGTGGAAAGCCTACCGTGCTTACGCCGTGTTTAGGAAGAACGTCTCCCCGAGCGATGATGCGTATGTATTTGAAGGCGGACCGGATAAACTCTTTGGCGTTATTGATAGTACGGTTTTGGGGGTTGCCTATTTCCCTGGGAGTAATAAAATGCCATGGCTGAAGTTCGACCTTTTGCCGCCCCCAGGTGCTGAAAAACTATTGAGTGCGAAGTTGTGGCTCTATTTCGAAAATTATGAAAACTATACCACCGAGCAGGCGGAGACTGGAGTCTACTTCTCGGAAAACGACAATTGGCTCGAGAACGAAATAACTTGGAGCAACATGCCCTCGTTCGCCCAAACTCCAATCGACAAGATATATTTGGGTAAGGCCTTCCGCAGCTGGGATGTAACGCTGGATGTGCAGCGGGAGTGGCTCGCGGGGGATAACAAAATCAGCTGGTGCCTGAAAAATGTGGGTACGGAGGGATATTATGAGGGTACTGCCCATTCGAAGGAAATTAAACCTTTAGAAAATTCGAAAACTTGGCTCGCTGGCCTAGACCCATTCCTCGAGGTCATGTATGAGAACGAGAAAAGAGGGGTCAAGTACGCCACGAACACCTGCACCGCCACCGCAACTTACCTCGAAATCAGCTTATTCATCGCCGTCCCGCTGCCGAAGCTTAAGGAAGGAAGACCAGGGGACAACATCACCTTCCCCGTAGTAATCACAAACACAAATATGGAAAATGCAGCCGACAACTACACCCTGACGGTCATCGATGACGCGGGCTGGAGTCCGAGGCTCGATAATTACCTTTTCGAGAATGTCTCAATGGGGGATAGTAGGGAGACCATGCTGAGGGTTACCATCCCCGAGAACGCGAGTCTAGGCATGATGGATAATCTAAAGATTACCGCCACCTCGGGGAGGGACCCAACCATAAGCACATCCGATAGCTGCAGCGTGCTCGTAACTGCCTTCATCAGGAGGGTGGGGATTTCAATCACTCCATCCTCTCAGAGGAACTTGCCGGGGTCTACGCTCAACTATACTGTTGTCGTCAAGAACGAGGGCGATGTTGCGGACAGCTATGTCTTGACGGTGGGCGATAATGTAGGATGGTCGCCCAGCGTTTCACCCTCAACTTTAACATCAATAGCCCCAGGCGCCTCGCGTAACGCTGCGCTCACCGTCGTCATCCCTGAGGGTGCGGAAAATGGCGCGACTGACGGAATAACCGTCACAGCCACCTCCAAGAGCGACAACAGCGTGAGAAGAAGCGCGAGCTGCACAGCCGTCGCCAGCACGGTTCCTCCAAGGCGTGGCGTGCAGGTGTCGATCTCGCCTGAAGAGCAGAGTGGTTTGCCCGATGAAATGCTCACCTACACCGTGACGGTCAAGAACATGGGTGAGGTCGAGGACACCTATGATCTAAACGTGAGCGATACCAAAGGCTGGGGGGCAATACTCTCGAATGACCTGCTGACGATCATGGCGGGCGAGAACCGGACGGCGACCCTAAACGCCATCGTGTCCAGCGGAGCGGTCAAGGACGAGTCGACGATGATAAGAGTAGTTGCGACCTCAAGGGTTGATCCGAGGGTCGAAAACAGCGCCACGTGCAGGGCAAAGGCTGCCGAGGGGCCTTCTAAAATCCCAATCCCATTGATAGCGGGAGCGGCGATAGGGGTGGGGGCTGTGGCCACGGTCATGCTACTGCTAAAGAGGAGAGCCTTATAATCCTGATTACATTACAATTACCAAAGTTATGTGAGAGTTTAAGGAGGTAATAAATGGGGCTTAACCGTTTTATGGGCGCCCTGCTGCCGATTTTGATGATTGTCCCGTTGCTACTGTTCGTCCCCCCGATCGCGTCCTCGGCGCCTGTTGGATCGAGATTAACCTGGAAGGATAATTTTACACTACCAGATGGTTATTCGTACAGCTCGTGCTCCCTGATTGTCCAAGATAACGAGCAAATTGTGGTGACGGGAGGGCCCAATTGTTATAACACTGACTTAGCGCGTGGCCCGCCAGAAGTTTGGTATCGGCCAGGCGACCTCGTTCCGTGGGCAGCGGCGGCTAAAGTTGGCAGTGGGAGAGTAGTCGCCGTGGGAGGTGCAGGCTCTCTCGCCGGTGAAACTCTCCCATGGGACTTGGGGGCTGATAAGATTTTCGATGCCATATACGACTGGCTTGACCCGACGGGGACTAATAGGCTATTGTGGTACGAAGGTCGTAAAATGTATTATAAGACGGATAATTGTCTAGCTTGGGTAGACCATCTGAGGAAAAAGGGCTACACTGTCGACGCCTATTCCCCAGATACAATAACCGCTGTCGCGCTCTTTGGCTATACCATACTGCAGATAGGCAGTCCTATCGATAATACAGTTGATAATTATACAGCGATCGAGGAAAACGCTATCAGGAACTGGGTAGAGGCCGGAGGAGGGCTTTTACTTTGTTGCCAGGCCGAAGAGAATGGGTATCCCGAATATCACAACTCGATCTTAAAAGCGTTAGGCGTGAATTTCAGATTTCAGGACGACAAACTTTTGGACAATGTAGAATATTATCCAGGAGAGGGAACCTATGCGATCCGTTTATACTTTACCGACCACGAGATCACCCCTCTTGGTGTAGATGCAACGATCTCGCTCAAGTACCAGGAGACGTGGCGAGGCGGGATTCTCACTTATGATGTGACAGTACAGAACATCGGCCCCAAACCAGATAGTTACAGTTTATCCTACGTCCACATAACGGATTGGCCCATGGATATTAGCCCCTACATAATGTCAAATGTTCAACCTGGGGAGAAGAGGCTGGCGACGTTGAGGATCACCATACCAAGTGGTGCGGCAATCGGCGACGAGGATAGAATAACTATCACAGCGACCTCGCAGTACTATGCGGGGGTGAGCGATAACGATACTTGCATAGCGCGTACGGCCGAGCGAATCACAATACCGCCTTTTGATGACGCTTACACGCACAAGGGTCGTCCCAGCACAAATTTTGGGGGAGGCGATGACATATTTGTGGGATGGTATCAACACGAAAGGGAGGGTGTCGGTGGTTCGGAGAGAACATGGTTGAAGTTCGACCTCAGCTCCCTCCCAGCGGATGCGACCATTGGAAGGATGAGGCTCTGGCTCTATTGCCATCGCCTCACCGGATGGGGTTCACATGACACGCGATGTTACAGCGTGGAGAACGACAACTGGACGGAGAAATCCATAACGTGGAACAACCAACCACCGACGATAGGGGAGCTCCTCGATAATAAGGTGGTAGAGGAAGAAAATCGGTGGTACTCCTGGGAGGTTACCTCGTTCGTCCAGAGCCAGCGCGCCAAGGATAACCTCGTGAGCTTCTGCCTGATCGACCGGGATGAGAACCAGGAGGAGAATCACTCCCCATGGTTTTACTCCAAAGAATTCGGCACATATGAAAATGCCGGACTGTGGCCATATCTCGAGTTCCCCCTAGGTCGGGTCGAGAGATCGGTGGAGATATCGATCTCGCCAAGCTACCAGAGCGGCCAACCTGGGACAACCCTCAGCTATACTGTGACCGTTGTCAACACAGGTAATGTTCCGGACACCTATATGCTCGAGAACTTTGACAATGCTGGTTGGGCGCTCAGTTTAGATACCATATCCCTCGCAGTTCCAGCTGGTGAAAGCAGAACAGCTACGATAAACGTCATTATACCCGAGAACGCGGAGAACTGCACGCGCGACAACATGATCGTGACCGCGATCTCCCAGGAGAATTCCGAAGTGAAGGATAACGGCAGCTGCATAGCACACTGCTTGGTGGGGCCTCCCAAGCGAGGCGTGCGGGTGTTGATAGACCCCACGAGCAAATCCGGTGCGCAAGGCGAGAATGTCACCTTCACCGTCACGGTTACAAACACGGGCGATAATGTGGATGCCTTTAGGTTGAAAGCCACAGATACCGAGAATTGGGGCCCAACCCTCTCGGTCTCATCGATCACGTTAGCCGAAGGAGAATCTGAAACCGTAGAGCTACGTATCACTATCCCGGACAATGCGACTAAAGGCGCCTCGACGACCATAACCGTGACGGCGACAGGCACAGGCTACGAGAACAGCGCCACGTGCACGGTAAGGGTTGCCGAGAAGCCCTCTGAAATCCCAATCCCATTGATAGCGGGAGCGGCAATAGGAGTGGGGGCCGTGGCCGCGATCGTGTTGCTGCTGAAGAGGAGAGCCTGATAATGTTTATAAGGCGGTTACTAAAACCATATGAAAGGTTGAGGAGGCAATAAATGGGGGTCAAACGTCTCAAGGGTACCCTGATACTGATTTTAGTTATCGCTTCGTTTTTAGCGCCTTTCCTCTTGACCGCGTTCCCGGCACCTGTTGAAGCGAGGATAATTGCGTTAGCACCAGGTGGTTATGCACGCAGCACATGCACCCTAATCGTAAACCCCGACAACGAGAATGGGTGTGTCGTGGCGACTTTAGGGCCCAATGCGTACAACATTAACTGCCCAAAGGGCCCAACTCCCCCTGGGGCCCCTTCAATTGAGCCAGAGATCTACTACAATCCAGGAGACCTTCCCCCAGTAATGGCGGCTGCCGAAGTCGGGCTCGGTCGGATAGTCGTCTTCGGAAGTGCAAACACCTTCGGCGGCGAGGCTGGTGGGGTTACTGCAAGAACATACGGTGTTGATAAGCTTTTCTTTAACGTATACAAATGGCTTGATCAAAAGAAAAAAATGAAAATACTATGGTACGAAAGTCACCATGTTTACTTTAAACTTGTCAATTATGAAGATAGTAGGGGAAACTGTATCGCTTGGGCGAATATACTGAGAACGGAAGAGGGTTATACAGTCGACGGCACGGGTTACAATAAGGACAACCCCAAGGTCTACCCGATAACCGCTGAGATGCTTGAACCATATTCCATATTGCAGCTGAACAATCCAGAAGATGCGCTTGCACCGAGTGAAATATCCGCCATCAACGATTGGGTGCGGGCAGGAGGGGGGCTTTTCCTCGTCCTCCAATCCGACTACCATGAGAAGTTTAAACCCTACGCGGATTTTGCGAATATCAGTAACGCGATTTTAGAACCGTTAAACGTACCTTTCAGATTTCAGGACGATGAAGCCATGGATAATGAAGAATTTATCGAGGGTGTTTACTATCCCAGAATGTATTACACCGACCATGAAATCGTTCCTAACGATGTGAGCCTAACAATCTCGCCCGAATACCAGGAGACGTGGCCGGGAGGAAGTTTCGCCTATGATGTCACGGTACAAAATATCGGCCCAAATCGAGACAGTTACACTTTAGAATATGGCCATACTGCAACGGATTGGGATTTAGAGTTTAGTCCCTATGTAATGATAAATGTTAATCCCGGAGAGAGGAGGCCAGTAACGTTGCGCATTACCATACCCAGCGATGCGGATATCGGTGCTGAGGATAATATATTTGTCAAGGTAACATCGCAGTCCAATCCAACCATTACAAAAACCGCACGCTGCATACTACATGCGGCCAAGAATATCAGGCCACCGATCGATGACGCCTATACACATGAAGGTCGCCCCGATGCAAAACTTGGGAGACTGAAAGACATGTACGTGGGATGGTACAAACATGCAACACAGGGTGTAGGTGGTTCGGAGAGGACATGGTTGAAGTTCGACCTCAGTCCCCTCCCAGCGGATGCGACCATAGGCAGGGTGAGGCTCTGGCTTTATTGCTATAGGCTCACCGGATGGGGTTCACATGACACGCGATGTTACAGCTTAGAAAACGATGGCTGGACTGAGGAAACTATAATATGGAACAACCAGCCACCGACGATAGGAAGACAACTCGGTGATGCCCAAAGGATAGAGGAAACAGGTAAGTGGTACTCTTGGGAGGTCGGCTCGTTCGTCCAGAGCGAGCGCGCTAAGGATAACATCGTGAGCTTCTGCCTGATCGACCGGGATGAGAACGTTGAGGATAATCACTCCCCATGGTTTGTCGCCAAGGAATCTGGTCGTGAAAATGTTGGTTTATGGCCATATCTCGAGTTCCTTCCCTCGTATGATGTGGATGTGTCAGTTTCCCCAGCTCAGCGGTACCAAGATAGCTCGCCTGGCGGAACCCTGACTTATACTGTTACCGTTAAAAACACGGGCAGCACGGCGGATACTTATAGCTTGACAAAAGCCGATGATGCTGGCTGGCCGCTAGATCTCTCACCCTCGATGCTATCGCTAGGCGTGTTGGAATCTGGTACAGCAACGCTTACAGTCACTATACCTAGCGATGCGCCGATTTGCACTAAAGATAACATAACCGTGACGGCAACTGGGACCGGAGTGAGCGACAGCGCAAGCTGTGTGGCGCACGCATTTACGGGGCGCAAACTGCAGCCGATCGCAGATGCTTATGTGGACGATGGTTTTCGGGGCACTAACCATGGCAACGACAACACCTTATACATTCAAAGTCACCGCCAGATAGGCACGGAACACGGGAACGAAAACATCTACCTGAAGTTCGATCTCTCGGGGATTCCATCTGGCTCGACGATCGTGGGGGCAGAGATCTGGCTCTGGTGCGAAGAAGCTGCGGATGCAAATATAAACGCGCAGTGCAGGGAAGTGGAGAATGATGCCTGGGTCGAGGGCGAGATAAACTGGGGAAAAGCCGTATACCTGCCCGGGGACACCATAAGCACGACCCTTTTAGAGAAGGATGTTGTGGGATGGTATTTCTGGGACGTGACCCCATTTGTGCTCGAACAGCGCGAGGCCGACAACATCGTTAGCTTCTGCATAGGGGCCGCGGTGCCGGATGCGAGCGGGCAGTATATCTTTGGTTCGAAGGAATGGTCTCTTAAGAATGAGCGCCCCTTCCTCAAGGTTACGGGCGAAAATATTCCGCCCGAAAATATTGAAAATATCCCGGGCGTAGATGTATCGATCTCTCCTGGAAGCCAGAGCGGTTCACCCGGAGGCACGTTAGATTACACAGTCACGGTAACGAACACCGGCAGCGGCTCTGACACTTACTCCCTAAGTGCTACGGACACCGCTGGCTGGACCCTGAACATCCCGAGCACAGTTGGGCCTCTTTCACCTGGCGCATCCAATACCGTCACGCTGAGGGTTGCCGTACCCGGGGATGTTGAGAACGGCGCGAACGACAGCATAACCGTTACCGCTACCTCGCAAGCCGATATTTCAGTAAGAGCAAGCGCGAGCTGCACAGCCGTTGTAAGCTCGACTCCACTCACGGAAGGGTTCCCAATTGTCTATGTGGTAGCAGCTGTAGTCGTCATCGTGGTGATAATTGCTGCGGTCCTAATAGTAAAACCCTTCTGATGCCAGGCCCGCTTCTCCCTAATTTTTAGGATAAAATCGAGCGTGAAAACTTCACGCGCTTTAGTCGGGGGCCCAAGCCCACCGATCGATGTGAGTACTTATTTTAACGATGGACAACCAGTTGGAATCGCAATGATCGTAATCTTTCTTTTTAGGAAATGCGTCAGCGATTTAACCAGCTGATGTAAGATGCGCCGCGACAACTGCTTGGCCGACCGAAATCCCACCATCACCAGGCGGTAGGATCTCGTGTCGAATGAACTTCAAGCCCGCTCCCTCGACCGACTTTCGCACAGTTGCGGTTATCGCCCGATTATAAAATACCCCCCCAGATCCCCCGACCACGTTTATGCCCCTTGCCGAAACGGCATCGATGGCGATTTCTGCTAGGCCCTTCCCCACCGCCCGCTGGGCTGCTGCGGCGATGTGTCTGCGAGGCACGCCATTTCGAAGTGCATCGATTATGCTGATCAATAGTTGCGAGGTGTCCATGACGGCCATCCCATCCTTATCCTCCAAAATCGGCTCTAACTCCAATCGATCGGGATCGCCCCCGTTGGCCCAGGCCTCGAGCTTTATCGCAGGCTCGCCCTCATACGTGCGCTTCCCACACGCCCCTATCAAACATGCAACTGCATCCAGTACCCTCCCACAACTGCTCGTCCAGAAGACGTTGATGTTTCGCTCTAGCTGGCGCAGGACCACGCCCAGCTCACGTACGCCGTATTTGAAGCTGCCCGCGCAGAATTCATTCAACGTTCGCTCGACCTCGATGGGCTTGAACGCTCGCCATAGCATGCCAGCGACCATCCTGGCTGGAAATTGTGTCGCTAGGTCCCCCCCTGGCATGGGCTGCTCCATCAACCCCCCGACCCGCTCGAATGACTTGAGGTCAGCGACCATGACCTCCCCTCCCCAAATCGTCCCATCCCGCCCATAACCAACGCCGTCGGCCGTGATGCCCACGAGCTCCTCCAATCCGTGCTCGGCCATGAGCGAGCAGATGTGAGCGTGGTGATGCTGAACTGCCATGGTCCTCGCCCCAAGCTGCTCGGCCATTTGGGGGGCAATCCCGGTTGTGGCATAACCGGGATGTAGATCGTGGGCGATGATGTCGACGCGGCCAAGGTTAAGCATGTGCATCATGTGCTGCGCCGCTCCCCTCATGTAGCCCAGTGTCTCGACCTTCGTGGTGTCACCTATGTGCTGGCTCACGAAACATCTGTCATCGACCAAGAGGGCCACGGTGACATTGAGTTCGGCGCCAACAGCTAAAACGCTGGCCTCGCCCCGAAACGCGAGTTTTATGGGCTCGGGCACCCAGCCCCGCGAGCGCCTCAAAAATGTCGGCTTCCCCCCGACGAACTTGACCACGGAATCATCGCATCGGTTTACTATCGTCCGGTTGTGGAGCAGGAGGTAATCAACCGAGCCGCGGAGCCTTGCGAGGGCCTCGTCGTTGTCTATCAACATCGGCATTCCAGGGACATTGGCGCTAGTCATCACGTACGCCGGATCCTTTCCGTAGCCCAAGATGAGGTGGTGAATTCCGGAATAGGGCAGCATCACCCCCACGGAGTCGAGCCCTGGCGACACTAGCTCGGAGAGCATGTAGTTCGATGACCTCCTCAGCACGACTATCGGGCGCCTGTAAGATGTTAGGAGCTCGGCCTCGGCCCCATCGACCTCAGCAAAGGTGCGGACGGTCTCGAGGTCCTTCGACATGACCGCGAAGGGTTGCTGGGGCCTGTTGAAAGCCCCCCGGAGGCGTGATAGCACATCGTCGTCCGTGGTTTTCGCCGCGATATGGATGCCACCTATGCCCTTTATCGCGACTATGTTGCCCTCGTCCAACAACCTCGCAGCCTCGAGCGTCAAATTGTGACCGTTCACGCGATCGCCATTTGCATCAAAAAGTTCGAGCTTCGGTCCACAGGCCGAGCAGCATGTCGGCTCCGCATGATATCTTCTATCGGCCGGGTCGGTGTATTCGCGGAAGCAGTTCGGGCATAGCGGGAAGACCTTCATCGATGTCCGAGGGCGGTCGTAGGGCAACTCCTCGACGATGGTGAACCTCGGGCCGCAGTTGACGCACGTTATAAATGGGTAGAGGTGGCGGCGGTCGCTTGGATTTAACATTTCTCTCAAGCAGTCCTCGCAGAGGGCTAGGTCGGGCGGCAGTACCGAACGTGCCCCGGTGCCCCTTTTCTCGCTCTCCACCACCTTAAATGTCGAGAATTCACCCGAAGCCGGCCTCCAAGTGATTTTGACATCTTCTACCCTCGCTAGCGGGGGCTGCTCGGCCCGAAGCGCGAAAGCAAAATCCTCTATCGTCCCCCTATCGCCCTCGACAACGATCTCGACGCCTGCATCGCCTAAGTTGCGGACGAAGCCGACGAGACCGTGGCGCGCGGCTAGCTTAAAAATAAAGGGTCGAAACCCTACTCCCTGCACGATTCCGGTTACTGAGATTTCGGCATTGGCACGCATTTTCCCACAATTAATTCTAAAATTGTAGATGGTAGAGATTAAAAAATGCTACCCCTGACATCCAAAAAATCAACAGGGGTATCTAATGGGGCTATTCGATGCCGAATCGCTTGCACTGCTCGTCCACCATCCGCTGGATCTTCGAGATTTCTTCATCGGTCAGATGCCTAAATCGTCCCTGCAGCTTTAGGTACTTCGCGACAGGCCTCCGCTTAGGGGGCTTGAAGGTGACCTTCAGCTGACCCCCCTCTATCTCGTAGAGCACCCAAGCACCGGTGAGCACCGCTAGGCGAGCGACCTCGATCGTTTTATTATTTTCTATCCTCCAGCCTGGCGTGCATGGGGCATAAACATGAACATAGGTTGGACCCTCGATTGCCGCAGCCTTCTTGAGCTTCTTGATGAAGTCGAGCGGGTAGGCGACCGAGGCTGTCGCAACGTATGGGGCACCATGAGCAGCGATTATCGCAGGTATGTCCTTCTTGGGGCGATCCTCACCCCTCTTCACTTTCCCGATGGGTGTAGTCGTGGTCCAAGCGCCAAAGGGCGTAGCCCCGCTCCTCTGAATTCCCGTGTTCTGATACGCCTCGTTATCGTAGCAGATGAAAAGAACATTATCGCCCCTCTCTACCGTTCCAGACAGAGCCTGCAGACCTATATCAGCCGTGCCGCCGTCACCTGCGATCGCCACCGACTTGACGCCACTCTTACCTATCGCCTTGAGGCCGGCCGCTATCCCGGACGCGGTAGCTGCTGCATTTTCAAAAGCGGAATGGATCCAAGGGACGCGCCAGGAGGTCTCAGGATAGGGTGTGGTGACGACCTCCATGCAGCCCGTAGCCATGCTTATGATGACGTTCTTGCCCAAGGCTTTGAGCACATATCTCATCGCTAGGATGCACCCGCAGCCTGCACAGGCTCGATGTCCAGAGGCCACGAGCTCTTCCTCAGGTATCCCCGGTAATGCAGCCGTCACATTCCCAGCCCCACGACCTTCTCCCTCAACCCGAGCCAACGTACGGGTCTTCTAACCTCGCCAGTCTCAGCCGCCCTAGCCGCGGCCCGAAGCGCCTCCCTTATCTGAAGTGGTGAAACATCTCGCCCGCCCAAGCCGCAGATAAAATCCATCATCAGGGGGGCTCTCCTCACATTTGTGAAAGCTGCCGAAACATCCGTGAAAAGTGCCCCAGCCCAGCCGAGGGAGATATCCTTCTCGAGTACCGCAACCGCCTTTGCATGGCCAAGTGTCTCGACCAATTCCTCGGCCGGGAAAGGCCTGTACGCCCGCACCTTGACCAACCCGACCCGCTCTCCCCGCTTGCGATAGCGATCGATGAGTTCCTTAGCACTACTGCTCAACGACCCTGCCGTGAGCAGTAAAACATCTGCGTCATTGCTCCTGTATCGCTCGAGCAGCCCATAGCGCCTTCCGAATCGCTTGCCGAACTCCCTGTCGACCTCCACGAGTTTCTGCTTGGCGAAGCACATCGCCTGCTGCAGCATGCACCTGAACTCCTCGTAGTACTCCGGGACGCCCATTGGCCCCATCGTGACCGGCTTGTCCGGGTCGAGCGGGTGGGGATGCTTGTAAGGAGGCAAAAATTTGTCGACCTCAACCTGTTCGGGAACTTCAACCGGCTCGGCGGTGTGGGAAAGGATGAAGCCGTCGTAACATACCATCACCGGAAGCAAAAGTTCCTCTGCAACGCGGTAGGCCTGAATTATTGAATCGAGGATCTCTTGGTTATCCTCGCAGTAGATCTGAACGCACCCCGAGTCCCGAACAGCAAACGAGTCCTGCTGGTCGCACCAAATGTTCAGCGGGGCGGAGAGGGCCCGATTCGCGTTCGCCACGACGATAGGCAGGCGTAGGCCAGCGGCGATGAAGAGCATCTCGCTCATCAGCATCAGGCCTTGAGAGGAGGTGGCTGTGAAGGCCCTCGCCCCAACCGCGGAGGCTCCAATGCAGGCGCTGAGCGCGCTGTGCTCCGACTCCACCTTCATAAACTCGGCATCGAGTTCACCATCAGCTACAAACTCGGCGAGCTTTTCCACCACTGCGGTTTGGGGGGTTATAGGATATGCCGCAATCACGTTGACGCGAGCCAGCTTTGCCCCGATAGCCACGGCCTCGTTGCCCGTGAGGACCTGCTTCAACGTCCCCCCTCCGTGACCATGGTTATGGCCTTGAATGGACATTCGTTCGCGCATATGCCGCAGCCCTTGCAGTAGCGGTAATCGACGACGGCTGGCTTGTCCTTCGAGATCGCCGTGTCGGGACAGAAGAGCCAGCACATCCCGCAGCCAGTGCACTTGTTTATGTCAACTATGGGCCTAAAATTGCGCCAGCTGCCTGTTTCATATTTCTCCGAACTTCCTGGCTCAGTTATGACTGCACCTGCTATCAGCTTCGTCCAACCACCAGCCTTACAAATTGTTGAATTCGGAGTTAAAAAGTTTGGGAAACTAAAAAAAACGGCAAATCACATCGCGGTTCGTTCATACGCAGCCTTCACCGCAGCGATATTCTTCTCCGCAAGCTTCTCCCCGAAGTAGCCCTCGATCGCCTTGACGACGGAGTTAAGCGAGACGAGCTTTGTGGCTTTCGCGAATGCACCAAGCATTGCCGTGTTCGTGATCGGCGCGCCTAAGAACTCAAGCGCAATGGCCGTCGCATCTACGGCGGCGACTTTTCCAGCTTTAAGCTCCTCGGGAACCTTTTTAGCATTCACCACGATGATGCCTCCCCTCTTCAGTCCAGCTGCGACATTCACCGCCTCAAGCAGGGTCGGGTCGAGCACAACGACATGGTTTGGCTCATAAACCTCCGTTCGGATCCTTATTGGTCTGCTGTCAATACGCGTGAAGGCTACTACTGGAGCCCCCCTCCGCTCGGCGCCGAAGAATGAAAAAGCTTGACAGTGTTTTCCCTCAAAAAATGCTGCCTCCGCAAGTAATCTCGCTGCGGTAACAGCTCCCTGCCCCCCTCGACCGTGGAATCTTACCTCTATCATTGGGACTCCGTGATAAGCTCATTTCGATGGCTATAAACTTTTATCCAGTTCTGCAGCACTTGGTGAGGAAATTATCCATTGCAATAAAGTAGTGGATGATTGAAAAATGAGAAAATTTTGACTCACTTCATTTCGCATACTTTTCTGGATTTTTCTCGAAGGTTTCCTTGCAGCCCGGCGAGCAGAAAAAGTAGGTTTTCCCCTTGTATTCTGTTTTATGGGTTGCCCTCCTCTCATCCACGCTCATGCCGCAAACCGGGTCCTTCGCCAACACCTTCACCTCCTTCCCCTTAATTCTCGGCCTATATCTTTTCATGAGCAGCGAATTCGTCACAACAGTTACCGAGCTGAACGCCATCGCGACCCCGGCCACGATTGGGTTGAGCAAGAAACCGAATGGATAAAGCACGCCCGCAGCTATTGGTATGCCAGCTGAGTTGTAGAAGAACGCCCAAAACAGGTTCTGCTTTATTTTCCTGATCGTGTAGCCACTCAGATCTATGGCGGTGACGACATCCCTGAGGTCCTCCTTTATCAGGACTATGTTTCCGGTTTCCTTCGCCACATCCGTGCCGCTGCCTATCGCTATGCCCACGTCTGCTTGAGCCAAGGCTGGGGCGTCGTTTATACCATCCCCCACCATGGCGACGACCTTTCCCTCCCCCTGCAGTTTCCTTATCTCATTCGCCTTATCCTGGGGTAGGACCTGGGCAAGCACCCGACCTATGCCAAGTTGCCCCGCTATTGCCCTAGCCGTCCTCTCGTTGTCGCCTGTGATCATCACTACCTCCTTCCTCATCTTGTGCAGTTCCTCTACCGCCTCCTTTGAGTAGTCCTTAGAGGTGTCGGCGACCGCGATGATGCCGATTACCTTGCCCCTGTGGGCGACGATGATTGCCGTCTTCCCCTCCCCCTCCAATCTCCGAAGCTCCGGTTCGACCGCATCGGTTGAAATCCCGCTCTCCCTGAGGAAAATCCTATTTCCTACCAAAATCGTCTTCCCCGAGAATTCTGCCTTGATTCCCTTCCCAGGGACAGTTTTATATGAGCTGGCGCCGGGGATCTCCAATTTTCGCTCTATCGCCCTTTGAACTATCGCATTGCCGATCGGGTGCTCTGACCCCTTCTCAGCTATTGCCGCTAGTCTCAGGACATCCTCCTCCCTTGTACCAGCGGAGGCGACCACATTTGTGACTGAGGGCTTGCCCTTCGTCAGGGTACCAGTTTTATCGAAGACCACGGTCGTTATCTTATGGGCGGTTTCGAGGGCCTCCCCTCCCCTTATCAAAATGCCGTTCTCAGCGCTCTTTCCAGTTCCGACTAAAATCGCCGTTGGGGTTGCCAAACCGAGGGCGCATGGACAGGCGATGATCAGGACCGACACGAAGATCGTGAGGGAAAATACGGGGCCCTTGCCGAACAGGAAATTCCAAGCGAGGAAGGATATTACCGCCACGGCTATGACGGCCGGGACGAAATGCGCTGAGATTTTGTCTGCAAGCCTCTGAATCGGGACCTTGTGTAGCTGAGCATCTCCAACGAGTTTAATTATCTGAGCTAGGGTGGTGTCTTGGCCGACTTTTGTAGCTTTAAATTTAAACATCCCGCTCATGTTCATCGTTGCGCCGATCACTTCATCGCCGACCTTCTTATCCACCGGGATCGACTCGCCCGTCACCATGGATTCGTCAATGGTCGAATATCCCTCTACGACCTCGCCGTCCACGGGAACCCTTTCGCCCGGCCTCACGACGACGACATCGCCGACCTGCACCTGTTCCACGGGTATTTCCCTCTCCTCCCCATCCCCGATGACCCTCGCCATCCTGGGCTGGAGGTCCATGAGCCTCCTGATGGACTCGGAGGCCTTTCCCTTGGCAACTTCCTCGAGCAGCTTTCCGGCCAAGATGAAGGTGATAATGACGACGGATGTGTCGAAATACACCTCCCCTGTAAATTGGGGTAAAAACGTGACTAAGGTGCTGTAGCCCCAGGCCGCGGAAGTTCCTATGGCTATCAAGGTGTCCATGTTCGCGGTCCTTTGCTTAAGCGAGTCATAGGTCCCCTTGTAGAACCTCCAGCCTGCTATGAACTGAACAGGAGTTGCGAGCGCGAACAGTAAAATGTTATTCACTTTGATCAAGAAGGAGAAAGCGAGTACCAATGCAGAGATGACCGCGCCGAATATGACGAGATACTTCAAGTTTCTGATCTCTATTTCCGGCCTTTCAAATGTCCTGAAACACGTCTCGCTGCAGAAATAGTACGTGACATCTCCAACGCTCGTTTTATATGCGGCCTTACTCTCGTCGACGTACATCCCACATACCGGATCTTTGGCCATCTTATCCCTCACAGTTTACAATCTTGGACTAGATCAAGAATAAAAACAACGGTTAGCAACCAACAAGAGATTTCCATATTTCCATAGAAAGCTATAAAAATCCGCGAGTTGCACTC
>Ga0315309_1000036_pt1 | contig 80909 bp, 78 predicted proteins | sample TDP4_MG_FD_203080 | JGI IMG/M metagenome (GOLD analysis project Ga0315309, IMG submission 203080) | Freshwater sediment microbial communities from Lake Towuti, South Sulawesi, Indonesia - TDP4 | ecosystem: Environmental > Aquatic > Freshwater > Lake > Sediment | place: Indonesia: South Sulawesi... | reverse complement strand
CGACAGGAATATGCTTCATCGATCCTTTTGCTCTTCTTATACTCTTGTCCCAGCGCTCCTCTGGAACAAGTTCTGCAACCTGTTTCAAGATCGGTTCACCGCCTCCCTGGCGAACGCCTTCAGCTACAGCCTTGGCCATTCTGAAGACATGACCGTACATTGAGTAGAAGAGGATGAGAATTCTCGGTTTAGACCGGTTCATGATCCTACTCTTCTATCGGTTGTCTGTTTGATTTATCGACCTCTTCATATTTTGACTTTTTGAAAACGGGAATCAGCATCGTCTCAAGAAACCTTAAAACAGCGAGAATCTCAACAGATTCTACAAGCCCTTATTGCGGGGGTTGCCAAGTCAGGTCAAAGATGACCGTCAAAGCAGGTCATTGGAAGCGCAGGGCTTAGGACCCTGTCCCGTAGGGGTTCGTGGGTTCAAATCCCACCCCCCGCACTAAATTTGCACAAGATTTGGGTGAGTTCTTAACAAAAATGGGGTATTGCCATAACAACCATTAAGTGTCAAAAAGAGATAATTAGGATCGATAATAAAGGGAGGATGATGTTCTATGTCATTGGAAGAGAATAAGGCGATTGTTCGCAGTTTCTTTGAAGCCTTGAATGGGCGGAACCTAGCCTTACTAGACGAGTTAATGGCACCCGATTATGTTGACCATAGCCATAAGTTGCATGGTCTGGAAGTTTTCAAACAATTCTTGACTATGCTTATCAAGGCTGCTCCTGATATGCATGTGACCATTGAGGACATCATCGCCGAAGAGGACAAGGTTTGGGTTCATGCGACAGCTAAGGGGACAAACACAGGCGAATATCATGGATTAGCGCCTACTGGCAAGAAGATTACATTTACGGTTGTAGACATCTGGCGTATCGTTGATGGCAAGGTTGTAGAAGGTTGGCATGTCGAAGACCATTTGGATTTGTTGAAACAACTAGGCGTTATCGAATACACAGAAAAAGCAAAGAAACTCTTTCCAGAGAATGTTACGTAACTGCTTTGACTTACATTTCAGCAATCCACATTTCTACAAGTAAGTAGCCTAGCGTTATCTTGCATCTCCAACTTCATTTGGGAAAGTTGATGTCTATAAGGGTATTTCCCTAACGAATTCGTCAAAGTGTGTATCCATGTCTATGAGTTTCCACCAATTTTCCTGCATGAGTCTTGCTCCCTTAGCGTCCTTTTCAATGAAGGCTAAGAACCTATCCCATGTGCCGAAGTCTTTTATCTCTATATGCGTTTGATATGTCCTCAGATTCGCACCGAACAAGTGATGCCGATAGATTTTCTTAGACCCAACTCCTTCTACCTTCCCTTCAAGATAACCCCATAGCTCTTTTAACTTATTAACAAACTCCTCCTCGCTTACACCGTTCTTCAGATTGAAGCACATGATGTATAGCATCTTTTCACCTCCTTATAGTTGAACGATACACCAAAACTGGTGTTTAAGCTACGAACATTTTTAACACTTGGCATTAGAAACCAAATCAATGATGAATGTTTTTGGTTTATGAGAAAGTGAATTACAGCTGGATTTCGTGATCATGAAAATTCCGAGAATTTAAACCGATGTTTAAACCTAACCCCCCGCACCATCCCTAACCAAGCTTATTTTCGAGCTTTTTTGGCGAAAACGTCGTGACATATGGCGTTACACATATCCTCACATAAGGAGTTGTGAATTAACGGAATTTTTAAACTCCATCGAGACATTTCAATAAAGATAAGCCGTATAGACAATTTGGAACTTCCAACACCTTATATAGTGAATGCCAAAGAGTTAGCTTCAAGTCAAAGGTGGATAGAAAGGAAACTTAAGCTGAACAAAATGACAGAAGACTTGGAAGAAAGAGTTGCCGGCGAGTACAATACGTTTCGTGTGTATTTGTACGTTTTGAAAAAGAAGAGAGTCGGAATCAGGGATGTTCAACACGACCTCGACTTTTCGAGTCCCCACTTAGCAGCTCACCATCTAGAAAAACTACAAAAAATTGGATTGCTCAAGAAAGAAAATTCCCAGTATCTATTGGTCTCTAAGAGTTTTGGAGTACTCAGATTGTTTCTTATCCTTGACAGATGGATCCTCCCAAAGACAGTTTTTCTCGGCATCCTTTTCCTGACCATGACCGTTGGCTTTCTCATTTTCTTCTCACAGCACCCTTTCTTCCAAGTAGCTCTGGTTATCTCTGTCATTGGACTTGTTCTTAGTCTGTATTTCAGTATACAATTCTACAGAATACTGCCCAAAACTTAACGTGTAACCGATTTGCCACGCGTATAATTTCTTGTTCACTCTGTTCGAAAAAATAGTTTTTTATCCTCACAAATGATTGTACCTTTAAGTGACCGTGAAACCTTGTCTGCGTACACTTCGAGACGACTCCTCGTGCTTATTATCTTGACCCTGTTTCTAGGCGGGTTCATTGTAGCCGCAACGAAATGGGGTATAGACCTGTCTTTTCCTAGAACCAAGACAGCAACAACGCAACAGTTCTCTCCTGTGGTTGGAAATCTTACATTTTCAGCCACCGCTGCCGCAGAGAATGAAGTTCTGCTAAATCTCACGTTTCAGGGGACCGGCGCATATGGCGGCACCTACTATGTTTGGACCATATGGGTTTCTAACAGTTCCAGCCCAGGTCCCAGCCCAGGCTACGAGAACCTCCCTGAAGGCTTAAGGTTAGTAGAGGGAGCGTTAAAGGCGAACGCCTCATGCCCCGTGCCCAATAAATCTCTAAGTTTACAAGCCAAGCTTCAGACGGTTGCGGATGGAGAATGGATTGTACACGGTTGGTTCAGTGCCACAGCCGGACCTGGATTCTTCTGCGGTCTTTCGGCCGGCGGAATCAAGATCACCGTTTCAAATGGTAACATAGTGCAGTTGGAGAAGTCAACATACCCTGCGAGCTTACCAACCGAACAACCCAGCAACCAAACCGAGCGACCGACGAGCCCCCCAATCCACTAACCGCTAAGGTTCCGATAGCAACAGAGGTAAAGCAAAACTTAGGAGGACAGACCAGAGTTTAGCTAAACGTATTTAAGAAGAATATGTCATTAGACCACCATTGCATTAAGCCGAACGACGCTTACAAAATCAAATATTACAGATTGATCAAAAACAAGTAGTTACAGAAAACTTAGCCCTAAAGAAACAATAATCCCTTTTATTTCTCATATCTGACTTTGTCTTAACATCTGTCACCACACATTTTTCTCAAGCTCAAAAATCCGCTGATATCCGTCAAATGTGTCATGACAGGTTTATAAGGTGGTTTAAATTCGAGTTATAGCGCTATCCCCCGCGCCACGGCTAAAAATCTCATTTTTTCCGTCTTTTTACAGTAATCTTTAACGCGAGTGCATGCAAGAATGCGTGCTCAGGTAGAGGAATAAGTGTCCTTGCTGGCAAAGTCTAACTAGTGAGCACATTGTTAGCCCAGAACAAGCCATATTTCCAATGATGCCGCAAATAGGAGCAGAACGGCAATTATTGGGCACAGTTTAAGCGATGCTCTTAATTCGGTTTTGAGGTCGTTCTTCATCTTTCTGTACCGAGAGAGTGGCGGTCCCTTCAGAGCATTTACAATTTTCTGGGAGGTGGTGAAGTTTCCAGGAGTTACAAGGACTTTTCCAACGCTAATGCCGCCATAGGTTGCAATCGAATAGGCAAGAAATTCGGTGAACAAAACAATAGTGAGACCTACATAGCTTACTGCATTGTAATTTAGTGCACGTGCTATGCTTTCAAGAGAACCACCGTATATGAAACCGATAAGCGCAGCCCTACCGACTAACACTACCTTTGGTACTTCTGAACCAAAAAGGCCTGAAATTATCTGAAGCCCCGCGCCTAGAAGAAAATTCCATGCAAACGTGAAGAGCGTCGCGACAACAATACCATAAGCAAGAGCATTAAGACCGAAAGATAACTCGGTCGCTACAAGAACGTTTAGTGTTGAAGAACTAATCATTTTTAAAGGCTCAAAAAGAAGAGGCAGAACAAAACCAACAAATAATGAAACACAAGCATAGAAATATAACCGAATAATCGATAGAATAATTCTGCTTGAACCTATCCATTCTATTGAAGTGCCCACGGTTATCGTCACTTACTAATCTTTTTGAAGGTTTTATGACTTTTGGAAGAAACTTCAATCCAGAAAAATGGGGATTTGCAGGACATATCTCCACTGTGCCGAAGTGTCAAATTCCGAGAATTTAAACCGATATGTAAACCTACCCCCCCGCACTCCAATCTAGCCTTAGTTTTGAGCGTAATTTCGTCAAAGAAACTCAATTTGGGCATCTGTGAGCGGGCTGAAATTTGGACACAAGTTCACTGGTAAATGTAGAACCTATTTCACGAGAGATTTAAGCGAGTGGAAGCAACTACCTCGTTTAATAACTTTTCGTAGGCTCTTTTGACGCCCCAGCCAATAAAAGGTGAGATAAGAGGAAACAGCCACTTAGGTATTGGTAAGATGCTTGCGTGTTCCTCAAGTAAGCGTTTCCCCCAGAATATGTTATGGTTAAAAGTTTTCTTCACCAATTCTAGATGACATTTTTTCATATCTCTAATGTTGAAACTCTCTTTTTGTTTAAGTGAACCTTTGGACTCAAACGCGAAGGGAATAAGAATGCTTCTGTAGGGCCTAAGCTTTTCAACGAGAGTTATGGTCTCGTTTACGTCGTCCTCCGTTTCTCTTGGAAACCCGAGGATTAGCATACCCAGAGGAATCCAATGGCTCTCATTGCAAATGCTGAATCCTTGCTCCACTACCTCACTCCACTCAGTGGGTTTATATGGAGTGGCTTTTCCCGGCATATACGCCTTAACTAGCCTAGAACTACCAGTCTCGATGCCCGCTAAGGCTGTAGTGTAAGGGTACTCCTTACACCCTACGCCGATAATGTCACTGATCTCTTTAATAAGGGATGGCTCAGAAACAGCAGACGCCAGATTGATGTAGCACTGACTAACTCGCTTCACTCCGTTCACTCTATTCACAGACTCGTAGAGACTAAGAACGGCTTTTCGGTTTACCCTGACCCCTTTAGCCTTGTATTGAAGTATGTCATCGCTTCGCAAGGTTACATTGTGTTGCCCGAATTGGACATTGACTCTGGTCTCGGTAACGATGTCCTTCGGCGCACGACACTGAAGCCTTGGAACTGTACAAAAGCGGCATAATCTATTGCAGCCTCTCGCCACCTCAACGAGGCCTTCATTAACCCCGCCTCGAATTAGTGGGGCATCACTTATACCTGCAGTGGTCGCATAGACAACCCTTGGAGCATGTTCGCCTTTAATGATCTTATCAAATAAGTATGGAATTGTGTCTGTAACGAACTCGCCCACAACTACGTGGTCTATACCAAACTTACGCCTATATCCAGTGCTCGTTAGTTGCCATGCTCCTGGTCCCTCGACGACAACTCGATACTCGTGTTTTTTGGGGTATAGGTTTCCTACAAGTTTCTTAAAGGAGAGAGAGCTGTACGACTCTCTATGCAGAGGGTTTAGAAAAGAATAATGATGAATTTTGTTCAAAGGATCTCTAACCGTTATGCTGACTATCTTTGTGCTCGATCCAATGAAGCTACGTACATTATCCGGAGTGACAACAGCCACTTGGCTTTCGTCGAAGCCATAGTCAAGTAGCGCTGCTTCTGTTCTTCTTGTGTGATAAGGCGCTAACATCGCTGTGCCCTCTTCGGTTCGGGGCACTCGAGGACCGACAAAACGGAAAAACATCGAGGGATTGAGTATGCTCGTGGAGGCGAAGCGCAAGCCTCTTAGAAACGGGAGTGAATGGTAATCACTCATGAAACTCCTATCTGCTGTTAAAACAATCTCATAATCCCTCATGCTTTACTGCCTACCCGTCTATAATCTTCAGTAATTAGAATCGGCTACATATTTACTTCTTTCAAAGAGCAAGCTAGGAAGAAATCACTTGGGCAACCGCATGTGACTGCATAAAACATAAGAACTGAGTTGAAAAATATGGCAAGGAGTGACACAAATTGCTTGAAGGCGAGAAAGTGAACCTTAGAGTCATGGAGAAACAGGATTTGCCACTTCTGCTGGAATGGGATAACAATCCTGAGTTTATGGGTGAGTATGAACCTATAAGACAAGAAACAAAGCAGATCTAGAAAAAGACTATGACAATCTAAAGGAAGCACAGTGGTTTTTTATAGAAAAAAAGGATGGAACCAAAATTGGTTACATAGCTCACTTTCTTGGAGGAGGAAAACACACAGAGCTTGGATATTTTATTGTACCAAGTGAACGAGGCAGAGGTTATGTAATCGAAGCCATCAAAATTATGGTCGATTACCTATTCCTTTCAAAAAACATAGTGCGGATTCAAGCCACAGCTGATCCAAGAAACAAAGCCTCATGGAAAGCCTTAGAGAACGCAGGATTCAAGAAAGAAGGCGTTCTAAGAAAACACTTCTATTGCAGAGGAGAATGGAGAGACGAGTACATGTATAGTATTCTCAGAGAAGAATGGAAAGAACCAAAAATACTCGGAACCCCAAAATAGATGCAACGTCAGCAAAGGAGCATGTGGGTTCAAATCCCTCCGCCCCGCCTACAAACATGTCTCATTCGCGTTCATTTTCTCTTGATGAAAACGAGGTAGTAGTCGTCCAGTCCGTTTCATGTAAGCACGATATTCCTCGCCGAATCTCTCCAGCAGCATTTGCTCTTCCTTAGGGATTCGCAGTGTAATAAGCAGAATTGTAAGAAGGTAATTGATGAGTAGGAGCAGGTTGGCGGAAACCAACACCCAAGCAAAGAAATACACTATGTGGACGGTATACATCGGATGTCGAATCCGCCGATATGGTCCGCTTGTTACGAGCACGTGGTCTTTTCTGATTGATAAAGAAATGTCCCAATGCTTGTCGAGGGTATAATGAACCCAAGCAAGAAAGGGTAGCGACAAAACCCCTGAGGCTACGCCAATCCACCGCAGCCAATCTGCTATGGAAAGGTCAAACCAAAGAGGACTGGGCGATAAGAGCAGGTAGAGCAGCACCGTAATAATCAAGTAGATGCCTTGGCCAATCAAGAGAATGGCCCCTGTTTTCCCTTCGGCCTGCACAGTATCCCTCAGCCTTTCCTTCCACGAACGTCTTTTCCTTGTAGCTCTTACCCTGCGGGTATAGTAGCCTCTAATGCCTATCCCCGGAACGAAGAGAACGAGGAACAGAATGCGGAAGAGCAGATCACCGTTCAACCCGTCGCACCAGCCAAAACGTAATGAAAACCAGCATGTAAGACTTGCTCTGTTCACTGTATCTACGTATAAGCTGCAAAAATGGAGGTTTGCGTGAGATTTCGCCATGTCATGTGGAGGTGTAAATCCCCCTCGCGCCATAGCGTGATCAGAACGGTTCGGACAAAGAGACGATTCTTATGAGAATGATTGAGTTTCTTTTTTTTCAAAGCGTGTTTATTTATTGTGGCACTAAATCCATGATCAAATATTTTGAACGCTTCTACAACTCTCAACAGTTTACTCTATCCGTTCCCAGAGCAAGACACCGACAACCTCTCCACCACCCCACAATGTTGGAGGGGTGATCAACTTCAACCGATTACCTGATAGTTCAAAAAACCGTCTTAGTCTCTGTCCTTCCCAGTTGGGAAACAAAGAACCTACCACATGATGAATGACAAAGCCCTTTTTCCTGTCAAATTCGTAATGCCCATAATACGATACGAAGCCTTCATAATTTGCTTCGATTTCTTCAGCTGTTCCCCTCATCTGATCCCCAGATGCGAATTGGGGACGGTCTGGACGCATCAGTTGCGCTGAAAAGCGCCCGGACTCGGTGTAAATGACTGACCCCTGTGCATTTTTTCCAAAAGGATATATCACTTCGCCATTTTCCCTTTGGATCTCAAACGAAACGAGTTTCCACGCACCGATTATAGGTGCTGATTTCTGATTAAGTGTCGGCTCCATTTCACATCATCCGATGAAATACATAATTATGTATAATAACATTAATGTTTTTGACGTATGGGGTTGATTTTGGAGAAAGAGGATAACTGAACTCAGAGTTCTGATGTCGGCAGCCATCTCCACCATAGGAGGGTTCGAATTCCACTGTGGATCTTCAAAATGAATCTTCTATGGCTTTCTAGGTCCTGTAAAAACCGAGAATTTAAACCGAGTTTTAAACCTAACCCCCGGCACCATGAATGAAACCCAATGTATTTTTGGAAGAATCTTTAAGTGTTTGGTGTGGATGCAGCAGAACCGGTATCCTAAAGGCTCAGTTAGCTTGGACAATCTAGAAGATGTTAAGCGTGGAATAGCCGAGAAACAAGTTAACAGCAGCTACAAGGGTAACCTATGCGATGCATAAGTCAAAGAGAAAATGGACACATTCAACTTTATCCATGAAGCCCAATTTCAATGGTATCCGTTGGATTCGCCTGATGATGCGAAAAGGGCGTTTGCTAAGAAGAAAGTTGTCGAACGCTTTGTCTTTATTCTTTTAGAAACCACATTAATGCTATGCCCATTGAGAGCAAAGCAAATTGAGCAACAGACTTGATCAGATCTCTTTCTTTGTGCAGTTCTGGAATGAGGTCGGTTGTGGCTATATAGATGAACCCACCTGCAGCAAACGCCAACAGGTAGGTGAGACTTGGAAAGAATGAAGCAAAGAAGTACATGCCTAATGCTCCAAAGATGGCAATCATTGCGCTGAGAAAGTTGTAAGATAGCGCCTTGGCCTTACTTAAACCACCGTAAATGAGTATGCTAAAGTCCCCTATTTCTTGAGGAATCTCATGGGAAATAACTGCAAGAGTGGTCGTTAAACCCAGTGAAATATTGGGTGTGGGTAGCGCCAAAAAACCCGCAGCTATGACAATTCCGTCGATCAGGTTGTGCACTCCGTCGCCCAGAAGGTTTAGATAAGCAAAAGTGTGGATCGGACACTCTCGCTCGTGGCAGTGCCTCCAAAGAAACTTTTCAAGCAAAAAGAAGGCAACTATTCCCACGAGAATCGCCACAAACGGGCTCCCGCCAGCGACGACACCGTCGCCTTCGCCTAGTGCCTCGGGAATCAACTTGAGGAAGGCGCTGCCAAGCAAGGTGCCAGAGGCAAAACTGACAAGCAGCAACAACACTTTCTTCAACACATTTTCTTTAACCGCAACAAAGAAAATTCCGATCAGAGAAATCAAACTGACGAGCAACGTTGAAAGCAGAATCAAAATAAGTTCATACATGCACTTACCACTTTACAAAATCTTAACTTCCAGAATAACCTCCTAAGAGCATATCAATAGACAATCAAATGGGTTACCAAGATTGACGAGTGAAGCCGCTCCTTTACATGTAGATGCTCGGCGGTTTCTGTGCCTGCACCACATGCGCGACAAATTGTGCTTCTGGAACGGCGCCCACCAGTTCTGTCTGCTCGTTTATGACGATTTTTGGCACGCCCATAACGCTGTATTTGTGTCCCAAGTGGGGAAACTCAGTCACGTCTATTACGTCGGAGCGCACCAAGTCGCTTTCTATGGCAAACTGATGCGCCAAACCAGCGGCAATAGGACAGTAGGGACACGTCAAAGTAACAAAAACCTGAACGTGCACCGGTTTCTCAATGGAACCAAGCTTCTTTTTGGTCTCTTCCGACAGGTTTGTGCTCCCCTTCGAAACATTGATTATAGTGTCTATGAAGGGGTTAAACTCGTAGCCATATGGGATACCGTAATATCTTATGCCGTAATCCCTCTTGCCTATTATAGCTATGGCAGGCACCTTGTCAATGCGATATTCTCTCGCTTTCTCGTCGTCTTTCACAAGGTCATAAATCTCCACTAAGATCTTGTCAGGAACTAGGCTGGCAACCTCTTGCACCAGCTGTCGAGCATCTCTGCAAAATTCACACTCTGTTTCCTGCGTAAACACAACTATGCGAACGGGATCCTTCAAATTCTCCTGCAACTCTTTCCCTATATGCATTTTATGCTCGTCAGGAATCAAACTCATGCATGACCACTAACACTGAAATACAATTCTACAACACTTAAAAAACTAACTATAAAGCACAAGAGCGACAAAAACCATTTCACTTGTGACCTTTGAAAAACGTGAAGCCAAATCAAGTCGCATTAAATACGACCACCATCCGCGCCCACACAACTCCCCAGAATAGAGGGCGTTAATGTTGTAGAGCCCTTAGTAACACTAAACGCAAAGTCAAGTCTCTATATTTGGATCATATATTAAACGGGGTATAGGCTGTACACGCACACGCGGTAACGGAACCGTGTATCTGTTAATGAGAGTAAAGTGCTCACGCTGAATAAAGGCGAACTCTGTCTACAGACGCAGAAACAATTTGGAACTGGCTGAGTTTAAGATAATTTTTGTAGCGCTCGCAGGCGTTTCACTATGTTGGGGTGAGTCGAGAATATTTCCGTCAACCTATCGAATCCTGTCAATTCTCTTCTTAGAACCCCCTCAACCAACCGCTGATCGGCGGTGTAACCCCTCGCCTGCATAATGGAGGCGGCATCTATTTCCGCCTTGTCAGGGTCAGCTATAAACAAGGCTTTGAACGAGCTGAAGGTGCCAGGGCCCCTGTAAGTGCGCTTCATCTTGCCAGTTGAGAGCTGGATTTTAGCCAGGGCTTCGGAGAGTTTACGCCGGCCCTCATCGACGATGTTGGCGCTGTGTCGATCAGCGAAGTATTCACGAAGCCGACTCAAATACAGCGTGAAAACGCTGAGAATCATGTACATGACGAAGCTGGCAACTCCAATGAGTACGGCTGCGCTTCCACTGTCTCTTTCGCGACCTCGTCCATACCAAGACGACATGATCATGGAGTAGTAGATGTAGAGGAAAATCGCTGGCAACATGGAGACAAACATCATTACTTGAACGTCCCGATGTTTCAAGTGCCCTATCTCATGCCCCAGCACGGCTTCAACCTCTTCGTCCTCGAGTGTTTGAAGCAACCCAGATGTGACAGCAACCTTTGTTCCACCAATGGGCGAGCCATATGCAAAGGCGTTTGGGATAGGAATATTAGCCATCATAACTCTTGGAGCTTTGACACCACTCTTTTGACTGAGACTCTCAACCATGCTGTGCAACTTTGGATTCTCAGACTTCGATACCTCACGAACTCGATAGAGTGCGTCGATCAGGTATGGAGCGAGCAGCCACTGGATCAGATTAAATGAGAAAACGAATGTGACCAGTGTGAAAATGTTTAGGGCGCCCATGAGTTCTAAGAGGATTGTGAAGAACAGGGTTGACAGACCAAATATTACGGCTAATGTTCCAAGCATGGAGGATTGCAGTTTCCAGGTGCTCATTATTTTAAACCTCTTAAAATTATGAAGCAAAAGAGAAACTTATATCTTTTGTTTAGGTAAATTTGGGTCTTGACTCCAGCCTCTTAATGAGCACTCACATCGTGAATAATTTTCTGAAGCTTCTCTTTGGCAATTTCAATAATTTTATGGGTAACAATCCCTCTTCTCAACGCTTCGTTAAGTTTTTCTTCATCGAGCGTTTCAATTCTGCCATCTGGCCAAACACAGACATCTACTTCTAGGTCTACATAGCGTATTCCATAAGGATAGAGTTCAATCGGAGTGTTCAAGTTGATGTATGTTCCTTTAAGTTTTCCATCCTTAGAGAAATACTGCGTCTTGAAGTGCCATTCACCCAATTTCGCTTCGGTCACCGCATAATCATCAGGCTCCTTTCGAGTTTCTAAGCCATCGTAGACGCCTTCTCTTCTAAAAACTCGGTGAAAACGAATGAATGACTCAGACGGATCGAAAACCTCAATAAGGGCTGGACCCAAGTGCAAGACTTTTCCATCTAGTTTCACGTGTTCAATTTTGATCCATGAACCATTGTCTGGATACTCCTGCTCCACCGTTTGCCTAAACACTTCATCTATGTCTGCATGGAAGCCGCCCTTTTCTAGAAGCCTCTCAGCCATCTCAAGCGCTGTGGAAACTCTGCCACCGCAAGCCTTGTAATAATGATGCCCATCAATGGTTGGAGCAACACTCTTTCGAACATCGTCCAGTTCGCGCTTTGAAGGTGCCGGAAACTCCACATCTACGAAGGTGGCGCCCTCCCACAAAACCGCTGGCGCCTCCACATGCTCGGCTTTTTCCATTACCTCTTCTGCAATTTTTGTAAGCGTAACTATTTCGTTTCTCAACGACTCTGGAGATTGACCTGCAGCTGAAGTGCGCCACAAGATGCCCCAGTTTGGCGGAGCCAATTCCTCTCCAAGCTGGTGCAGCCGCAACCTGGTGTTCGAGTCTTGAATATTCCTGCTAATTTTCACTAGGCGCTGGGGAATTAAGACGGCGTGTTTGCCGGGGATTTTTATGTCCGTTGTTAGCGTCGGCACTTTGCTTCCTAGTCGATATCGCTCTACTTGAACCACAACCTGCTCCTTTTCAATGTTGGAAATTTCTCCCTGTGTAATTACTCCGACAGCTGGTCCAATATTGACCAGAGCCGTGTGGGTTGCAGAATCTTTGGCGCTCACCAATCCCTTGTGGATCCCGTTGACCGTAACAGCCCACTTTCTGATTATAACATCTTCTAGGCGACACTGTAAAAGCGAAATAAAGTTGCTAATAGATTCGGCGTTTCCTAGAGCATGGACTCCTTGTCGATCACGTCGGTCGTAAATGTCAAGATCTGGTGAAGCCTCATTGTCCAACAAAGAAAATCGTTGTTTCGTGGTTGTGGAAGCCTGAACAATGGTAAAGTCTTGCTCTAAGAGAAGTTTTGTCAGAGCAGTCGTGTAGATGCCACGAACTCGAGCTGTCGCCACGAAGAAAACACTCCTTCACAGCTTCTTGGTCTCAATTCGATAAAGGTTGCCCACTTTTGTAACTTGAAACTTTACGCCCAAGATTTCTTGAGCCAGCCAAATATTTGTTTCTAAGTGTTCAGTCACTGCACGACTCAAATAAACTGATTCACCTTCAGCTAGGGCTACATAGGGCACCAGCATGTCTGCGAGGTGCGCGTCCACAGCGGCGCCGGATTCAATTTCGGTCAACAGGTTTTGAGCTGCTTCTCGTCCAACTACTTCGCTGGGTTTGCCCAATTCGCCTATGGCGTCTCCACCCAAAAGTGCACCCTTATCGGTTTCAGCCCACAGAACCAGTGAGCTGCCCTTCTGAAGCGGATTCGACACATCGTTAATGATTTCAATTTTAGCCTCTAAGCCACGCGTTTTAAGGTGCTCGTTCGCCGCTTTAGCCTGACGCTCAGCTACCCTTCTGTCGGCTAAGAAAGTGCAGACAGATAAACCGCGCAGTTCTTCTATTTTTCCAAACTCTTCAAGTCGCAGCGGTTGGAGTTTATGACACGGCTCAACTTCAAGTGTAATTTCACCCATGCCTTTGGGGTAATACCCATACTTATGAATGATAAGCGACGTCTCCAAACCAATGCGCTCTAACATGCGGAGCAACACGTTTTTTATGTAGTTTATTGTGGGCGCGTTTCTAACGTCTGTTCCACCCTTGGCCACGTGAAGGCGCACGGTTTGCTTCGCGAAGACGCACAAAGGCAGAATTGCCAACAACAGCATAGGGATGCTTCCAGCCGTGCCGATTTCAGCGTAGACCTCTCCACCAGCGATTGCTTTTGGAGTGAGCCAGAGTTCACGTGAGCCTAATGTGGCTCCTTTAACCTCAGCGTTGGACAGTTTGGCGGCGGTTAGCACGGCTTCGAGATGTTGTGGACGCAACCCTGGCTGAGGTCGCTTCTGGCGAATGTTATAAATGTGCAATGGTTGATTGATGATGCTGGATAAGGCAACTGACAGGCGAAGTATTGTTCCGCTGCCGCTCTTTTGGCTGCCGTCGATTTCCAACACGCTGGAAAGCCTCGACTTGTTCTCGATTGTTTTAGTCGAAGTTATTCTTTTACATTGTTATAAATGGAGGATAAAACAAAAGAGGAGGTGCAACTAAATTTAGTGTTCGTGGAACCGTTTATGAGCGAAAAGAAAATGAACGTCGAAGAAATTCTGCAGCGAATCGACCAGCTTCTGGACGTTTTGAAAGAAATTTCGAGAGACCTAGCCGACATATCAGAGTCTTTGAAGGCGGCTGGCGTTCCCGCTGCGCCTGCTCCTCCCCTGACAACCTCAGCGCCAACACCGGCTGCGCGGATGCGTTCAATTGCCGATGTTCGAACATTGTTTCCGAAAGATTTAGAGGACATGCTCACGTTTGAAGAGACGGGCAAATACATTGTTATTAGGCCCCGTCAATACCTGGGTTCAGAAAACTTCGCCAAAATTGCCTCTATTGTTCGAGGGGCAGGAGGCGAATACATCAGCGCTGGGAAAGAATCACACTTTAGAGCCCCCAGAGAAATGAGATAAAAACGGGTTCAGAAAGCCAGTTTCAGTTTCTTCAACATGATTTCTACGCTTTTCTTGCTGTGAATAAACCTTATTTTAATGGGTGTTATGGATATGCAGCCTTCCTCTTTGACAACGTACACGTCTGTGTCAGGATTTTTGTCGGCGTAATCAGCGAGCATCCAGCGGGCAATTCTATAGCCTTCTTTCTCTTTAGTGTAGATATCGCCATATCCAGCATAGGATAGGCTGGTGACACGCATTTTGTTGCAGTCAGCCTCTTCTGGAACATTAATTGAGAGAATATCCGCATCGGTAGGCATGCCGTTCTCAAGCACGTAGCCCACGATTTTCTGGGCTATGTGGGCGGTTAAATCCAACTCTTCCACTGTAATTTTTGCCTTGTCAGCTTTTTGGTCACCAATCGCTTTTTTACAATAAGAAACGGCTATGGCTGGCACGCCGTGGATGGCTGCTTCCAATGCGGCGCCCAGAGTTCCTGAGTTTAAAAGATCGTCTATTCCCAAGTTGGGTCCCAAGTTTATTCCAGCCACGAGCAGGTCGGGATGCCTCTTGAAAATTTTGTTGACAGCTAGAAGATAGGCGTCGGCTGGTGTACCGTCAGTGGCGTAGGCTTTGGAGCCATCGCTTAGTTGCATTTCTTCCATTTTCACGTGTCTTGCCGTGGTTATGGCTTTTCCTACGCCGCTAATTTCGTCCTTTGGCGCTACGACAATAACCTTTGCTAGGTTTTCCAGTTTCTTTTTCACGACTATTAAGCCATTTGAGTTAATTCCGTCATCGTTGATGAGCAAAATGGTTTGCATGGTTTGATGGCACCGCTCTGGTTTGAGTTGGCGTTAATAGTTGTCAATAGCGTATTTTAAACCCTTTGAACTCACCCGTGTAGCTTTCCCACGATGCCTCAAAGTTTGTCACCCTAGCTCCAGGCGGTCCTCTCCTACAAAATTCAATGAGCGCATCCACCTGGTCTTTCTCTCCCTCAAAAACCGCCTCAACTCTTCCATCTGGTAGATTTCGAACCCAACCAGTGACGTTATGTCTCACGGCTTTCTCTTGGGTTTCAGAACGAAAGAAAACGCCCTGAACCCATCCGCTCACGTAAACGTGGACTCTAACCTTCGCCACTGTTTGTTCCCCATATATAGCGTGGAAGAGATATGTCAACGATTTTCTTGAAAAATTTTGCGAGGTTCAAAGGGATGAGGAACAATTTGGAGTTATTGTTAGCGATTGCCAGACATTGAAGAAAGACTGCGAGCTAATTCAGTTAGTTTCTTTGAAGCCATAGAATAGTATGAGTTCTTTAGCTATGGCGCCGTCTTCATCTGGCAAAGTCTTAATTCCTCTCCGAATCCACAATGGCAAGAATAGTTGGCAGTATTTTGTGGCAAAGCGATAGTCTAGGAATATTATGGCGCCCCTGTCCTCTAATGTGCGTATTGGTCTGCCAGCCGCCTGCGCCGCTTTTTTTAGGGCTGGAACCACGTAGCCGTATTCTCGCCCGTGTCCTGGAAAACAGCGCTCATAATACCTAATTTGGGCGCTTACTTTCGACGTAGGCTCGGCGTAGGGTACGCCAACAGCGACCACTGAATTCATCTGGTCGCCGGGATAGTCTGCACCCTCAGAAGAGCGTCCGCCCTGAACTCCAAGCAAGACGGCGCCTTCTCGCTTGGCGTATGACTTGAACTTAGCGATTAGGCGGTCGTTCTCCCGTGACGACACGCCCCTATGCTCGTGCAGAAGCGGCTTATCCAACACGTTTTCCATTCCAGCGTCGAGTAACCGCTCCAACACCTCATAAGAGGCGGTGAAAACGCCTACGTTGGCTGGCGTATATCTAACAACTTCAGCAACGCGTTTGACCAGCTTCTTATACATGGTGGGAGTGCGCTGTTGCATGGCTGTTGTGACTCCGCAACACGCCAAACTGAGAATGTGCTCCTGTGGAAAAGGAGACGGCACAGCTCTGCGCACAGTGGAATCTGGCAGATGCGTTACCTTAACGAAGGATTCAAGCGGCTGCAAGGTTCCAGACATATTGACACTGCAGTAAACCGACGCGAAAACGGGTTCCGTTATTTTAGATGGATCGAGAGCCACAACCTCCAGCTTAGCTGAAGGCACGCCGGTTTTCGATATGTACTTGCTCAAAACATGCGTGTAGGCTATGTCGCTGGAGGTTTCCAACCATTTCAGGAGGAACTCACCCAAACTGTGAATATAAGAGCGCGGATACTTGCCCTGAGTTAACAGCTCCTGCTTAACAAGGTTGCCGATCTCGTGGATGTCTTCGAAGAACACTTGGGGCTCGTCTATCTCTGTCTTCGTTTGGATGGTATCTATAAACCGCTGAGGCGGAACATAACTCTCCTCTTCGATCTGTGTCATCATTTGCTCCAGCGTAATTCTAAACTTTCTGGTGAAAACTTCCACTTCACGGTGACGAAACTTCTCCGCCTCCAACTGCGCCTGTCGAACGGCGAAAAGCGTGAGACTATCGCTGGCTATCTCCACGGCTGTGTCTGGCAGATTGTGCGCCTCATCAACGATCAATATAACCTCGTTTAACGCCTTGTCTAAATGTTTCAGAAACGCTCTCCGAACAGTTGGGTCGAAAACATACATGTAACTCAAGGCAGCTACGTCCACATCCACCAAGGTTTGTTTGGCCAGTTCGTATGGACAGAAGCCCTCAGCCTTACAAATCTCCCGAATCTCCGAAGCCTTGTAGGCGCGCGACGAAACGTGATGTCTCAGCTCACCAAAACGCTCTTCCTTTCTCTCGATATTTGAATGATAAGGACATTGCTCTCTGGTTTTCAAGAGTTCGCAGATTTCCATAGCTGATTTGGCATCTGAAGCGTGTCGAGCGATAAAGGGATGAAAACACATGTCGGTTCTTCCACGAATGGACAATCCTGAAACTTTCTGTCTCTTGGCAATGGCGTTTAACTCCTCAATCACACGGTCGTGTTGCCGATGAGTCTTGGCCACATATAAAATCTTCAAATCCTTTTCTATGGCAACTGGCAAACACGCGGAAAGAGCAGCAATCGTTTTACCTAAACCGTTGCTTCCTTCAATGAGAACGTGGCTCCTATTCTCAACAGCCTCATAAATGGTGTTGATGAAAACATTTTGGAAGGGTCTAACATTTGAGTATGGAAAATAGTACTCAACTTTACGATGGAGCGCTGCTTTAGCTATAGCCGTCAAGGATAGTCCCTATTTCCGTGTTTACTGTGCAAGTCTGGTTGACGCATTTCTAACTGCGCTGTTGGGCATAACGAGTTGACAGGACAAGGCTTGTGCAAGGGATTTCGAGCCCTGCAACAGGTTCGTCCCAGATTAATCAACAGCAAGTGTATATTCAAATAGTCGCTGGGTAAGTAAACAGATTCAAGCGAACGCCTAATCTCTTCATAATCGCCCTTAATCGGAGCCAAACCCAATCGGCGTGAAACACGATATACATGCGTATCAATTGGCACAACAGGTTTTTTGGCGCTGAACAAAAGAACCACATCAGCGGTTTTCGGCCCAACACCAGGTATGCTCATCAGTAGGGCGCGGGCTTCTTCTAACGGTTTGGAGTAAACGAAGTCAAGTGAACCATTAAAGCGTTCAAGAATCACTCGTGAGAGTTCTCTTATCTTTCTAGACTTGTTTCTGTACAAACCGCCTACCCGTATTGCTTTCTCGATTTCCTTAACATCCGCATTCGCAAGCGTTTTGGGAGCTATCTCATATACCTGTGACAAGTTTTTGTAAGCTCGGTCACGATTCCTATCGTTGGTAGCTTGAGACAAAACCGTTCTAATCAGAGTTGGGAAAGGTTCTCGAACCGACTTCGTCCACTCTGGATGACCAAACTTGTCTTCGAGAATGTGTAGAATCTGGCTGGCTCTGTCCTTCTCGTCCATGCTCTGTCGCCAATTCTTTAAAGGCAGTAAATAGTAATACGAAGCAATAGATAAGCCTAGTAGGGTAGCTAAAAATGCAACGCGCAAAAATTTTTCAAGAACAAATAAAAGAAAATGAAACTCTATTTTTGGCACTACGTCTGGAGACAAAGAATGCAAACTTGATTCTCTTAAGCGAGGGAGAAGACCAGTTAGGCACACTGGCAGTAGCAATACCTCAAGCCGAAAAAATGCTTGGTCCTCCATTATCATCGATTTTGCTGGGCGATCGAAACACTATCACTGCACGGCTCCTAGCTGAACGACTCGCCCAGAAAACCGGAAAGATCGCTTTGGCGTCTTTGTTCGCCAAAACAATCAGCGAGCGAGAAGCTGGACCCGTTTTCCTAAAGTTATTTGAAAAAACCCTCAAAGAAGAAAAGGAGAGTGCCGAAAGAAAATGAGTTTGCGCAGTTTTTTGGGTGCGATGCACAAAAGAGGAGAAATTGTAGAGGTTAAAGAAGAGGTTTCGCCTCGCTTTGAAATATCCTCTATCCTAAGGGAGTTTGACAGTGGCCCAATTCTTTACTTCGACGCTATCAAAGGATACAATACGAAAATAGTGGCTGGAGTCTGTGGAACGCGACAACGCCTCTGTTGGGCTCTTGGCGTTGACACTGAAAACCTCTATCAAAGGCTAATCAACGCTTGGCAAACCCAAACTCAACCGAAGAGGGTTAAAAGCGGACCAGTAAATGAAGTGGTTGAGAAAGCCAAATTACCTAAGATTCCAATTTTAACCCATTTTGAACGCGACGCTGGACCCTATATAACCTCAGCTATTGTGTCGGCTCGCAGTACGGATGGAAAAATCGAAAATGTCTCGGTTCACCGTCTGCAAGTATTAGATGATAGCCACCTCGCCATCAGACTTGTGCCCCGACACCTCTTCAAACTGTGGCAAATGGCAAAAGAGCAAAAACAGAACTTAGATGTGGCTATAGCCATTGGCACACACCCCGCCGTAATGCTGGCTGCGTCGTCGCCTGTTCCTTTTGGCGTGAGCGAGTTCGGCGTGGCAAACACATTGTTGAACAATAAACTGCGGCTAATAAAGTGTGATAGCGTGAATGCTTACGCTCCTGCAGACGCGGAAATCGTGTTGGAAGGCAAAATATCAGTTGACAAGGAGGTTATTGAAGGCCCCCTCGTCGACATAACGGGAACATACGACATTCAACGAAAACAACCAGTAATCGAACTAGTCAGCATGATGCACCGCCGAGACCACATATATCAGGCGTTACTGCCTTCGGGAAGCGAACACAAACTTTTGATGGGTCTGCCCCACGAAGCAATGATTTGGGAAGCAGTCTCCAAAGTGGTGCCTTCGGTTAAGGCTGTAAATCTATCCATAGGTGGATGCGGTTGGCTCCACGCCATAATATCCATGGAGAAATTAGTTGATGGAGACGCCAAAAACGCGTTGGCAGCGGCCTTCAGCGCTCACCCCAGCCTTAAGCATGCAGTTGTGGTCGATACGGACGTAGATGTCTTCAACCTCTGCGAGGTGGAATGGGCAATCGCCACGAGATTTCAAGCCGGCGAAGACCTGATAATGATTCCAAACGCTAGGGGTTCAACACTTGATCCATCAGCCGACCAAGAAACCGGACTCACAACCAAAGTTGGCATAGACGCCACTCGACCTTTAACCAAACCTAAAGAAAAATTCGAGCGGGCAAAGATTCCATTAAGCAAAAGAACAACTGAAATTATCGATGCGTTGAAAAAGGGCTTAGAAAGGAGGTAGTCATGGATCGTCAGACAGCGTCAAAGCAAGAGTTAAAACGTGTCCTCGGCTTGTTTGACGCTACGGCCATCAGCCTAGGCGCCATTATAGGGGCTGGAATCTTCATTGTAACCGGAATAGTTGCTGGACTGGCGGGACCAAGCGTCATCGTCTCTATCGTTATCGCTGGTGTCATCGCTTCGTTTACAGCCCTAAACTTTGCTCAACTAAGCGCTTACATGCCTCGAGAAGGTGGAGGCTACGAGTTCACCTATCGCCTAATTTCGCCCTACGCCGGTTTCGTAGCCGGGTGGATGTGGGTTTTCTCCAACGTTTTCACAGGCGCCGCGGTTTCACTCGGCTTTGCTCAGTATCTAATGACTCTCTTTCCCTTTCCTCTTTTACCAGTCAACGTTGTAGCCGCTGTCTTTTGTTTTGCTTTTACTCTTCTCAATTATGTGGGTGTTCGCCAGTCCGCGATGGTTAATAATGCCTTAGTTGTGGCTAAGATTTCGATTCTGTTGTTCTTCATCGCCCTGGGTTTGAGTTTCATCCACATAAGCAATTTCGAGCCGTTCATGCCAAGAGGGCTTTCAGGCGTATTCGAAGGAGCTGCACTGATCTTCTTTGCTTATGGTGGATACGCTAGAGTTACAACAGTAGCTGAAGAGGTGAAGGATGCCAGTCGTACAATTCCCAGAGCTATTGTTTTGGCCTTGGCCATATCAACAGTGCTCTATGTGTTCATCAGCTTCATCGCGATGGGACTGGTTGGATCGCAGAGTTTAGCGGCTTCTGATTCGCCCTTAGCTGACGCCATCGGTGTTACAGGAAATGCTGCAGCAGTGTTTGTGGTTTCGCTCGGCGCCATGATTGCCACCGCCAGTGTGCTACTGATGACCATACTAGGTATGTCAAGAATGACCTTTGCAATGGCGAGAAACGGTCAACTGCCTACCTTCTTAAGCTGGATACATCTAAGGTTTCACACTCCCAAATATGCAGTCTGGGCAACGGGCGCTTTGTCTTCCATTTTGGTGTTCGCAGATTTCTCCCGTGTTGTGGCCGTCGGCACTTTTGCACTACTTTTTCATCACGCACTCGTAAACCTCGCAGCTGTTAAGCTGAGAGCCGAGAACAGACGCTACCCCGTTTTTGTTTCAGTTTTGGGTCTTCTTCTCTGTCTTGTCCTTCTAGCTTTTCTTTCCATAGACACTTGGGTTATCGGAATTGCTGGTTTAACCGCTGGCTCATTTTATTATGCGATGGTAGAAGCAAAAAAACAAAAGAAGACGCTTCATACATCTCTGTTAAAGAATTTGCTTTAAAGCGTGCACCCGTTTCGGAAAACACTTATTTTACATTAAGTTCCTTGAACCGTTTGATCGCATAATCCACAATCTTTCTTGCTTCTTCGGCGTTTTTCCATTCTTTAAACTTCACCTACTTACGCGGTTTCAGCTTCTTGTAGGTTTCAAAAAATTCCTGAATTTCCTTCAATTTATGCTCGTTTTGCTTATAAACTCCATTTCAGCGTTTCTATATATGGCGTGTGCACCTTGAAAACAAAACGAAGATTTTCAAGAAAGCAAGTGCAAACAAGACTTCGAGCTGGCCTTAGTTGATGATGAGCACGGAAGAACTTCTTAGGCTGTCAATTGACGAGCTTCTTGTTCGTTTGAACACTTCACAGGTGGGCCTTACTTCTCAAGAGGCTGAAGAGCGTCTTAAAACCATAGGTTTTAATGAACTTGCCAAAAAGAAGAGACGAACCGGTATTGTTGAGTTTCTTTTTCACCTAAGAAATCCCCTAGTAGCCATGCTACTGTTTGCAGGCTTGATCTCAGGTTTTCTTGGACAGATAATAAACGCCACTATCATATTTTCAATAGTTCTTCTAAGCGTGGTTCTTGACTTTTATCAAGAATCCAAGGCTGAGAAGGCCGCTGAAGCGCTGAAGGCAAGGGTAGCTACAACTGCAACCGTTCTCAGAGATGGCGTTAAGAAAGAAATCAGGCTTTCTGAAATCGTTCTAGGCGACATAATCTATCTTTCTGCTGGAGACATTGTACCAGCCGATTCAAGAGTTGTCACTGCAAAGGATTTATTCGTAAACCAGTCTGCTTTGACAGGCGAGTCCTTTCCGGTGGAAAAAACAGCCGATCCATTGAAGGATAAAGGCGCCGAAATCACTGAATGGGATAACTGTCTCTTCTTGGGAACTTCTGTTGTAAGCGGAACGTCTATTGCCGTTGTGGTAAAAACTGGAAGCTCAACTGAGTATGGAAAGATTGCCAAAAAGCTTGCTGCCAGAGAACCTGAAACCGAGTTCGAGAGAGGACTTAGAAGGTTCGGTTTTCTTATGATGGAAGTTACGCTATTTCTTGTCTTGTTTGTCTTTTTCATTAATGCGCTTTTTTTACGTGGAGTGCTGGAGTCGCTTCTTTTCGCCGTGGCTTTGGCGATTGGCTTGACTCCTGAACTCTTGCCCATGATTATGTCAATTAATCTCTCGAAAGGCGCACTTGAAATGTCTAAGAAAGGTGTTATCGTAAAGCGTCTGGCGTCTATTCAGAATTTTGGGAACATGGATGTTTTGTGCACGGACAAAACTGGCACGCTTACAGAGAACAAGATAACACTTGTGTTGCACGTGGATCTGGACGGAAAAGATAGTGAAAAAGTTCTGTTGTATTCCTTCTTGAACAGTTTTTATGAAACAGGATTGAAAAGCCCGCTCGACGACGCCATATTGAAGTACAAAGAGATTGATGTTAAAGATTATGAGAAAATAGACGAGGTCCCATTTGACTTCACAAGAAAGCGGGTCTCGATAGTAGTTGAGTACGAAAGACAGCGATTTTTAGTCGCCAAAGGAGCCCCTGAAGAGATCATCAAAGTATGCTCTTACTGCGAATCTGAAGGCAAGACATTCGATTTGACAAGCGAGTTCCAGAGAAGAATTGAGCAGGAATATTACGACTTGAGTTCTCAAGGATTCAGGGTTTTAGGAGTTTCATATAAAAAGGTCAAAGAAAAGAAGACACAATATTCAGTGAGTGATGAAATTGACATGGTATTCTTGGGTTTCGTAGCGTTTCTCGACCCGCCGAAACAAACTGCCCGGGAATCTCTCCAGATATTAAGCAAAGATGGGGTGGAATTAAAAATTCTAACAGGCGACAACGAGTTGGTCACTAGAACTACATGCGACCAATTGGGTTTTGAAATCAAAGGCGTTGTCCTTGGAACCGAAATTGCCCAAATGCAAGAGGATGCCCTAATACTAATCGTTGAGGAAGCAAACCTCTTTGCAAGAGTAACTCCAGCTCAAAAAGACAGAATTATGAATGCATTGAAAAATAATGGGCATGTTGTTGGTTTTCTCGGTGATGGCATTAATGACGCTCCTTCTCTGAAGACAGCGGATGTTGGCTTATCAGTTGAAAATGCAGTAGACGTTGCAAAAGAGTCAGCTGACATTATACTTTTGCAAAAGGATCTAACGGTTCTTCAAGAAGGAGTTTTAGAAGGTAGAAAAACCTTCGGCAACACCATGAAATACATTAATATGGGAACAAGCTCGAATTTCGGCAACATGTTCAGCGTCGCAGGAGCGTCTATATTTCTGCCATTCCTGCCTATGCTTCCCATACAGATACTTCTGAACAATCTTCTTTATGATCTATCTGAGGCAACGATACCAACCGACAATGTTGATCCAGAGTATGTGGAGAAACCTAAACGGCTTGACATTTCCTATATAAGGAGATTCATGATCTTTCTTGGTCCGATAAGTTCTATCTTCGACTTCCTCACATTCTTCATAATGTTATTTATGTTCAAAGCGACTGTGTCGCAGTTTCAAACTGCCTGGTTCATTGAGTCTTTATCTACACAGACGTTAGTTGTTTTTGTTATAAGGACGAGGAGGACGCCATTCTATAAGAGCAAACCAGGAAGGTTTTTGCTTTTCAGCAGTTTAACTGTAGTAGCCTTTGCTCTGATAGTACCATTTACGCCACTGGGCTCACTCTTCGAATTTTCAGCACCACCATTAACATTCTTTTTAATTCTGGTAGGCTTGATTGGCGCATACTTGTTACTGGTTGAAATTGTCAAAAAATGGTTCGTCAAACGATATTCTCATCGGCTTGACCAAGTTTTTGTCGTGCCAAGAAAAGCTGAATACAAACCGAGTATGTGATGGTAGTCATGACGGTGCGCAAGCTGTTTGAATACATTGTTTCAAAGGCGATAGTCTCGCTTCTACCTCGTTGAGAGCGGGCGCATAAAAAGCGGTTTTTGCCGAGTTGGTCATAATTGTGCCTACGCCCATGTCCTTTATCCATGTGACAAGAAGGCAGGTGTCACAAAGCACGCGTCCGCCGGCACGCTCAATTACTGCAACATGGTTTTTCATTTTTTCTTTCACATGTCTAGATGTGCAAACCCAGAGCCCCACATTTTTGCGCACTTTTTTCGCCTGCAGAGTCTGGGCCACTTTCTTGACCTCGTTTATGGAGCAGTGAGGGCATCCGATGAAGACTAGGTCTGGTGTCTGGTCTGTCGTGCAGAGACTGGACGCTGTCTCTTCAACTTCTTTAGGTTCGACTGAGATGGTCTCGAGTTTCTGCCTTCTGATCAGAGCTTCGGTGTAGAATAAGGCTGTCATGCCGCTTGAGGCCATCGCTGCGCCCAACTGCTTTAACTGGTCGTCTGAGCCTCGCAGTCCCGCAAATGAAGGAGTTTTTTCCTTTAACAATTCGCCCAGATAGATTCCAAGTGCCCCGTAATCCGTTTCGGTTCGAAGCTTCATGTCCAATTTCACCAGCACGTTTGGTTGACGATTTTCTGGCTGGTGCAATCCATAATTTGGAGTTTTACCAACCAAGGCTGCAGCTAAGGCGCTTGGAGCTCCCTCACGGTTTGTCCATGCGTTTAAAATCGAGTTGGCATAGACCACAGCCGAGGACTCGGACCAAGCCAAGTGCTGGCCAGATTTAGGTTTTTGAAGGTAGTACGGCGTGCAAGTCAGCGTGGGATTGATGAGCATTTTTTGGTAGAGGTTGATTATTTGAGTTTGTTTTGCAAGGCGCTCCTTTGAATAATGTTTCACAAGATACTCTTTGTCTAAGCTTGAGGGATTAAGAGTAGCCAGCGTCTGAGCTCTGCCTCCTTCGTTGGCCAATTCGTTGAGGAAGTCAATCGCAGCGTCGCCTAGATGCTTATAGGATACTCCTGACAAGTGCGCTGAATGAACTGAAATAAGTCTTGTGGCGTCAAACAAGTCGCCGAGGCGAACTAGAATCTTCATGGCAACCTGAATGGCCCAACCGCATTCGCCGTCTAACATGCGCTCTTCCTGTTTGGTCAAATACATTATTAATCTCTCCTGCTTTCTATTTTCACTGTTCCTTTGTCGCCGTCAACCTCAACCACGTCGCCCGTTTCAATTTGTTGAATGTCGATTTTGTCAATCATTGGGACATCGGCGATGATGGCGCCCACAACAATCACGGTGTCGGCAACCTGATTAACGATGGCTTTGGGTCCAAAACCTTTCTTCACCAATGAATAGAGCACGTAGCTGCCGACTGTGGAACCGTGACCATAGGGAAAACAGAGAACTTTATCTTTAATCGATTCACCCTGCAGATCATGGTTTTTCTCAACAATAACGCCAGAATTGTAATCCACGCCTCCCAGAAAGCTGATAGGCTTAGTTGAGACGAGGGCTGTTCCTCTGCAGCGTCCAGAGACTATTCCACGTCCTTTGAGAGTCTTACCATGCGAAGGCATTTCTCTCAGCCCTTTACGGTTAGAAAGATATTTGCGCTGAAGATGGAATTCCGCCTAACAGTTTGGATGCAGCTGCGCCTACTTTCTCTCTCTGTTCCTCATCTGTGTAAACTCTCAGTATGTTTATGAACCCTTTTAAAACATCAAATATGCCAGATGTGTCGCTAAGTCTCTGCGGCACTTTTTTGCCTTCCCGTGTTCTATAAAACACTGGAATCTCCATGGGTTCAAGCAAAACAGAGTGACTGTATGGCACAGAAGGCAGAGTTGGCACATCGATGATCACTGTGCTGGGTTCAACCTTTGCCTCAGAGGCAATCTGCTCGCGGAGTTGGTTGCGAATTTCCTCAACGCCAAATATGCTTGAAACCGTTTTGTCTCGCACATAGAAGGTTTGTTCGTAGGCGCACTTCAGCAGTTTGCGTTTCTCCAGGTTTTTGATGATTTTTTGGGACTTACTGGAAGTTTTTAACATGGTCCAGACGATATAGTCGTCGTATGCCAAGTATTCTTCAGGGTTTTTGAAGTCTATTAAGCCGAGTTCATCTTTGGCTTGTTCCATTGCCATGGCGAGCATTAGTTGCGCGGCTCTTCCCACTCGGTGAAAATATATGCTGCGGAAAGATTCAATTCGGGCTAATATGAATGATTCTAGTGCTGATAGTGCGCCCAAGTCAACCGCCAAGTTCTGGTCAAGCACGTCGAGGGTTTGGATGAGACGGAAGACATCAATGTAACCATATTGAGCGCCCGTGTGATAAGTGTCGCGAACCACAAAGTCTAGTTTGTCTACATCAACGGCGCTTCTTATTATTTGATCCATAAAGGCTTTGCCCGATTTGTTCAGCCATCCCACAGACAATTTAGCCACTAAGTCTGGGTCAAATCCTAAATTGCTGATAACATCTTTCAACTCGGATTTCTGAACTATCCAAACGTTCACGTCCTCATGCGTTTTGTGCAGGAACTTGACGAGTAAGTGCTCAAATACGTGGGAGAAAGGCCCATGACCCACATCATGGAGTAAAGCGGCTATTCGAATGGTTTGGTATTCTTCATCGCTGAGTAGCTGAGACAAGTAGGGGTTTTCAGCCGTCAATCCAGCTAAGTGCATGACGCCTAAGCTGTGTTCGAATCGGGTGTGGTTGGCGCCTGGATAAACGTATTCTGCGCCGGCGAGTTGTCGCAATCTTCGAAGACGTTGCACTGGATACGAGTCAATTATTTGTTTTTCTGCTTCGGTAATGTAAACATAGCCTAAAACTGGGTCTTTGATTTCGCCCCAATACCGACGCATAAAGTTGTTGCTCTCCTATGTTTGTTAGAAGTTCATTTTTGTCAATGCTATTAAAGCAATCGATTCTGCGCCCCAGCTGTGGACGAAAGTCATTTATTTTGAGGTGTTTTTTCTCATCTTGAGAGTAGGGCGAATTCATGGCAAAAACGAAACGCGGAATCTTCATCTGCATTGAGGGAATAGATGGCAGTGGAAAGACGACTCAAGCCCGTCGTTTAGTGAAAAATCTGAAGTTGAGAGGCTTCAATGCAGTTTATACGACTGAGCCCAGTCGAGGCAGGGTAGGTGAGTTTATTAGGCGTTATGTATTAGACAGAAAGAAACGTTTACCAATTGCGGTTGAAGCCTTGCTCTTCGCCGCTGACCGAGTTGACCATGTGGAAACCAGCGTTAAACCCGCGCTGGAAAACGGAGAGATTGTGGTTTGCGACAGATACATTTACTCTACACTGGCGTATCAGGGAGCCGCTGGGCTAAGTTTAGATTGGATTGAGCAAATCAATAGGTTTGCGTTGGTTCCTGACCTCGCCTTGTTTTTGGATGTCCCACCAGAAGTTATGGTGGAGAGATTGCATCGGAAGAGGTCGGTTATGGAAACGTTGGAAAATCAGCGGAAAGTACGTGAAGTATATATGACAATGGTGGACAGTGGGCGCTTAATTCTCATCGATGGGAGCAAGCCTATCATTGATGTGGCTGAAAATGCCTTGGCGGTTGTGCTTGATTTTTTAAAGCGTTCTCAAAGTTTTAGTAGTTAGGATTTTCAAACTTCTTTGCTTTAGCTCCTTGTTTATCTGTCGTATCAAAAATGTGACTAAATCTTCTAGTGGGATGTGCTGTATTCCCCGTTCGTGAACAAGGAAGATTTCCATGACACGCCGAGAAAAACTGAACCTTAAAAGGTTGCAATCGAATTTTAGTGGCTTGCGTTTTCCCTCTGCATCTGTGACGTGATAGCGTGTGGCGCAGAAGAAGTCAAGTATTCTGAACGCGTTTGTGTTTTGTTTGAGGCTCGTTTGGATTCTATCGTATTCCTCTTTATCTATGAAGTTGAATGTAACCTCATCAGCTATTCCAAATTCAAAGTCGACTTTACAGTTGGCGGGTGAAGCCCTTGTAACATTTTTTAAATCGTCAGTTTGCTGGTTGAGTTGATGGAAGACGTGTAACATTGCTTGTTGCAGTTGTTGGGTTGAGATTTGATATGTGAATCTGGCTATGTGGTGGATGGTTGTTGGAAAATTGTCGTAGCGTCCCAACAAGTTTGAGGCACGCATCCTTTTCGCTTTAGTGTTTCATTTTTCTTATTTTTTCCAAGTTCTCTAACAGTTGGGATAGCGTGGCTGTTAGCTTCTCTAGTTGGGCGGGGTCTGTTTCTTCTTTCAGTTTTTTCTCCATTTCTTGAATCTTTGTGAGCACGGTTGATTCCAGTTGGCTCAACAGTATCGGTTTGGTTGCTTCGGTTGGTGTTTCACCCTCTTTAACTATTATTACCCGTTTTTGGCATTTGGCGCACCATATTTCGCCGTTTCTGAGTTTGAACAAGGGTGAGGCGCAAGCTGGGCACGACAGGTCGGTTAGTGTTGCGCCTTGTCGGAGCATATCTACCATGCTTTGGAGTTCTTTCGATTCCTTCGCCATTTGCAGTTTGCCTCTTATAAAAAAGCTTTAATGATTGGTCGGTAATTTGATTATCGCTTTAGTGTGCAGGTTGAGGGGCTTTTCTCTATGGTGGGGAAGAAGAAATTGAAGGATTACGAAGAAAGAATTCAACAGGCCATAGCTGTTCTGGAGCAAGTTTCCGAAGACACAACAACGCCTCGGAACATTAGGAGAGCCGCCAAAAACTCGATAGATGCGTTGCAGGTGCAGGCGCATACTCCAGCGGTTAGGGCTTCTAACACCATTGCATTGTTGGATGAGATTTTACAGGATCCGAACATGCCGCCTTATACGCGAGTTAAGCTTTGGAATGTGATGAGTCTGCTTGAAGCAATAAAAGACTAGCTGCTGCAATAAAAGACCCCCCTAGGTTTTTTGAAATATCAACTGTCATCATTGAGAAGACAGTCTTTCAGTGTGGAAGGAGCATCCTCAGAGGAATCATTGTTAAGAAAAGAGGAAGGCAGTCTAACAGATGTTCTCAGACAAGACAATCATTCCCATTGCTCATAGCTTGGAAGAGGCAATAACATATCTCAAAAGGCTTTACGGCTTATTATTTTGAAGTTTAGTTGTCATCTTTACTTTGAATTCATAATATTCTTGAGAAAGTTAGAACCTGAAATTCTGTAATGCCAGGTCTACGCGCGCGTCGAATAGTAAGCATGTCTGGGATGCTTTAATAACATGTTAATTTGATTGAGAAGTTCTTCCCGTTACCGATTAGCATATATTTTGGTTGTGTTATGTTGTTTTGGATTTCATAGCAATGTAGGTGCTCTGTCTTGCCACCCTTCGACGTCATCATCGTTGGCACGGGTCCCGCTGGCATATTTTCCGCCCTAGAACTCATCAAAAACAATAACACACAACTCAAAATTCTCATGTTGGATCAAGGACCCGACCTAGACAAGCGAAAGTGTCCAGCCAGCCGAGGTTTCGGATGCATCAACTGTGACCCATGCACCCTTCTGCAAGGTTGGGGTGGAGCTGGAGCCTTCAGTGACGGCAAATTGACACTGTCAACAGAAGTAGGCGGCTGGTTAACCGACTACATGAGCAAAGAGAAACTAGCCGACTACATTGATTACGTTGACACCATTTATCGCAGGTTTGGTGCGCCCGAGCACGTTTTCGGAGGCACCCCAGACAAAATAGACGAAATCGAGCGCAAAGCCGCTTTTGCTGGGCTCAAACTCGTCCAACAGAGAATCCGGCATATGGGCACAGAACAATGTGCCCAAATACTGCGCAACATGAAGCGCCATTTGAAAGATAAGGTTGAAATCCAAACAGGAGTCGAAGTAAAAAGTCTAATGGTAAAGAACAACAAGGTTGAAGGCGTGGAAACAATAAAAGGCGAGAAGGTTGAAGGCAAATACGCTATAGTGGCGCCTGGCAGGAGCGGAGCCGAATGGCTTAAGGCTGAGGCTCAAGTATTGGGTTTAAAATCAATTAACAACCCAGTTGACGTAGGCGTCAGAGTTGAAATCCTCGCTTCTGTCATGGAAGAACTAACCGAGGTGCTCTACGAACCAAAATTCATCTATTTCTCCAAATCCTTCGACGACCAGGTGCGCACATTCTGCGTGTGCCCAAGAGGCGAAGTCATAAGCGAATCCTACGAAGGCGTCCTAACAGTCAACGGACAAAGCTACGCCGAACGCAAAACCGACAACACCAACTTCGCTATTCTAGTGAGCACAAAGTTCACAGAGCCGTTTCGGGAGCCAATAGCCTACGGCAAATACATCGCAAGGCTCACAAACTTGCTCAGCGGCGGCATCATCATACAACGTCTCGGTGACCTCGAAAGCGGAAGACGCTCAACCGAAGAAAGAATCAACCGTAGCCTAGTTGTGCCCACATTCAAAAATGCCACACCCGGCGACTTGAGCTTCGTTTTACCGTATCGTTATCTAGCCGACATACGCGAGATGCTACAAGCATTGGATCACGTTACGCCAGGAATCAACTCCAAAGATACACTGCTCTATGGAGCTGAAGTAAAATTCTACACGTCTAGGCTGGAATTAACAAATCATTTAGAAACAAGCATCCACAACCTGTTCACAATAGGCGATGGAGCCGGCGTAACAAGAGGACTAATTCAAGCCTCAGCCTCGGGCATAATAGTAGCCAAGGAAATACTCAAACGCGAGAAAAAAGCCAACCAAATCATAACAGAAAAAGCATAGAAAGTGAAAACTTTTCTTCCTTCACCAAAACTTCCATTTTAAACTGTCCATATACTCATTCAAGGAACGAACATTAAGCGCTATACCGTTATTTTGCTCTAAAACCTTTATGAGAGCAGAAGCTAACTCAAGGTTTGTCACAACAGGAATGTTAAATTCAACAGCCAGCCTCCGAATGGCATACTCATCTCTCAAAACATCAGCATGCCTCACTGGGTTATTTGCCCCGTGATTTGCCAACGGAATATTGATAACCATATGTATTTTTCCCTCTTGAAGATATTCAACAATATTTGGATTCATGCCGGCCTCTCGCACCTTATGCAAAACGGATACATTGTTCACGCCCATGCTGCGCAAAACTTCGGCAGTATGCTCTGTAGCATAGATTTTGAAGCCCATTTTCCTCAGCGCCCTTGCTATGGGGACAACTTTCCTCTTCAATTCCTCTCCGGCAACGGTTATAAGAACTGACCCCTCCTTCGGCGGGATTCTGAAATCTGCTGATTGCAAAGCATTTGAAAAGGCATCTGCAAAGTTTTCTCCCAGACACGCTACTTCTCCTGTGCTCAGCATTTCAACCCCTAGAACTGGATCGGCTCCACTTAAACGCATAAAACTAAACTGGGAAGCCTTCACCCCAACGTGTGTTAGCGGTGGAAGTTCAGTTATTCCAACATCCCTGAATTTTTTACCCAACATTGCTAAAGTGGCGAGTTCTATTAAGTTGACCCCTCGTGTTTTGCTGACGTATGGCATGGATCTTGAAGCACGAAGGTTGCATTCGATAACATAGGTAACTCCGTCCTTCACTAAAAATTGAATGTTGTAGGGTCCCTTAATTTTGAGGGCCCCAACGATTTTTTGTGTGCAATCTTCAATGGCCATTATGACATCGTTGGGCAACGTTTGAGACGGAACACTCATAGTGGCATCTCCACTGTGAACCCCAGCATTTTCAACATGCTCAATAATCGCACCAATCAACGAAATTTCGCCATCAGAAATGCCATCCACCTCAACTTCCTTCGCCCTCTCAATAAACTTAGAGATCACAACGGGATGCTCACGTGAAACTTTTGTCGCCAGTTTTAAGTAGTTCTCTAATTCGCCTTCGGCATAGGCAACTCTCATGGCTGATCCTGACAAAACGTAGCTTGGACGAACAAGCACTGGATAGCCAATTTTTTCAGCGAATTTTTTGGCGTCTTCTGTTGTTGTTAGTTTGCTCCATTCTGGTTGAGGAACGCCAAGCTGATCCAAGAGGGCACTAAACTTTGATCGGTCTTCAGCTTGGTCTATACTCTCTCCAGAGGTGCCTAGCAATTTTACTCCAGAATTTACCAGTTTTAGGGCAAGATTGTTTGGAATCTGTCCCCCAACGCTCGCTATGACGCCGAATGGATTTTCTTTGTCGTATATGTCCAAAATTCTCTCGAGACTCAAATCTTCAAAGTAGAGCTTATCGGACATGTCATAATCCGTTGAAACTGTTTCAGGGTTATAGTTGACCATTATTGCTTCTTGGATGCCGTTCTTTTTTAGAGCCCAAATGGTGTTGACGCCGCACCAGTCAAATTCAACGCTTGACCCTATTCTGAAAACGCCTGCTCCAAGAACCATAACTTTGCTCTTACCCGAGCGAAAATCTATGTCATCCTCGTCTCCACCGTAGGTTAGGTAGAGATAATTTGTTTTAGCTGGCCATTCAGCCGCAAGCGTGTCTATTTGCTTGACCACTGGAACGATGTTTGCTTCTTTTCTTAGCTTTCGTATCTCCATTTCGCCTGCTTTGAGGCAAATTGCAATCTGTTCATCGGAAAATCCGAGGCGTTTTGCCTCTTTAATCACTTCTAGGATGTCATCGTCTTCTAAATCCTTGGAGCGCAGCCTCTTCTCCATGTTAATGACGTTTTCAATTTTATGCAGAAAGAACGGGTCAATGCCACTCGGTTGGTAAATCTCTTCAATTGAAATGCCCTGCTTCAAGGCTTTGACCACTTTAAAAAGCCTTTCATCCGTAGGGTTGGCCAAGACATCTTTAATTGTCTCTATTGATTCATATTCGCCGTCTTCTGGATTGCAAACCAGCCCTACTTTTCCAATGTCCAGCATACGAACAGCTTTTTGGAAAGCTTCTTCAAGGCATCTTCCAATAGCCATGACTTCGCCAACGGATTTCATTTGAGGACCAATATGTCGGTCTACGTTTCTGAATTTTTGCAGATCCCATCTTGGAAACTTAACCACGACATAATCAACAGCTGGCTCAAAACAAGCGGTTGTAACTCCTGTAACCATGTTAATCAGTTCGGAAAGCAGATAACCAATCGCCAGTTTAGTTGCTATATAAGCCAAGGGGTAACCTGTCGCCTTGCTAGCAAGCGCTGAACTTCGCGACATTCGCGCGTTAACTTCTATAGCGCCGTGCTCCTCTGATTTTGGATGCAACGCCCACTGAATGTTACATTCGCCGACAATGCCTAAACTTTGTATAACCTTTATCGAAGCCGCACGGAGCAAGTGATATTCACGGTTATTCAGAGTTTGCGCGGGAGCTACGACAATTGAGTCGCCGGTGTGAATCCCCATTGGGTCGATATTTTCCATGCTACAGACTGCTAAGCAATTGTTAGCGTAGTCACGCACGACCTCGAACTCGATTTCTTTCCAGTGGCCCACGTATTCTTCAATGAGCACTTGCGATATCATGCTCTGAGCTAGGGCTCGATTAACTATTTCCTTTAATTCAACCTCGTTGTGGGCTACTCCTGACCCTTTACCGCCCAGAATATACGCCACTCGAACGATAACAGGGTAGTCTATCTCTTTGGCCACATCAATAGCTCCTTGAACGGAAGTAGCGGATTTACTTCTAGGCACAGGAATGTCTGCCCGAATCATTGCCTGTTTAAAAAGTTCTCTGTCCTCGGTGTCTTCTATCGCTCTGACAGGTGTCCCTAAGACTTTGACATTGTATTTCTCGAAAACACCTCTCTTGGCAAGTTGAACCCCGCAATTTAGGGCTGTTTGACCCCCGAATCCTAGGAGAATTCCGTCGGGTCTTTCTTTTCCAATGACTTTTTCAACGTATTCCGGCGTGACAGGTAAAAGATACACTTTTCCTGCTAAACGCGGGTCGGTCTGAATTGTTGCTATGTTGGGATTCACTAGAACGGTTTCTATGCCCTCTTCCTTTAAGGCTTTGAGGCATTGACTCCCAGAGTAGTCGAACTCGGCGGCTTCTCCAATCTTTATAGCTCCACTTCCAAGCACCAAAACCTTATGTACCCACTCAAATTTTGGCATTTCACACACACCTCGCCAGCTTTAAAAATTCGTCAAACAAAAACTCCGTATCGTAGGGACCAGACCCAGCTTCAGGATGCCACTGAAAAGCCAAAGCTGAGTTGCCCTTGTGTCTTATTCCTTCAACTGTTTTGTCATTGGCGTTAATGAACAACACGTCTAAACTGGTTTCTTTTAGAGATTCTGCATCCACAGCGTACCCATGATTCTGTGTTGTAATGTAGCATCTGCCTGTTTCCAAATTGAGCACAGGTTGATTTTGAGACCTGTGTCCATACTTGAGTTTAAAAGTGCCTCCACCCATAGCCAACGCTAAAATCTGAATCCCCAAGCATACGCCCATTACGGTGGTCTTTTCCTCAATCAGCTCTCGGACGCATTCTATAGTTTTCATGCATTTTTTCGGATTCCCTGGACCGTTGCTCACCAGCACACAAGTCGGTTTATATTCCAAGATTTCCTTTGCCGAGAAATCGTATGGCACTCTTACGACATCTATTCCACGTTTCAGAATGTTTCTTACAATGCTGCATTTGACGCCGCAGTCAATCAAAGCAACTAATTTGTTTCCTCCAGCTTTGTGATTAATCGGCTCTTTAACTGTTACCTCTGCGACCAAGTTTCTTAGGTTTGGATCTGGAATTTTCTTGACTTCTTCCAAAAGTTTTTCAACGTTAGGTTCTTCATTCTCTTCGCATACTTGTAGAATTCCGAGCATGACGCCTTTGGCTCTGAGTTTCTTTGTGAGTCTTCTGGTGTCGATTCCGTAGATGCCTGGAACGTTTTCGTTTTCTAACCATTCGTCTAGGGTTTTTGTCGAAGCCCAGTGGTAGGGTTGCTTGCATAAGTCATGAACGACAAGACCTGTCACCTTGACGCTTTCAGACTCAAAATACAACGGAATGCCCAGTCTGAGCTCGTAGGGTGGAACACCATAATTACCGATAAGAGGGTAGGCAAGTGTTAGAATCTGCCCCTTATAAGATGGATCAGTTAACGCTTCTGGATAGCCAACCATAGACGTTGAGAACACAATTTCGCCCGAAACCTTCTTTACTGCACCAAAGCCGTAACCAACAAAATAGGAACCATCTTCTAAAACTAGGACAGCTTTACCACATTTGTTGGAGCTAAGCTGAGGACCCAAAGCCCTATCCTACCTCTCAGCTCGAACTTTTAAATTTTACGATGCTCGGGTTGTTTGAGGATGAATATGACTTGACTATAGACTGCAGTTTGTTTTCTGCCTCGGCTATTTTGAGTTTTTTCTTAAACAGATTAGACTTCGACAGGGTTATCCACTGTTTTCGAATTTTAAGCATCCTTTCAACTTCAATTGGAGAAGGCCCACCTCTTACATTATAGGTTTCAACGAGCTTCGAGAGGTCTGTAGATTCGCGTATGTCCTCCACATTGATGTTGAGATTAAGACCAGCGGAGTCTTTGGCGACTCTTTGAAGCAATTCTGGTGTCGCATTGGATAGGGTTAATTTAGATTCTGTTAGGATTCTAACGAGTGAGCCGACTATTCTGTGCGCTGTTCTAAACGGAACCTTATATTTTCGAACGAGCATATTGGCCAATTCCGTCGAAGCGGAGAAATTGAGAAGGGCCTCTTTGAAAACTCTTTTGAGTAACCTCAAGTTGGAAATGAGTTTAGAAAGCATATCCAAGGAACTGGTAACACTTTCCAGAGATTCCCAGAGTCGAGGGGTAATCTCCTGAAAATCCAAATTATAGCTGGACGGCAGTGCCTTCATGGTGGTGGCAGAGGTAACGAAGTTGCCGAGTACGTGGCTTGATCTTGCACGGATGATTTCAAGAACTTCTGGATTCTTCTTTTGAGGCATTATACTACTTGTTGAGGAAAAACTATCTGGAAGCTCGATGACGCCAAAATCTGAAGAATTCCAAACAATCAAATCTTCGGCTAAACGACTAGTGTTCACAGTTATTATCGTGAGACTTGCCATGGTTTCTAGGATAAAGTCTCGGCTGCTCACGGCGTCAATGGAATTCTCTAGGACTTGACTGAAACTCAAAAGTTCAGCGACTCTTTCGCGGTTTATTGGAAAACTTGAAGTTGCTAGGGCTCCTGCACCCATGGGACATAGATTGACTCGCTGATAAATCTCCTTCAACCTCTGCAGGTCTCTCTCCAAAGCATCAACGTGGGATAGGAGATAATGGGCGAAGGTTACTGGCTGCGCTGGTTGCAGGTGAGTGTATCCCAAAATGACTGTTTTCACATGTTTCTCAGCAAGTTTAGTTAAGGCTTCTTGCAGTTTTACCACAGAAAGCATTGAGTTAACCAAGTTTTCCCGTAGCTCTATTCTAATGGCTGTCGAAACCTGATCGTTCCTACTCTTGGCAATATGTAGGTTTCCACCGATTTCTGGGCCAACCCCTTTAATGACTTCATCTTCAACAGCCACGTGAACGTCCTCAACTGTAGGCTTCAATTTCATCTTGGATAGTTGGCTTAATGCCTGGAGAAGCTTAACTCCATCTCGCCGCTCGATAATTTTTTGTTCCATCATCATGGCTACATGAGCTTCGTTAATTTTGATTACAGCCTTCAACAGCCTTCTGTCGCTTTTGATGGAAGAGGTGAATTTTACCACGTCTTTTCTCGAAGACGGTAGTCTTCCTCCATGTAAGATTTCAGACGTCTTAACCACCCTCAATGGCTCTTAGTGCAACAAAAATTCGGATCATTTGTAACTTAGTAAACTTTAGAACACTTCTACATTTTTTCTTTAATTGTATTCCTTTTCAATAAATTGAACATCTTTGTTTGTAGCCCCCATAGCTCGATGAAGCCTTCAGAGCAGGATTGATTGAAAGTTGTCTGGGTGCCGTAGGTTACTAGATTTAGGTCGTAAAGAGACAAGAGTGAGGAACGCCCAACGACTTGTAGTCCGCCCTTGTACAGTTTCATCCGGATTTGGCCAGATACACGCTCCTGAGTTTTGTTGATAAAGGCTTCAATGTCCTCTCTAAGGGGCTCCATCCATAAACCGGTGTAAACTAGGAATGCCCATTGAGCGTCGATTTGTTGTTTGAACAAAAATTCGTGGCGTGTCAAAACCATCTTTTCTAAGTCTTTGTGGGCTTCTAAGAGGATCGTTGCGGCTGGGCACTCGTAGACTTCTCTTGATTTAATGCCAACAAGTCGATCCTCCATATGATCAATGCGTCCAACCCCGTGTTTTCCAGCAATTTTATTTAGCATCTCAATCAAAGTCGTTGGTTCTAGGTTCTCCCCGTTTATGGCGCATGGAACCCCGCCTTCAAATTTGACAATGACGTATTCAGGTTTATCTGGAGCCTTTTCGGGCGAAACCGTCCATTCAAAAATGTCTTCCGGCGGCTCCTGTTCAGGGTCTTCCAGAGGCCCACATTCGATTGATCTGCCCCAAAGGTTTTGGTCTATACTGTACGAGTTTGCCAAGCGAGATATTTGAATTCCGTTTGCCTTTGCAAATTCTATTTCTTCGTCCCTCGATAATCCCCACTCTCGAACTGGGGCAATTATTTTGAGGTTTGGGGCCAGCGACTTGATGGTCACGTCGAAACGAACTTGATCGTTGCCCTTGCCAGTACAGCCATGAGCAATGGCTACAGCTCCTTCTTTCTCTGCGATCTCAACAAGTTTGAACGCGATTAGTGGACGGGACAACGCGCTACTTACCGGATATTTTCCCTCGTAGAGAGCGTTTGCCTTTATGGCTGGAAAAACGTAGTTGGCGACAAACTCTTCTCTGGCGTCTATTGAATAATGCTTTTTAACCTCGAGACTTTTCGCCTTTTCCTCTACCGCTTCCAAAGCGCTTTGTTGGCCAACTTCTAGCGTTACCGTTATAACGTCAACGTCATACTTTTGTTGAAGCCATTTTACCATCACGGATGTGTCTAGTCCACCAGAGTAGGCTAATACAACGGTGTCTGCCATTGCTCTCCCCGGCTCCACCACGATAGTTTGAGAAAATCTTATATACTTTTTGGTCAATATGATGAAAAATTAGATAAAAGTGACCAAAAATGGTCAATTCCATATCTAAAATCGTACAAACCTTAATTGACAACGATGTCTCGCTGCAAGACGCATTACAGAAGGATTATGGCAACTACAGTGCAATGGCTAGGATGTTAAGACCAAAAGTGAAGGAGATTTTGGGGCGAGACATCAAACTTGAAAGCATAATAACTTCGGTTAAACGCGCTAAGGCAGGCTACAAACCGCTGGCGGGAAACATAACCAAAGTCATTGCAGAGAGTATCATCAACATTAGAACTGATGTAGCCAAAATTTCAGTTGACAAGACGAGGAGAAATTTAGAAAAAATTAGAAAAACCATAGCCAATTTTTCAGAAGAATTTTTTCACATCATAGAGGGGACATCTGCTATAACGTTAATATTCGATCAAAAATTGCTTGATGAGATTTACTCCCTATTTCCGGAAAAGGAGGTGTTGGATAAAAGACAGAATTTGGCTGCCATTTTTATTTGCAGTCCCAGAGAATTGATAAGTACACCTGGGTGCGTGCTGGCTTTTTATAACGTAGTTTCAAGAAGACACATTAACATAGAAGAAACCATGAGCTGCTTCACAGACACGATTATAGTGTTGAGCATGGAAGACGTGAACAAAGCCTTTGCTGCACTGACAGACCTGATCACAGAAGCCAGAAAACAACTGACAAAAAAATAAGATAGTTGAACCGATTCAAAATCTGGCTTAGAATATTTTTCTATTAAATATGCTCCTTTTTTGTTGCAAGTTCCGCGCTTAGTAAAGCTGCGCCCGCGGCTCCCCGTATTGTGTTGTGGCCAAGGCAGAGGTATTTGATTGTTAAAACTGGATCGTGTCGAATCCTACCTACGACTATGCTCATTCCTTCACCCGCGTCTCTGTCGAAACGAGGTTGAGGCCTGTTGGGTTCATCTCGAACTATTATTGGATCTTTCGGAGCTGAGGGCAAGTTCAATTCTTGAGGTTCGCCCTTAAAGTTTTCAAAGGCTTCCTTAACTTCCTCTACGCTTGGGTTTTTTTCCAACTTTACATAGACGCATTCTAGGTGTCCGTCTTTAACGTCAACTCTGTTGCAACTTGCGCTTATTGGGATGTTCGCCGGATGCACCTTGGAGCCGTCGAATTTCCCTAGGATTTTCAATGTCTCCAATTCCATCTTCTCCTCTTCGTTGGGAATATAAGGTACGACATTGTCAATTATGTCTAGCGAGGCTACGCCTGGATAACCTGCCCCACTTAGGGCTTGCATAGTTGAAACGACCACGCTTTTTAGGCCGAAAGCCATCAGCGGCTTTAACGTAATCGCCAACTGGATTGTGGAGCAGTTAGGGTCTGTGGAGATGAAGCCGTTCCACCCTCTTCTCTTCTTTTGAGTTGAAATCAAAGCTAGATGATCTGGATTAACTTCAGGAATTATGAGTGGCACATCCTCTTCCATTCTGTGCACACTCGCCTTGCTGAAAACAGGATACTCTTTGGCGAATTCCTCTTCGGCTGGGCCGGCGATGTTTGCTGGAAGAGAAGAGAATACTAGGTCAACATTGCCAGCCTTTTTAACGGATTCAACATCTGTGTTCACTACAGCCATTTCGCCCATTTCACTTGGCATTTCAGATCCTAGAATCCAGTTGCAAGCCTCGCGGTAATTCTTTCCAGCAGAACGTTCAGAAGCTGCAAGCACTTCGATTTCAAACCATGGATGTCCCTGTAATAACTGGACAAATCGTTGTCCAACAGCACCCGTTGCACCTAAGATAGCCACTTTACGCCTCAAAGCTACACCAACCAAAAAAAGGATTCAGCGAAATATTAAGGCTTTATCCTTTCAAAGCTTCTCGTTAAGGTTGAACATAAACTTAAATTAGGTGGGGCTGGGGAGATTTGGACTCCCGTCACGAGCGCCCGAGGCTCATAGCCTAGACCAAGCTAGCCGACAGCCCCCTGGGGCTATTGTGTTTATGGAAAGATTGACTGCAAATTAAGCCTTTTCAATTTGTTGCTTCTTCTGTTTGGAGATCGCTTTTTCAGGCAACGCTTTAGCTTAAAAGCTTACAGTTATTTTAATAACTGTGGTGTCAAGGAGGAGGGCATACTATCTTGGTTCGTCAGCGGCGGCCTGGAGCTCGCGTATTAAAGGCGGTTTCATCTCCCCTGCGCTTGCAGGTTCTCACTCTTCTATTCGATAAGGGACCGCTATCTTACACTGAGGTCATGAATGTTCTCAAGCTGAACCCAAGTAGAGACGCTGGTAAATTCGCTTATCACTTAAAGTTTCTTCTGAAAGCCGATTTAATCGAACCCGATGCTGAAACAAAGAAGTATCGACTAACCGAACTGGGAAGAATGCTTGTGAACGTTACGGAGAGCATTGAGGAACACGCGTTTAAAAGACGCAAAATGATGGTTCGCACTTCTCGCCTAGCCATGGAAGAATTCGACCGCAACAAAATCGCGGCGTCACTTGTCAAAGAGGCCAATGTTCCCCTAGATTTGGCTCAGAAAATCGCGAGAGAAACTGAAGCACGCCTCCTCGAAGTCAAGACCAAATATTTGACGGCGCCCCTCATTCGTGAGTTCGTCAACGCCATCCTCATCGAAAAGGGACTGGAAGAGTACAGACACAAGCTCACTCGTCTCGGATTGCCAGTTTACGATGTTACCCAACTAATTAAGTCGGCTGGCGCAGAGTCACTGGATGTGGAAGTGGTACACGCTGCGGCGGGTGATAGAGTTGTGGAAGAGTATACGCTTCTAAATGTGTTGCCGCGTGATATTGCCGACGCCCATCTCTCTGGCTCGCTTCACCTTAACAACTTAGGCGTTTGGGTTCTCAAGCCCAGCGAATTTATGCACGACCTGCGATTCTTTTTCAAGAGCGGCCTCCGTTTAGGAAGACCCGACTTAGCGGTCGCTTCAAGTCCGCCTCCCAAAAGCCTCGAGTCAGCGCTTACAACAATGTCTAATCTCCTCAAGATTGCCGCAACTGAAGTTTCAGGTGAACAACTAATCGATTTTTTCAATGTGTTTTTGGCGCCCTTTGCCAAAGGACTCGAGAAAGACCGAATCCGCGACAACCTGCGTCTTTTCATCCAAAACGTCAACCAATCGATTATAAACACCGGCTCTCCTATGGAAGCGTCGCTTGGTCTCGAATTGACTATTCCAGATTTTTTGGCAGAGAAGGAAGCCATTGGACCAGATGTAAACAAAGCGGGTCTCTATGCAGACTTTGCAGAGGAAAGCCACTTGGTAGCTTCACTTTTCCTGGAAATACTGCGTGAACAAAGTCAACAAAAACCCGTTTTTCAGCCCAGTCTTATAGTGAAGATTCGACCTGAAGTGTTTCAGAGCAAAGAATATGAGTCTCTTCTTTATCAAGCGCATCAATTAGCAGCTGAAAGGGGTCACCCCTACTTCGCAAACTTGTGCTTTAAAGAACAGACTCACGTTTCCTACACCTCGACTGGATGTCGCCTATCCAATGACTGGAAGGCAGACTGGGAACTAGACACAATTCGTACAAGCAGCCTCGACAGCGTCTTAATTAATCTGCCAAGGATCGCCTATGATTCTGAGGGAAACGCATCCAGTTTTTATGAACTGTTAGACGAGCAGCTCGAGATGGCGCTGCGCGCCCTAGAAATCAAATACTACACGATTAAACAACGCGTTAGAGAAGGCTTACTCCCGTTTCTAAGCCAAAAAACCAACAGCGACCAATACGCCAGACTAGAGAACTCTATCCGCCTAATTAGTTTTGTTGGTTTAAGCCAAGCGGTTGAAGCATCCAGTGGTAAACCTCCCTCAGAAGACAGCAAAGCCTTAGTATTGGCTGAAGAAATCGCAAAGCACATTCGCGGCGAAATAAGGAAAACAGTTCGAAAACCTGAAACCCGTCCAGTCTTAGCCATGATTCCGGGCGTTGAGGCTGCAAAACGACTCGCCCAGTTGGATGTGGAACGCTACGGCTGGGCGCGTGTCAGAACCAGCGGAACCAAGGAGCAACCATCCTACACCGACCTCTTTGCAGTACCGTTAAATTCTAACTTATCTCAGGAAGAGCGCTTGAAAATTGAGGAGAGATTCCATCAATTAGCAATTGGAGGACATCTCACCGTCATGCCACTCAACGACATGGAGCAAGCCCCAGACGAACTCTTGTCCACTACAAGACAACTTGCAATCCGTAGCAAAATAGGATTGTTCGCTTACAATCGGAACCTCTCCCACTGCACACGTTGCCAGAAGATTTTTTTTGGTCAGCCTTCCAAGTGTCCTTTGTGCGGTTCGGTTGAAGCCCTCATCCGATACACTCGACTCTCGGCAAAGTACTCGGCTGTACCTCACGTTGTTTAAGTGAGGCATCCACTTACAGAATGCATATTGTCTGTGTTAATTTTTTGGAAAAATTGTCTAAAATTTTAAATGATTTATTCCAAAAAATTTAAGTGAAAAAGTCCATGCGAAAAATGTACAAAAAATTGTATAAAGAAACCATATAATTAATGCTTTAAAGTGAGGTATTTACATAGGAATTTGTATGTAAAATTAAAGACCAGAGCCGACATTAAAGGTTCTCCACCTCGTGCAGGTGTACTCATGACTTCTTTGAACAGTGGAAGGGGAGGATGAATCCACAAGATGGATAGAATGCCTGTTTGCTTTGGTCGATGGGCGCTTGAAAGTTCGAACAAGTGCGAGCATTGCACGAATCAAATAGAATGTTACAACAGAATGCGAGAAAACGAAAAGAGGCAAGAAGCAGAGGAAAGGGTGAGAAACACACCTTGGTACAAACGAAATACTTGCAGTGAAAAAACCTTAGGCATTTGCGAAAAATGCGGCTAATAAACCAAACGCTTCAACATCACAAAGTCATTCTGTTGCGCCTAAGATGAGTGCTAACAACGCCATTCTTGTGACTATGCCGTTCCATACTTGTTGAAAGTATCGTGCGTGTGGAGTTGTGTCCACCTCTGAACTGATTTCTTCCACTCGCGGTAAGGGATGCAGCACAATCATGTCTTTTTTAGCATTTTTCAAAGTGCTCAAGTCGATTTTGTAGGAGCCCTTAACCTTGGCGTATTCAGCCGCGTCCGGAAACCGCTCCTTCTGAATACGTGTCACGTAGAGCACGTCTATCCTTGGCAAGACTTCGTTAAGGTCGGTTGTTTCGTTGACCTTAATGCGTTCTCCAATGGTGTCGAGCACTTCGCGACGCATGCGCAACAATTCTGGTGAAACCAAATGCAGTTTGACATCGTATAATGAGAGAGCATAGGCTAGAGAGTGCACCGTTCTGCCGAAGCGTAGGTCGCCAATCAGAGCAATTTTCAAGCCGTCTATGGTGCCGAACTCCCTCTTCATAGTGTAAAGGTCGAGTAGCGCTTGAGTTGGATGCTCCTCAGCGCCTGAACCAGCATTGATTATTGGCACCTGGGCGAATTCGGCGGCGAGTCGAGCGGCGCCCTCCAACGGATGCCTCAGGGCTATAACATCCGCATAGTTTTCCACAACGCGAACAGTGTCTGCTAGGTTTTCTCCCTTCCTCACTGAGGCAATTTCCGCATCTGCAAAACCTATGGCTGTTCCCCCCAACCTGTGCATGGCAGATTCAAAACTCAATCTTGTTCGTGTGCTGGGTTCGTAGAACAACGTGGCAAGCATCTTGCCTCGAAGCATGTCTGAGCCGCTTTTCGCCAATGGCTCCATGACATTCGCAATGTTCAAAATGTAATCGATTTCTTCATGTGTGAAATCCTTGATAGAAATTATGTCTCGCCCCTTAAACTTCAACCCCAAACACCAAACAAACTCTGTTGTGTCACAAAATAACTCTTTTTATATAATCAAAAGAGACTGCGGGATCACTAAACGGTAGAGAGGGCTCTGCAATACAAAAAAGATAACAGCCATATGCTTTGGCTAGCTCGCAATGCTTGTACCTATCTCTCAGCATTTTTGCTCGCTTGGAATACCAAATGTCTCTCAAGTTTTGGTTTACTGCGTTACCCAAATAACCCTTAGGTAAACCGGTTACGCACATCGTAGTTACATTCCCATCACTTGTAATCCCTAATTGCAAGGAAAAGGGAAAACAAGTAAAATCAGCTCTTTCTCTCATCAACTTAAGGTAGGCACCAGTGTTTAGTATAGTCTTTCTGAAGCCATGTTTTTTATAGAAAATGAGCATTTCCGCAACCTGTCTTATGAAGTTCCAATCGTTTATCTTTATTAAGCCAGCGTCTTCCTTTAACATCCTTCCTAAAATTGACCCGTTGGGATCTGGTGTCTCAAAAACTGGCTCAAACGAGATTGTGCTATCAAGGTGTTTCGCCATAAACAACAGTTTCCTTATGTCTTCTAAACTGTGTTTGGCTGTCACCACACAATTCATGTTAGTAGCGACTCCATATTTCCGTGTCAGCTGCACACCCATGATTGTCCTGTTTAGTAGATTGTCTAAGCCCCGAATTTTGTCGTGACGAGAATCCGGGAAATCTACACTTACGTTAATCGCATCGAGGAATTGATGAAGTTCGTGAATTCGTTTGGGAAGTAAATAACCATTTGTTAACAGAATGGTTGATAACCCTGTTTTTTTGGCGTATTCAAAAACTGCTGGCAGATCCTTTCTCAAGAGTGGTTCTCCGCCCGTTATTGCCACAACAACACAGCCCAGATCGTAAGCACTATCAAATATCTTCTTGATAAAATCAAGAGAGAGTTCTGGAGGTGACTCCTTTAATCTCCAATAACCACAAAAACTGCATCTTGCATTGCACCTCTGGGTAATCTCATAACTCAACAATAACGGAGTTGGCCTCTTTAAGATAAAACTATTGACGTAACACTTCAGAAAGTTCTTTACAGGATATTTCATAAGACTTCATTCTTTTTGGCAAAATAAAATATTCTTTTCTTGTATCCGAAGGCCCAGAATTAACTCGGCCGGTTTAGTCGTACCTGACTCCATGTTTTACACCATCAATGACGGTGTTGATCTTGGGAATATTGGTAAGGCCCGCTGCAATCCTATAGGAGCTTTTCAACGTTCTTAATATTTCTTTCAGCAACTGTTTGGGGCGGAGATAGAATGCTCGGAAATACTCATAAATCATTGAGCGGATTTCTTCAAAGGGAACAGTGTAAGGTGAGATCTTGGGGACATACACACTTGTTTCCCAATATTGGTCCTCGTTGAGTAGTCCTCTAGCTACGAGATCACTCCAGATGTCTGTTCCAGAAAAAGCCCCGAGAATGTTTAATGAGGGCACATCGATATCTAGTTTCTGCGCAAATTGTAAGGTGTTTTGAATCTCGCTCTTAGTTTCGTCAGGGGCTCCAACTATGAAAGACCCCACAATGATGTCTACCCCCGCCTTCCTAGCTATACGAACAGCATTGATGGATTGATCCGGGGTTATTCCCTTCTTATAGTAGTCCAGAATCCTTTGGTTGGCACTTTCTATCCCAAAGTAAACAGTATTGCAACCAGCCTTCACCATTTCCCTAAACGTGTCATACTCACAAGCGTTCACTCGTGAATCACAAATCCATCGGATGTCCATCCCTTCCTTTTTGATTCTTTTACAAAGCTTCATCACCCTCTTCCGGTTTAAAGTGAAGTTGTCGTCTACAAAGAGAAGTTCTTCATAGCCTTCGCTATGTAGCATTTCTATTTCTTCCATGATGTTTTCAACAGATCTTGCCCTCCAAATTCCTCTAGCAAATTTCCGGCATCCACAAAAACTACATTGGAAAGGGCATCCTCGTGATGAAAGGAGAGTAGTAAATTTTTTGGTGGCAACCTTTACTCCAAAAATCGTTGAGGTGTATTGAGCGTTCATTAAATCACGATCGGGAAAGGGAAGGTTATCTATATTTTTGATTAGTGGCCTATCTGGAGTGGAGACGATCTTTTTATTATCCCTGAAGGTTATACCCTTAACTTCTTGCAGATCCCCTCCTTTTTCTAAACACTTTGCAAGTTCAAGGCTTGCGTATTCTCCCTCCCCTCGAATGATCACGTCAACATAAGGATACTTTTTGAGAATCCTTTCGGCGTTGAAGGTTGCGTGGTAATTTCCCATGACGATTGTGACATTTGGATTCTCTGTTTTCACGCGCTCAGCAATCTTGGGTGCCTCTTTTGCTGCGCTATGCAAAACCGAAAAACCGAGAATATCGGGATCTTCCTTCTTAACCCAATCTAAAGTGTGTTTGAAAGAGAACCCCCTTACAACTTGATCAAGCAAGGATACTTCAATTCCTTCCTTCATTAAGACCCCTGCGCAATATAGCATGCCTAACGGTGGCCACGCCTTTGTACACATGTCCAGCCCCCCGAGAGACTGGCTGGGATTAATAAATGAAAACTTCATCTCATTCCCTATAACACTTGAATCTGCGTCAAAATAAAATAAGCTTTGTCTAAAAAAAGCAGTAAGACTAGGTTAACTTTGAGACTTGAATACAAAGATAACTAGGGATGCACGGGTAGGCACGAAGTTTAACTATTCAATAACCGATCCTTTGCACGCTTAACCCTTCTATTTGTGCTTCCCCTATGCGCTCTTCTAGCCGCTCTGGAAGCGAAACCCCTCCGAAAACCACATTAAGAGGTAATTTTTCTACACATCGGAGTTTTGGTCCGACATTAACCGAGTTGCCTTTCCAAGCATTTCTGTCTCGTGCCGCATTTGAGAGCAACCACCGTTCACCTTTCGAATTTTCATGACAACTTTCCCATCGTCTTTAGAGGCTACCGTGACTATGCCCACACAACCTCATGAACGTCAAACAACTCTTTTTATGCTTAAACCGCAAAATGATAAAGTTGGGGAGTGAAACTCACGTCTAAGAAAACGTTACGGGTTTCGAAAATCAAGGACGGCACTGTTATCGACCACATAACGAGCAGTCACGCGTTAGATGTAACAAGAATATTGGGAATTACTGGGCGGGGAGCTGGCGTTGTAACTATAGCTATGAACGTTCCAAGCAAAAAGTTAGGTCACAAAGATATGGTTAAAGTGGAGGGAAGAGAACTCAACCCAGCCGAAGTGGACAAGATTGCGTTACTGGCACCCCGCGCCACAATCAACATTATCAAGGACTATAAGGTGATCGAAAAGAAGCGAGTAAAGTTGCCTGAAAACATCAGGGGCATTGTTAAATGCGATAACCCGGCGTGCGTTTCAAACAGCAGCGAGCCAGTTCAGCCCAAGTTTTATGTGGAAAAGCAAGAGCCACTGCGATTGAAGTGTCACTACTGCGGGCACATAATGGAAAGAGACGACGTCCTCAAGCAATTTTAACCCTAAGCGGCTACTTCATTTGGCTTAGAATTAGTATAGCTTGAGCTAGGTCGCCTTTTGTCTGTTCAAGCGCCGCTCTAGCTTGTTCCAAACTAACTTTGGCTTGTGTGGCTACGAGTTGCACGTCTTCTTCTGGAATGGTTACTTTTTTCTCGATGGCTTTTTCTGTGATTTTTTCTCCTGTGACCTGAAAAATTTTTTGTCCCCGCATATCTAGGACGGCGACTTCTGGATTTTCTATGATTATTTCTTTTGTGCTAGTTTTGAAGATGACTTGCTCTACATCTGGCATGGCGCCCATGCTTAAGCCCATGCGCTGCATCATGCGTTTTGCTTCTCTTGGACTAACTCGTCTCATGTAGATTTTCTCCTATATTCATAAATTAACAATCAAATCAAATTTATCCTTTTCAACAATTTTTAGGTTTGTAAAATAAAGAGATGGCTACATTATTTGGATTTAGTTATGTGCACATTTTTGATTAAGACGTATGGCGACAGAGATGGTGGATCAGCCTCTCCCCACCAATGTACGTGTTGCCTTTCCTTTGATATTCCCGCAATGTTGTTTAGTAAGCTCAGAACATTGTCACTTATCCGTATGTCTTTCAGCGATTGTTTTATTTCGCCTTTTTCGACTAAGAAAATGCCATCTCGCGGGATAGTTGAGAAGTCACCTTTTGCATAGTTTTGGAAACGTGTATACCATGTGTTTGTTAGGTAAAGTCCTCTTTTTATTTCTTTGAAAAGCTCCTCTTTGCTTATCTCTCCAGGGTTCATTTCAATATTCCATGGAGTTGGGACGATTAAACCAGCATTGCCCGTAGTTTCAGTTTTGAACATTTTAGCCGTGGATGTGTTATGCAGGTATGTTTTGAGCACGCCATGATCGATGAAGATATTTTCTCTCGTTGAAACACCTTCATCGTCAAAAACGCGGTTAGTCAAAGAATAAGTGGCTGGATTGTCTTTCAGTGTAACAATTTCAGGAGCTACTTTTTTGTCAAGCTTATTGACGAAAACTGACAACTGAACCATAACATTGAAAGCTGAAGCCATTGAAGCCCAAACGGCAAGCAATGAGCCAAAAATCAAAGGATCAAAGATGATATCATATAAACCCTCGTCGCCAGCCTTCGGATTTTTAGCCAACCTAGCAATTTCTCCAGCTTTCATTCCAGCTCTGACAGGTTTGAAATTTTTCAACGTAGAACTGCATTGGACACCGTGGCCTGAGGCTTCTCTCTCCGAGAAAGCCCTTATTGAGAACTCAATTGCTGACCTGCTATCAACCCCAACAGGTCCTTCAGAAGACGCCAAGTAAACATCTTCAAACTTTGTGAAAAGTATACCGCCACTCTCAATTTGATATCCAGCTTCTCTTTCAGCGGCATCTATTGCTTCGAAGACATAATCTGTTGGATTTTCTAGATCTCGAATTTTCTCGTCTGCTTTACTCTTTGGGTAATGGAAATTTCCTTTTGCAAAACCTCCAAACATTGGATTCTCCTTCGAAACCTTTGCCAGTTCTAAAAGTTTTTTTATATTCATGGCAAGATTCTGGAAGTTACGTATTTGCGTTGCTACTACACGCTTTCTCCACGCCAAAGCCAAATCAGTAACATAATCATTCCATGCAACATTGATGTCCACTTGATTACCGCTGAAACGCACTTGCCTATACTTGCCAAATGTTGTTTTGGCAATAACTTCGTCTGCGCCTAAAGCTTTTGTGTTCTCAACTATCTCTTCAGTTTTGTTAAGTATATCATTCATATCACATACACTCCTCTAAGCCTAATGGAAGGGCCGCCGGTATAGACTGGAATCCCTTGTGATGGATCACCTTTTCCACATGTAGCCGCATCAAATTCAACTTTTTTAGAGACTGCATCAACAGCTGTCCAAAACTTTAGGGTTGTAGTTTCAATGATAGGTCTTGCAACGGGATGCTTCAACTCTCCATTCTCTATTAGGTAAGCTTCCCTGCCAACGTAGCGCTGGTTGAAGCGTTTGTCATCTATGTTCCATTCTGTGAAGGATTTCATGTAAACGCCGTATTTTACGTCTTCAATTAGCTCTTCCTCCGTCATATCGCCTGGAAGAACAAATGTGTTTGCCATACGAACTATTGCTTCTCTATCATAGTTAACAGATCTTGAAGAAGCATTGCTTTTTGTGCCGAGCCTTGCCGCTGTTTCTCTGTTGTGTAAGAACTCATTAATGCCTCCCTTTTTGTATAAGTACCTTCGTTTTGCTTTAACGCCTTCATCATCGTAGGCATAATAGCCGTAACTATTTTCTATTGTGGGATCATCGACAACCGTTACAACATCGCTTCCAATTCTTGTGCCAATCCAATACGGGCCGCCCTTATATATGAAAGATCTTCCTGCTTGGCTCATCTCACGTCCTAAAATTCTATCAGCTTCCATTGGATGACCACAGGATTCATGAGCCGCTATTCCAGTAACCTCAGGACCACATATTAGATCCATGTTTCCATGTTTTATGGCTTTTCCCTTGGCTATAACGTCCTTGAGAACTTTAGCGTCGTGAATCATTTTCCCTGTAATGTTCCATTTATCCAAGGCTTCCCAACCGCCACTATAACCAAATTGCTCGTATGCCTGCTCAGTTTTCCCATGCTCGGCCACTGTAACGAAGATAAAAGCTCCCATTTCAGGCTTAAATGAAGAAATCCGTGAGCCCTCTGAGTTGACGAAATACTTTGATGTTAGGTCTATGGAGCATGAATACATTGTCGCAGCAACATTCACTCCGCACGAAGACAAGGACTTGTCAATTTCTACAAACTTCGCTATTTTATCCTCAGGAGAGACATCTTCTATCTTTTCCTTTTGATCAACAACCCATTTCGCTTTAACTCCTTTTTCCTCTGCAAAGATTATTTTGTCCTTTCGACGCGCGGCCTTAGCATACTTGAACGCTAAATCTACTATTTCCATTGCTTCTTCTTTTGTCCATTTGTTAGTTGAAGCGAAGCCTATTCCACCGTCAGCTATAATACGTACACAGAATCCGCTGTCGACCGCCGACATATAAGCTTCCAAAATTCCATTTCTTAGCATAAGCCTTTCTTGCAATTGACTCTGCGCTCTAATTTCAGCGTATTCTATTCCCTTGCTTTTCGCGTGCTCCAGAGCAAAGTCAACAATATCTTCTTCCATTTTGATTCCACCTTTAATAAGTAAAATTATGAAAGAGAAATAAAGTCTGTGGATAATCTTTATAGAATAAATTGTTGTGTGCTCTTAACTTCTTTCTGCGGCGCCTCTGCGAACTTTGACTGCCACGCCTCGCTTGAAGGCTTTCATCTCTTTTCCAGTTAAAACTGCTCGACCCACTGCTAAAACCTTGCCGCTTTCGTCTATTACTATAACTTCTTCTTTTGGGCGAATCTCAGAGTCAGCGTCAACTATATGTTTGGCGAACACACTCTTTCCTTTGATAATAAAAGATGCAGCTTCTTTCTGGACTTTTACCCCAAGTGGAGGATTTTTAACGCTTTTCATCATTCTCTTAGCGGCAGCAACCGTTAGTGAAAACATTCCGTCCGTAGGGCGCAATGTTGCCAACAGTTCACGCCTAAAATACACGTGACGTATCTTTCCCGTGCGTCTAGAAAAGACAACTTTAACATTGTTTGGAAAGAGTGCTTCTCCGACACTCCTGCCAAATTGATAATCCGCTATGCTTCGGATTTTTCGGAGAACAGTTTGCTTATCCTTCATGTTTTTTCACTGCGACAAACATCTAAATGTTGGTTGCCCTCGTATTCTCAAGGATAATCATTACACTTGTTTCGACAAGTATAAAGATGTGCTGTAATAAAAACAGTTTTGGAGACGACATCCTTGCGTTGCGAAGTCTGCGGTCGAAGAATCATTGGACCTCCATACAAAGCCATGATTGAGGGCGCCAAGATGCTCGTGTGCGGCGAATGCGTCAAATTGGGCTCAGTCTATTGGGAGGCAAAAACCGAACCCCGTCTAAAGAAAGTTGCCAAACGCTTGCCAACGCCCATTCAGCCCACACGAAAGCAACCTTCAATAACGGTTGAAGAAAACCTTGAATTGATCGATGATTTTGGCTCAAAGATAAGGCAGGCGCGAGAAAAGTTAGGCTTCAGCCACGAGGACTTGGGCAAAAAAATCAGTGAGAAGGTTTCTGTGTTGCGCAAAATTGAGAGTGGGAAAATGACCCCAGACAATTTGTTAGTTGAGAAACTGCAACACTCACTGCGAATAAAGCTATTGGTGCCAGTTTCTGAGCCTAAGGTTCCAAAAACGGCTTTGGCATCCCCTCAATCGGCAGCACGCACCTTAGGTGATGTTGCCCAAGTGAAAAAGGAAAAAGAGAAGCAGGGGAGGTAGCCCAACAAACGAAAGCCATTCTGGTGCAGCGCCGACTCGCTCATGAGCATCGCAGTCTCGATGAACTGCAAAGTCTTGCTGCATCAGCCGGTTATACAGTTGTCGGCAAGATAGAGCAGATTAGAGAGCGCGACCCGAGCTATCAAATAGGCAGAGGCAAAGCGGAAGAACTTGCCCAACTGGTCAAAGAGAAAAAAGCTGATAGAGTAATATTTGACAATGAATTGAAGCCGCTTCAAGCCTACAACCTGGCTAAGGAAACAGGCGTGGAAACCATCGATCGTTTCCAGCTCATACTTGAAATATTCGCGCGCCGAGCCTCAACAACCGAAGCCAAACTTCAAATCCAATTAGCTAAACTGCGTTACGAGTTGCCTAGGGCCAAGGAAAAAGTGAAATTGGCTAAGATGGGCGAGCAGCCAGGCTTCATGGGTCTAGGCGCCTATCAAGTTGACCTATACTACGAAACCATAAAGCGTCAAATCCACCGTATACAGAGCAAATTGAGAGGCATTCGAAAAAAGCGCAGTCTTCACCGTGAAAGGCGATTAGAACTCGGATATTTCATCATGTCTTTGGCTGGATACACTAACGCGGGTAAAAGCACTCTATTCAACGCCTTAGCTGAGGAAACTGTACCCATAGGTAAAGGATTATTCACAACGCTGTCAACAACCACACGGGCTATTAGCCTATCCAACAAGAAGGTTTTGCTCACCGACACGGTCGGATTCATCGACCGTCTGCCGTTGACTCTCATCGAAGCGTTTCATTCAACTTTGGAGGAAACAATTTTTTCCGACTTAATCCTGCTCGTGCTCGATGTGAGCGAGCCGCAAGAAGAAATTGAACGCAGGTTAAACGTTTGCTTAGATACTATTCAAACAATCGGCGCCACAAGAGTGTCCGTTGTTACAGCCCTAAATAAAATCGATTTGTTGAGCGACTTAGAGCTGCACCTCAGAATGGACGGTCTCAAAGGTTTGGCGCCTAATCCTGTGCCCGTTTCAGCTCTGAAGAAAACTAACATAGAATTGCTTAGGCAAGAGGTTATGCGCTTAGTGAAACCCTATGTTAAAGCCTCATTTTCTATTCCATTAAAGAGCGAATTCAAATCGTTTCTCTCTTGGCTCTTCAGCCGTGCCGATGTGCAGAGCATAAGGTATGAGGGTGACAGCGTCAATGTTGTCTTCGAATCGGTTCCATGGTTTGCCGAAAAGGTTAGAGAACGGGTGAACGAACTTGACGGAACCTTCCAAAAGGTTTAGTCAACACGTGTCCAAAGTAGTCGTTTTACGTTGGGGACATCGAGAGCGAGATAAAAGAGTCACTGCGCACGTGGCATTGACCGCACGAGCCTTAGGCGCATCCGAATTCATTTTGGGCGACGTCAAAGACGAAAAGGTGAAGACAACTGTGGAAAAAGTGGTGAAAAACTGGGGTGGCAAATTCAGTTTTGATATGGGAAAATCGTGGAGACAAATCGTGGAGGCATGGAGAGCCAAAAAAGGCGTTGTTGTGCATTTAACAGCTTATGGAGAGAACATTCAGACAAGCGATGTCATGCAGAGAATCAAGTCAACTGGCAGAGAAGTGTTGGTTATAGTTGGTAGTCAAAAGGTTCCCGCAGAATTCTTTTCCGACAAGGTTTCAGATTTCAATGTTGCAATTGGGAATCAGCCTCATTCAGAATGCTCCAGCTTAGCCGTTTTCCTCGACCGATTCTTTGAGGGACACGAACTGTGCAGGGAGTTTGAGGACGCAAAAATGAGGATTACTCCTCAGAAACGGGGCAAAAAGGTGTTTAAGCCATAATTTTGTTTGTTTTGAGACAATAGATTTAAAGCAGTAATATTCACTATACATAAGTGAAGGCTTGCGAGAGGGCGTTCTGAAATGACATCGTTTGTGGATGACAAAACCTTGAGCAAAGTGGCTGAAGCCTTCGGCGGCGAAGAAGCCATTAAAGTTATCAACGTACTCAAAGGAGTGAGGGAGACCACAGACGATGAAATCGTCAACAAAACAGGGATACGCCTCAATTCGGTCCGCAAGACTCTTTACAAATTGTATGATCATTCCCTCGTGGCGCTGAGACGGACGAGAGACGAAAACACTGGTTGGTTCATATTCCATTGGCGACTTCAACCAGATCAGTTGGAGGGTTTCATCCTCAATCAGAAGCGACGGGTTTTGGAAAAACTCCAATCCAGATTGAGCTACGAGAAGAGTCATGACTTCTATTACTGTGGCACTCCTAAATGCCTGCGGATTCCCTTTGAAGAAGCTGTGGAGCTCGTGTTTCGTTGTCCCAACTGCAGCAAGCCAGTGATGCACTTCGACAACGGCTTCATAGTCAAGGTTTTGACAGAGAAAGTTGAGCAGTTAAGGAAGGAGTTGGGTGAGTGAGCGCCTGCCAACCTGCCGTGAAGCCCTAAATCTTCTTGTCAAGGCAGGCTGCTCAAAGAGCGTCATACAACATTGCAAAACTGTTTCCACCTTCGCTACCAAAATTGCTCGAGCATATCAAAAGAGAGGGTACAAGGTTGACGTGCAACTTGTTAGGGTAGGTGGACTTATCCACGACATTGGACGTTCTAAGACGCACACTGTGGACCATGCTCTAGTGGGCGGCGAAATCGCTCGATCGCTGGGTTTGCCCAACTCGGTTCCGTTGATCATTGAGCGACACGCTGGCGGCGGAATCCCGAAAGAAGAAGCTAGGCAGCTGGGTTGGCCTGTTAGAGATTATCTGCCCCAGACTTTAGAGGAGAAAATTGTCTGTTACGCTGACAAGAGGGTTGAGGGTTTACGAACGGTTCCTATTGAACAGACAATCAAGGCCTATGCTGCAAGCTTGGGGAAAAAACATCCAGCCATAAAGAGAATAAGGCAGCTGCACCGTGAGATTTCCACCGTGGTTGGGAATCCGGATGCCAACAGTGACGCTTCTTGAGAAGGTTTATGGAGCTTTCTCCGGGGAAAGTATGGAGAAGAGGCTTTTGTCTCTTTGTCAAGGGCTCAGAGTTAAAGTTAGGTTTCAAGGGAAAACAGAACGAAATTGGGTTAAAGTAGAGGTAACAGGTGAAGACCAAACCATAGCATTGAGGCTTTTAGACCGGGAAATCGGTTTGGCTCCAGTTTCACCAGACAATGTTGAAAAGTTTTCTGTTCTGCGTGGAAGAAGAATCCATTCTGGAAAGAGCGCCACTGAACTGCGTGTGGATGTGGGTGTTTTCTCTATCAAGGCCTATGACGCCATGGTCTCGTTGCAGAGTTTGCAGGCTCAACTGGCCGACGGCAAAAAGCTTCCGCTTGAGCGTATAATTGAACTTTTCTGTCTCTATGATTATATTCCGCTCATCATAAAGGTTGTCAGCGACCTAAACGCTAACGAAAGAGTTTGGAGAGCGGAATTGTCTGAAACGCAGCTTTCATTGTTTACGGATTGGATGCGTTCCAGCGTAGACCGTTTGATAGTTCTTGGCGCTAAGCTGCGGGATGTTGAACGCGCAATAGAGGTTTCCAAACATGCTCGGGACATTGTCAAAATCGAGTCGCTTGGATTGTTGGAGCACGCGATTGAGTGCAAGCTGGGAACAGACGCCGCGGGACTCATACCTAAACTTGGACCCCATTTGATAGTAGCCAACCTTGCACCCTTCTCTCCACGTAAAATAAGACAAATCATTGGTAGATCATCTCTCTGAACAAAATCAACTAAGTGACACCTAAAATAGAAAGGCTAAAGCTTGTTTTACGTCGGTGGGTCTGCTGAACATCAAAATCTCCCAGAAAGGTAATGGATACAGATTCGAGCCTATAGGCGTACCCACAGATAGCCAGGTCTGATGGCACACAAAAGTTGTCTGACCTTAACCTGTTTTAACCCCTACCTCCTACGTTTTTTTCACGAGACTGGTAGCTTAATCTATTAACAACAAAGCATTTAGAAAAGAAGAAGCTTCTTGAGAGAATATGCAACAGCTTAGGAATGGATGAAAGTGAGGTCTTATGGGTTGCCTTCATGGACTACGCCAAATCATTAAGCCTCGTCACTGAAAAAGTACATGGCAGACTCTAAGAACACGTTTTCTGTGGTTTAAATCTTCGAGCTTAAATTATGAAGTATTTGGGGCAGAGTTCTGCTTTCTCGACCCAAAAGGACACTCGCAGGTCTTTGACACCAGGTATTTTGGCTATATCATCGCCCATTGCAATCAAATGTTCAAAATCCCTCGCGACGCCTATGGCCAATAGGTCATGGTCGCCCACGGTCTTTGTAGCTAAGATTATGTTTCGCATTTGAATCAACTTTTCTAAAATTAGTGACGGATCGGTGGGAGTAGTCTCAGTTGCCAAAATATGTATAGGTGAGGTGTCTATCATGAACGTAGCCATGCCATGGTAGCCAATCTTCTTTGGATTGATTATTACAGTGGATCCCCGGATTACACCTTTTTCTTGCAGCGTTTTATACCTGCTTATTATAGTGTCTGGTGAGACTCCAAGTTCCTTCGCAATGTTTCTGAAAGATACGCGAGCATTCTCAGTCATTCGTTTAATTATGTAAAGATCAGTTTCATCCATCTTCATCACCGTCTGTTGAGATGTTCGAATTCAAAATTCTCTGGGCAAAGCAATATTTCATCAACCCAGATGCTTGTTGTTACATCTCTGACGACAGGGTGTCCCTTTATCAAATCTTTTACTTGGCTAAGCCGACCCACATTTTTGAGAACCGCGATGCAGAATATGTCGTCTCTGCCCATAGATGTAGTACTGAAAACTATTTCTGGTATTCTTTGTATCATTTCCACAACCTCCTTTAAGTGTGGATAGGTAACGTCAATCCCTAAACTTGCAACGCACTCATAGCTGAAGCTTTTTGGGTTCAACAGTATCGTAGTCCCTCTGATGATGCCTGTTTTCTTCATCTTTCTGAATCGTTTACTAATTGTATCTGTTGACACGCCACAGTTCCGAGCTATGTCTGCAAAATTGGCACGCGCATCTTTCTGTAGAGCCCTGATAATGTTTACGTCAATCTCATCAATTTTCATTTTCGAGATCAAGGTATCCCTCTTATTCGGAAATCGTGTGTTCAGAGTCTTAGATTATACCGTTTTCGCCTTAAAATCTTATGATGTCGGAAGAACACGACAGTGTTTCTTCTCTTTCTAACTTCTTAAGTATTTTGGCGACTTTTATCTTAAAATGTCGGCAAATCGTCCTCTAAATGTGAACAAAAAGCATAAATACTCCGTAAATATGCTTAAGATGCGTGGTATTATTTGAAAATTACGGAAATCATTAAAGAAATTGAAAATAGAAAGGGAGAAGGGGAGTTGATCAAGAAAAGAGTTACTTGTGCCAGCTGTGGGAGTACGTGGGTCGAACTTGTTGGAGTGGTTGTAGGGCATAAAGAAGGATCAGAGGATCTTTGTCTGCGGATTGGCATGGAATCAGAAAATTGTCAAACATGTAGGTTTCGGCCTTTGGAATGTAAGGAATGCGGTTCAAAAGATGTCTACGAAATAATGTTCGCCGAGGAGATTTCGGAAGAAGCGCCCCTAAGCTTCAAGGGTATAAAGAGAGTTACCAGAAGTTCAGACGCCAAGGCTCCATGAAATCTTCATTCTCAGCAACACAAGGAGCAGATAATCAAAACTCGAAGGGTGCTAAAAACTTGGCAGGAACGGCTCCTGAGTACAATAAGGTCGATGAGATTATCAAAGGTCATTCTCATGAAAAGTCGGCGTTGATAATGATATTACAAGAAATTGAAAATTCGTACGGTTATCTTCCTGCGTGGGCGTTAAAACATGTATCTGAGAGACTCAATGTTCCGATGATTCAGATCTACGGTGTAGCTTCATTTTATGATGCCTTCCACCTAACCCCACGTGGCAAGCACCTCATTCGTGTATGTCTGGGAACCGCCTGCTACCTAAGAGGTTCCCCCAGGGTTCTTGAGGCAGTGGAAAAAGAGTTGGGTATAAAAGACGGCGAAACGACACCTGATCGCGCATTTAGTCTTCAATCTGTTCATTGTGTTGGTGCCTGTGCGCTGGCTCCAGTTATGGTTGTCGGAGAACGCTATTTTGACAAAATGACGCCAACGAAAGTTCGCAGTGTCTTAAAAGCAGGTGCAGGGTGAAAATGAAAAAGATCAGAACTCCTCAAGAGCTCGATTCTCTTCGAAACTCCCTGCTTAAACAGAAAGATACCAACAAGCCTTGTGTAAGAGTATGCCTCGGAACTGGTTGCCGGGCGCATGGCAGCGCAAATGTTATGACATCTTTCAAGGATGAAATTGAAAGGCAAGGTTTGGAAATTCAGGTAGACTGCAAGCAAACCGGATGTCACGGCTTCTGCGAAAGAGGACCTGTCATCGTTATAGGACCAAAAGAAATCTTTTATCAAAAAGTAAAGCCGACTGATGTCCCTGAGATCGTTTCAAAAACTCTGCTCAACGGAGAGGTCGTTGATCGCCTCCTTTACATAGATCCAACAGGTCAAAGAGCCCTGTATGAACATGAAGTGCCTTTCTACAAAAAACAGACAAGGCTGATTCTTGCTAACAATGGAAAAATCGACCCCACAAGCATACTTGACTACATTGCTATTGGCGGTTACCAAGCTCTTGCAACAGCTATTACAACCATGTCTTGCGAAGAAATCATCGATACAATCGAAAAATCAGGGTTACGCGGTCTTGGTGGAGGCGGCTTCCCAACTGGAAGAAAATGGAGGTCTTGCAAGGAAGCCCATGGAGACGTTAAGTTTGTAATTGGAAACGGAGATGAGGGTGATCCAGGTGCCTTTAGCGATAGAAGCCTAATGGAAGCGAATCCTCACAGCATTCTCGAAGGGATGATAATTGGAGCCTATGCCATAGGAGCGAATCAAGGCTATCTATACGTTCGTGCCGAATATCCACTGGCATTAAAGCACCTCCAGACGGCAATAGATCAAGCACGAAAATACGGATTCTTAGGCAACAACATATTCAATTCTGGATTTGACTTTGACATCAAGATAAATCAGGGTGGTGGTGCGTTTGTCTGCGGTGAATCTTCTGCGTTGATGGCCTCCATAGAAGGCAAAATGGGCGAGCCCAGAGCAAAATATATTCACACAGTCGAGCGCGGACTGTGGAATCAACCAACCAACTTGAATAATGTTAAGACTTGGGCCAATGTGCCATTGATTATCAACAATGGCGCAGACTGGTTTGCAAAAATTGGGACGGAGAAGAGCAAGGGAACAGGCATTTTCTCGCTTGTTGGAAAGGTTAACAACACTGGCCTCGTTGAAATACAAATGGGAACCCCTCTTAAGACGATTATTTACGACATAGGCGGAGGAATAACGAGAGGTAAGAGATTTAAGGCTGTACAGACCGGTGGCCCCTCAGGTGGGTGCATACCTGAAGAATTACTCGACCTAACTGTCGACTTTGAGAAGTTAACCGAATCTGGCTCTATGATGGGCTCCGGCGGTATGATAGTGATGGACGAAGAAACATGCATGGTTGATGTGGCTCGATATTTTCTCGACTTCTTACAGAATGAGTCTTGTGGTAAATGTGTCCCCTGCCGTGAAGGAATTAAGAGAATGCTTGAGATCGTGACTAAGATAACCAAGGGTAAGGCCGGGAAAGAAGATCTGGAACTTCTTCGAGACTTGGCGACGATGGTCAAAAACTTTTCTCTTTGCGGTCTTGGTCAAACAGCTCCAAATACAGTTTTGTCAACTCTCAGGTATTTTGGAGATGAATATGACGCCCACATTAGAGATAAAAAGTGCCCAGCTGGAATTTGCAGGGACTTGATTACGTTTGCCATCCTTGAAGACAAATGCACAGGATGTGGTGCCTGTTTTAAACTCTGTCCTCAGCAAGCCATACAAGGTAAGCCAAAGGAGCTTCATCTAATTGATCCCGCTAAATGTATGAGATGTGGCATCTGCCGAGATGCTTGTCCATTTGAAGCGATAATAGTTAGATAGGAAGTGATTATATGGTAAACCTCATTATTGATGGAGTAAAAGTTCAAGCGGAAGAAGACTCCACCATACTCGAAGTTGCCAAGTTTTATGGGATTGACATCCCGACTCTATGTTATCATGAACAGCTAACCCCTTACGGCGCCTGCCGCCTGTGCATGGTAGAGGTTGAAGACGGAAGAAGAACACGACTGGTTGCGTCTTGCCTCTATCCAGTTAGAGAAGGGATAAGGGTGAAAACACATTCGGAAAGAGTGATGAAGGGACGAAAACTGATACTGGAACTATTGCTTGCCAGATGCCCCAACTCTAAGACCTTGCAAGACTTAGCTTCACAGATGGGATTGGAGCAAGTTAGATTCAAAATGGAAAATAAGGACTGCATCTTATGTGGCTTATGTGTAAGAATGTGTGCTGAGCAGATGGGTAGTGGAGCCATAGGTTTCGTGGGCAGAGGCCAAAAAAGAGAGGTGGTTACTCCCTTCCGTATGGCCAGTGAAATCTGCCGTAACTGCGGCGCCTGCATGTATATTTGTCCTGTAGTAGACCTGCATTGTCGTGGGGTTAAGTCTCCTGGAGAACTTTGCAACTCTTGTCTCGTAATAACCCCACAATGTTTAGGAAAGTACGACCAAGTCATGTGTACACTCGATTCATGTGGAGCATGTGTACAAAAGGAGGAAAAATAATATGAGCTATTCCAAACCAAATGCGAGCCCCGCAACCCTAACTAAGAATAGAACGGATCCATGTCCAGTCAGCGGGCTCTGCGTTACATGCATAGATGGATGCCCCGGTCCTTGCGAAGTAGCCAAATCTGCAATCAGAGGTAGCGAAGTCATATACCCCGCGCCTTTCGGAGTTATAACCACCGCATCCCAAAAGAACTATCCGGTGGACCTCTCCCACTTCAACATCATGGGAACAACAGTAGGAGCTGTCGGCATCGAAGCCGATAGTGACAAAGCCATATTTCCCAATGTAGACTTAGAAACCAAAATCGGTCAAGGTAAAGGCATAAGACTGACAGTTCCATGGTTCACCTGCGCACTTGGATCCACAAAAATTGCCCTCGACAATTGGAAAGAGCTAGCTATCGGCGCGGCAATATCAGGGAGCATGCAAGTAATAGGTGAAAACGTATGTGGCATGGATGCGAAGTCAAAATTCAACAATGGAAAAGTGATCCATTCACCAGAACTGGAATATAGAGTCAAAGCCTACAAAGAATGGCAAGAAGAAGGCTACGGCGCCATTGTTGTTCAAGCTAACATAGAAGATACACGACTCGGCGTCCATGAATATGCCATTTCGGATTTGGAGGTAGATGCCGTTGAACTAAAGTGGGGTCAAGGCGCTAAAGACATAGGCGGCGAAGTTAAAATCAAGGATCTGGAAAAAGCTCAACTTCTAAAGAAAAGAGGATACATAGTTCTCCCAGATCCTGAAAACCCAGACATTATTGAAGCATTTAAATCGGGGCATTTCAAAGAGTTTGAAAGACATTCCAGAGTGGGCATGGTTACTGAGGAGACCTTCGTCAGCAGAGTAAAAGAGCTCAGAAGCTTAGGTGCTAAGCACGTTTTCCTGAAGACTGGGGCTTACAGACCAGCAGATGTGGCAAGAGCTGTCAAATTTTCGTCATTGGCAAGAATTGACCTCCTTACCATTGACGGCGCTGGCGGTGGAACAGGGATGAGCCCTTGGCGTATGATGAACGAATGGGGAATACCCAGCGTAGAAATATGGTCATTGACGTATCAATATGCAGATAGACTGGCGAAGAAGGGAGAATACGTACCTGACATAGCCCTTGCAGGAGGCATTACAATGGAAGATCACATCTTCAAGGCGCTGGCTCTCGGTGCACCCTACGTCAAAGCTGTGGGTATGGCCAGAGCTCCACTCACCGCAGCGATGGTAAGTAAAAACGTAGGTCGGAGGATTACGGAAGGAAATCTACCCATCTACTATGGAAGATATGGAAACACCATCGAGGCAACCTTTATCGAAGCAGGCAGATTAAAGAAAAAGTTTGGGGAAAAGTTCAAAGACTTACCCACAGGCGCGATGGGCCTTTATACTTATAATCAGAGGCTGACCCAAGGATTGAAACAATTAATGTGCGGTGCCAGAAAATTTTCGCTTCAACACATAACTCGAGACGATATCGTTGCTTTAACTCCTGAAGCTGCAAAAGTGTCAGGGATTAACTATGTTATTGATGCCGATAAGGAAGAGGTAGAAAAAATCTTAGGCTAAGTAAACGCCTATGCAAATGCTGCCTTCAACTGTCTGCCTCAGCAGCAAATGTCCCGAGTTTAAGTGTGGTGGGCCGGGCAGGACTTGGACCTGCGACCTTCGCCTCTCTTAAGTTCAGATGCTGCGTAAGGGCGACGTCCTAACCATGCTAGACGACCGGCCCGTCTAAGCATTTCCGCCCTAGATATGGGATTGTGTCGTGATAAAAAAGTAGTGCCTTTTCTTTTTTTATCTTCCATGCCTTTCGTTTCTACGCGTTCTTTCCTCTCTTTTTCGCCAGTCTCGTTTACTCTGAGTCTCTATGAAAGGTCTCCGGCTACCGTGGTGTTCAGGGTATAATGCAGCCCTGTACTGGCTGATTTCTCTGTAGAAGCTCTCATAGTCAATGGAGCCTGAAGAAAGCGCCTCAATTATTCCGTTCAGTTTCAACTTAACCTCGGGCGAAGAGGCTTTATCCCAAGCCTCAGAATAAACCAGATAAGCCGCGTGAAACCTAAAATCCGAAGGTTTATCATTCAAAAGCTTAGACACGGCGGGTTTGGCTGTTGCTTCGTTGGCATTGGGTTCTTCTGTCATAGAGGTCTAGGCTCATTATTGCAAACAACATAGAGCGAGCGGCATTATAAACTTTTGTCTGAAACCTAACACGAAACACAAAAATAACCATACAACAAAACAATTATGGGCATCCTGCAGCGGGGTTGCCCTAGCCTGGTAGGGGGCAGTTCTGAACAAGCAAGCTCAGCTTAGAAGCCTAAGCCTGCTAAGCCTGTGGTCCTAAAAGGGCCGCGCGGGTTCAAATCCCGCACCCCGCGCCAACAAACCAATACTAGAAACTGGCATTTTGAAGAGTTCTTGAAAAGATTCGTTTTTGCTTGTTTTTCAATTAAAAAACCAAGAAAATTATTGATAGTGTAAATGTCACCCATGATAGATGAAATCTCAATAGATGGAGAGACTTAAGAGAACTAAGGGCTTCAGAGAGATAGACTTAATGCGCTTAGCTCGCATAAAGAGACTCTAAATAGGAAATCAATTCTAAATCTGCAAAGTGAAGTGTATGGCATCTAAAAAGTTTGGGGAAACAAAGGGACCATTCGTTGTGTGACTTTTCTTTACCTTGTATTTTGCCGTAACTATGTTATTTCGAGGCCCATCAAGTGGACAAATGCCACAAAACATAACGATTTGGCTAATCTTGGGTTTATTGATTGGAATTATAGAAGGTTATGGGGTAGTTCTTGTTTTTCTTGTTATTTTTTTGGCTCTTTGGGAAAAACAGCGTTCACTAAAGAAAATCTTTTCCAGTATCGGATTAAAAAGAACGGGTTTAGTCAAAAGCGTGCTCTGGAATATTGCCTTATTTCCGGTGTTAATGGTTATTGGCTTACTACTGATAGTGCTTAGTTCTTTCCTTGGACCCATCCCATTTTTGCATGCTTCTGTTTCCACCATTGAGCATTTTCCATCTTGGTATCGTTATTATATGATAATGTACGCGTTCTTTCCTGTTGCTGTTGTAGAAGAAGCATTTTCAAGAGGCTACATGCTCGACAGACTTATGCCTCAGCATCCTTCAAGCCTCGTAAAAGCTTTGCCAGCAATGCTCCTAAGTTCATTATTGTTCACTCTTTGGCATGTTCCAGGATATCTTGTTGGATACCAATTTTCAATCCCTTGGGTTATTGGCCTCTTAGCAGGCAATGTTTTCCCGATATCAGTGGTCCTAAGCGCAGCTTATGTTCGTGCAAGAACCAGAAACATCACTGGTCCAGTGCTTATCCATTTTCTGCTGGACGCTTTGCCAATTATTCTTACATTTTAGGGCGCCTGCCACAAATCATAATTCTCCTAAAACATTGCAGTAGTATACGGGCGAACAAACCGTGCCATTTACACCATTCCATTTCGGTCCAGCTTTGGGTTTCGGGCTTCCTCTCAGAAAATATATTCATGCACCCACATTCATATTAGCTAACGTAATAGTGGATGTGGAACCTTTCTTGGTGATTTTACTCAGGTTAAGGTATCCCTTACACGGATATTTGCATACATTTCTTCTAGCTTTCTTTTTAGGTCTTGTTCTTAGTTATGTGATGTTCTCTCTTGAAAGATTCCTGCATCCACTTTATGAATTGTTTTTATTGAAGCCGCGTGACAATTTGAATCTAAAATCTTTCATGTTTGCAGGTGCCTCAGGTACTTTGCTTCACGTTTTAATGGATTCGCCTCTTTACAGTGACATACACCCTTTCTTCCCACTAACAATAAATCCAATGAGTAATCCTGATCTGACATTAGAAATCTACAGTATCTGCGTGTGGATTGGAATCGCCGGAATAATGTACTATGTAGGCTTACTGGTTTTCTCAGCTTATAGACGCGTACGTACACAATAAGAATAGAATTTTTAGACTGCCGAATAAGATTAATGAGTGCATCTACTGGAATGCTGGGAGGCGCAAGAGCACAGTATCATCTTCGACAGACCTTCGTTTTCCTCAACATGTATCCTATCAATAAGCCAGAGGCCATGGTGACATTTGCCCCAGAAAAAATTAACGAAAATGGTAGAGTTACAGATGAAACAACAAGAAAATTCATAAGGGAATTGCTTGAGAACCTAGTCGCCTGGACTAGAAGATTAAGAGAGAAATTAAACCATACTAAAGAGGATATAACACCCGAATAATCAGATTTTGTAAGCACAGAATTTCCTCTCCGCTTTCAAACCGAAACAATAAAGTTTAATTGAACGTTAATATTATGGCTAACAGCCGTGGAGGTGCGTTAGTCATAATCATTCCTGTTCGCTGTTTCAGCTGCGGCAGCCTAGTTGGAGACAAGTGGGAAGACTTCGCCAGACGCGTCAAAGAAGGCGAAGACGCGGGCAAGGTTTTAAATAATTTAGGTGTTAAACGTTATTGCTGCCGCCGCATGTTGCTGTCACACGTTGAAGTAATAGACGAAATACTGAAGTTTTACGAAGAGGCCGGCAAACGCAAAGTGGCTAGAACATTTGAGTAGGAGACAAAACGAAACTTGTCCACGGTCATTAAGAGCATCAGTGCCCGCAAGGTCTTCAACATTCGGGGAGAAGAAACAATAGAGGTTGACGTTGCAACAGGCCACGGTTATGGAAGAGCCTCAGCACCTGCCGGAGCGAGCCGCGGAAGAGGCGAAGTGATCCCGTACCCCGAAAACGGCGTCGACGCCGCTATAAAAAAGATTGAGGAGACCATCGCTCCCAAACTAATTGGGACAGACGCTCAAAGGCAAGGTCAAATTGATTCGCTGCTTCATTCGATAGATGGAACCGAAAACTTTCGAAATATCGGTGGAAACACGTCTTATGCTGTTTCTTTAGCCACCGCCGAAGCTGCCGCCAATTCTTTTGGACTTCCCCTCTTCCAACACTTAGCCGGCCGCCTCGCCGACGAACTGCCTCATCCTTTAGGAAACGTCCTCGGAGGCGGAAAACACGCTCGTGCGAATGCACCGGACATACAGGAGTTTTTGGCTTTACCAGTCAAAGTAGATTCCTTTTTCAAAGCAGCCGAAGCCAACGTGCTCATTCACCACAGGGTCGGCACCCTACTCGTGAAAAAAGACCCAACGTTTACCGGAGGCAAAACCGACGAAGGCGCTTGGGCACCCAACCTCAAAAATGAAGACGCATTAGAAACGGTGACAAAAGCAACGGAAGAGATTTCCGAAGAAACCGGAGTCCATTGTCAAGTTGGACTCGATGTGGCTGCCACCGCCCTATGGGATCATGGGCAGAGAAGCTACGTGTATGCTCGAGATGGCGTCAAACGAGACTCCGGTGAACAGTTAGACTTCATTTTAAATCTCATCAAAACTTACGATTTAGCCTATGTGGAAGACCCGTTTCACGAAGAGGACTTCGAGGACTTCGCCGAACTCACTAGAAAGGTTGAGAACTGTCTCATCTGCGGCGACGACCTGTTCGTAACAAACAAGCAGCGACTGGCCAAGGGGATAGAGATGGGCGCATCCAACGCTGTTATCATCAAGGGCAATCAGATCGGCACACTCACCGACGCTTGGGATGCCACACTAATGGCTCAAAAGGCCAGATACATAACTGTTATGTCGCACAGGTCGGGAGAAACCACAGAAGCGCACATTGCACACTTAGCCGTAGCCTTCAGATGCCCAATAATAAAAGCTGGAGTTGTTGAAGGCGCCCGCATAGCCATAATCAACGAACTCATCCGAATAGAAGAAGGCTTAGGAGAAAGGGCTAAAATGACAGCTTTAACACTTTAGAGAAGGAGAAAACATGTCAACAGAGGAAGAAAAAAAGGAAGAAGAAGCAAAAGAACCCGAAGCTCAATCGTCAGCTCTGGCAACAGCGACAGAAGAACAGGTTAGCGTTGAAGAAGAACTATTACTGCCTCAAGACACGTTGTTGTCGGCGGGCATCCACATCGGAACAAGAATGAAAACCGAGGACATGGCCCCCTTCATATACCGGGTGCGACCAGACGGACTCTTTGTCTTGGACGTGAAGAAAACTGACGAACGCATCCGAATTGCAGCAAAGTTTCTAGCTCGGTTTGAACCCTCAAAAATCGTAGCTGTCGCAGCCAGGCTGTATGGTCGCGAACCCGCCAAACGATTTTGCGAAGTGACAAAGGCTACACCTGTTATCGGGCGTTTTATTCCTGGAATGTTATCCAATCCGCTTTATTCGGGCCGCATTGAACCTAATGTGGTTATTGTCTCCGATCCCAAAGCTGACGTGCAAGCCGTTAAAGAAGCAGGTGCAATTGGTGTCCCAGTTATAGCTTTGTGCAGCACCGACAACGAGTTCACAGGCGTTGATTTCGTCATACCAACAAACAATAAAGGCAGACGCGCCTTGGCAGTTATTTATTGGCTTCTGGCCCGCCAATTACTGCGGGAACGAGGAGAGCTTCCACCTGACGGCAATTTGACTTTGACAATCGATGACTTCGAGGTAAAATTGGTAAAAGAGGAATAGTGCGGAGACAGACCAGATTTGAGGGTTAGACGTCCAGCCCAAGCGGGAATGTTTTACGCTGGTTCAGCGCAGTCGTTGAGGGCGCAGATTGAAGAATGCTTCACGCATGAATTTGGCCCAAGGAAATTGCCGACAGCTTCGGGCGAACGTCTCAAGAACATTGTTGGTTTGGTTTGCCCTCATGCCGGTTACATGTATTCTGGACCTGTTGCAGCCCACGCTTATTATCAATTAGCGTTAGACGGTAAACCCGATTTGGTTGTATTGTTCGGACCAAACCACACCGGAATGGGAAGCGGTTTGGCGACTATGCGGGATTATCTGTGGCGCACTCCTTTAGGCGAAGTGGAAATTGACACGGCAACCGCCGATGCATTGGTCAAGGAATCCCGCATCGTTGATGCGGATGATTCTGCCCACATCTCGGAGCACTGCATCGAAGTTCAATTGCCATGGTTGCAATACCTTTATGGTTCAGATTTCAAGTTTCTGCCCGTTTGTTTTCTCATGCAAGACTTGGAGTCCAGTCGAGAAGTAGGTGAAGCCGTGGCTAAGGTGGTGACTGGCAAGAACGCTTTGATAATCGCCTCTACCGACTTGACCCATTATGAACCTCAAAAAACTGCTGAAAAGAAGGATAAGGCGGCGATTGACGCTGTGTTAAAGCTGGACGAAAAAGGACTTTACTCAACCGTTGAAGGCTTTAACATTTCAATGTGTGGCTACGGACCCACAATTGCGGCCATTACCGCTGCCAAAGCACTAGGCGCCAAACAGGCTAAACTGCTATGCTATAAAACAAGCGGCGACATCACCGGTGACTATTCAGCTGTTGTGGGCTACGCCTCCATAATGCTCACAAAATAATCACCATTCGTGGTGCTCTTTGTGAAGGAAGCTGTGACGGCTTCCGCGCCAGCCAAAGTCATACTGTTCGGTGAGCACTTCGTCGTTTATGGTGAGCCAGCTGTTGTTTTAGCCATCGACAAGCGCGTCTACGCTTTTGTAAAAGCCAGAAAAGACAAGCAAATTCACGTAAACTCTAAAGATTTGGGTATCTCAGGTTTTTTCAAGGAAGAAATTTTTCAGCCTGAGCGAGGCGGCAAATCAGCCCGCATAAAACTTGAGCCCATTAAAAACGCTATACAACAAGTTTTAGACAGAGCCGAGAGAAAATTCGGTGTGGATGCAGAGGTTCATTCCTCTGTTCCCGTGTCGGCTGGACTGGGCTCTTCGGCCGCCGTTGCAGCCTCAACAGTTGCGGCAGTTGCTCACCTATTAGCTGTGAAACTGACTCTAGACGAAATTTTCCACGTTGCCCTTGAGGCTGAACGTCAAATTCACGGCACTCCATCTGGCATTGATCCAGCAATCTCTACGTATGGGGGAATGCTGCTCTTTCAAAAAGAGAAGGGCTTCACGCCTTTAAACGTGCAAGCAGATTTACCGTTGGTTGTGGGCAACACGGGCGTTGAGCATTCCACAGGCGATCTCGTGGCTTCTGTGTGTCAAAAAAGAGACCGCTATCCATCCATAATAGACCCCATTTTAAAAGTTGGCGGAAAGATTGCGGTTGAAGCTGTTGAAGCCCTGAAAAGGGCTGATTTACCAACAGTTGGCGAATTGATGAACCTCAATCACACATTGTTAAGCGCTTTGGGTGTTTCCCACGAGTCTCTCGATAGACTTGTTTTTGCAGCGAGAAAAAGCGGCGCCTACGGAGCTAAACTAACTGGCGGAGGCGGCGGCGGATGCATGGTAGCCTTGACAAAAACAGACAAGCGAGAAAAAGTGATTAACGCAATCGAGCAGGCTGGCGGCTCAGCGTTCATAGCTCGAAAAACCGACGAAGGTGTAAGAATTGAGCCTTAAACCAACAATTCTAAAACTAGGCGGCTCGGTTATAACGCACAAGCAAGAGCCATTAACAGCCAATTCAAGTGCGATTAGGCGCTTAGCTGGAGAGATTTCGGATTCAAGAACAACGAGTCTCATCCTCATTCACGGCGGCGGCTCCTTTGGGCATCCTTTGGCAAAGCAATACGCCATAAAAGAGGGCTACAAAAAAGACCTATCACAGGCTTTAGGATTCTCCAAGACACATCAAGCCATGGTTGCCTTGAACAAGTTGATTGTGGACGCTCTGCTACAGTATGATGTTCCTGCGGTGGCGATTTCACCCTCTTCATGCATAGTCACTAAGTCTGGTCGAATCCATGTTTTTGAGGACGAATCAGTGAGCAGACTGCTTCAAACTGAGTTTGTGCCAGTTCTTTACGGAGATGCTGTTTCTGATTCAGACCTCGGCTTCACCATATTATCTGGCGACCAGTTGGCAGCTTCACTTGCCATAAGGCTCAACGCGGAACGCATCATAATGGGCGTTGACGTAGACGGCTTATACACAGCTGACCCCAAATTGGATTCTTCAGCTAGTCTCATCCGCCATTGTACCCTGCAAGAGCTGAAAGACATGCGACAACAAATTGAAGGGGCGAGGGGCACAGACGTAACTGGCGGCATGCTCGGAAAAATAATAGAGCTCACGCCAGCCATTGAGAGAGGCATATCTATCTTGATCATAAACGCCGCAAAACCCAAAAACGTTTACAAGGCTTTAAAGGGTGAAAGAGTCGTTGGCACACTCATTGTGAAAGAGCGGAGTTGAAACACTATTGGCTGAAAAAATTGAGGGAAGAAAATCGGATCATTTGGAGATATGTTTGCGAGAGGATGTTCAAGCACGTCATGTGGCTACAGGCTTTGAAGAAATCTATCTAGTGCACAGAGCGTTACCAGAAATTGAAAGAAACAAAATAAATTTGTCCACAAAAGTTTTCAATCACAAGTTTTCAGCACCGCTAATCGTCACCGCCATGACTGGAGGCGCCAACAAAACAACCAAAATCAACACCACCATCGCAAGTGCCGTAGAAAAACTAGGCTTGGGCATGGGTGTTGGAAGCCAACGCGCAGCCATAGAAGAACCAGCACTAGAGCAAACATTCAAAGTTGCCCGCAAAGAGGCGCCTACCGCATTTCTTATGGCTAACTTGGGCGGACCCCAACTCGTTAAAGAGTACAGTGTCAAAGAAGCCAGAAAAGCCGTAGAAATGTTACAAGCTGACGCCTTGGCGATTCACCTCAACCCCTTACAAGAGGCTGTTCAGCCTGAAGGTGAAACCAACTACGCTGGGCTATTGGCAAAGTTAAAGAAAATCATCAATGAATTAGATGTCCCAGTCATCATAAAAGAAACAGGCGCTGGCATAGCAGCTGAGGACGCTGAGAAACTAGAAGCCATAGGCACAGCTGGCATAGACGTTGCAGGAGCAGGAGGAACAAGCTGGGCTGCGGTTGAGTTTCACAGAGCAAGAAGACAGAAAGACGAGTTTCATCAAAGACTCGGCGAAGCCTTCTGGGACTGGGGCATTCCAACAGCTGTCAGCCTTGTTGAAGCAACGCAGCGGGTTCGCATCCCCGTAATTGCTTCGGGTGGAATACGCTCTGGCATAGATGCAACTAAGGCATTAGCGTTGGGCGCCAACCTTGTTGGAATGGCGCATCCAATTCTTGATCCCGCAGTTCACGGTGCAGAAGAGGTTGAGAAAAAACTGCGGCTTATCATTGAAGAATTAAGGAACACCATGTTCCTCGTTGGGGCTGATTCAGTTATGAAATTGAAGAAAGTGCCAGTGATCATGACTGGAAAAATTGCTGACTGGTTGATTATGCGCGGATTTGAGCCCAACATCTACGCGAGGCGCAGTTCATAGCCGTATAACTGAGGAGAACAAATGAATGAAAGTCGATATTGAAAAACTGCTTGAACAAAGTGCCATAAAAATCGACAAGATGATTGATCGATACATCCCAAGAAAATATGAAAAGAACTCACAGGTGTTTTTGGTTAGTCCACCACGCTATGATTACAATTTGGAAGCCCTTAACAAGGCTTTAGCTGGACCCATATGGGATTTCTTAGACAGGGGCGGCAAACGCTGGCGTCCCACGCTCTTTCTCCTAATTGCTGAAGCTCTAGGAAAAGATCCTGAACAGTTTTTAGAGTTTGCAATAATACCCGAAGTTGTACACAACGGAACCATAATGATCGACGACATCGAAGATGGGTCTGAGTTTCGCAGAGGCAAGCCGTGCACGCACAAACTATTCGGTTTGGATGTGACGATAAACGCTGGAAACTCCATGTACTATCTGCCCCTGTTACCTCTAATTAAAAATAGGGACAAGCTTTCCGCCGAGAAATTGAGCAAGATATACGAGATTTACGTGCAAGAGATGGTCAACATAAGCTTTGGCCAAGCCATGGACATAGCCTGGCACAAGGGTTTGGCAGATGCCGACAAGGTTACAGAGAGGCAATACTTGCAAATGTGCGCTTACAAAACCGGAACCCTAGCGCGAATGGCTGCAAAAATTGCCGCTGCTCTGTGCGACGCCAGCGACGACACTATTGAACGACTTGGGAGGTTTGCCGAATCCATCGGTGTGGCGTTTCAGATCCAAGATGACGTTCTTGATCTCACCAGCGAGAAGTTTGCTGAGAAAAAAGGTGGGATAGGCCAAGACATAACCGAGGGCAAACGAAGCCTAATCGCTATTCAAGCTCTGGAGAAGGCTAAACCTACTGACAAAAAAAGACTGATTAAGATACTGGACATGCACACGACCGACCAAAAGTTGAGAGACGAAGCCATACGCATAATGAAAAAATACAACTCCATAGACTACGCCAAACAACGTGCACGGAACATTGTAGCTGAAAGCTGGAAAGAAGTCGACAGACTATTATCTCCATCAGATGCAAAGGACAAATTAAAGGCGTTCGCCGACTATTTAATTGAGAGAATCATTTAGTTAAAAAATGAAGACGAGCGCCACCACATTGATTAACGCCGAGGATAGAGAAGTCATAAGAAAAATAGCTCTTCTAAACGCGCTTCATTACAATGGGAAGGCACAGTTTCAACCAGTTTTGGGAAAACTGCTCACAGAACGACCCAAATTGAAGACGCGGGTCAGAGAAGTTGCTCCCATAGTCAATGAAGTTGTCAAAGAGGTTAACATGCTCTCGTTGGAGGAGCAGAAGAGAATTGTTGAAGAAAAATGGCCTGAAGCCCCATTTAAAGAAAGGGTTGAAGTTGAGAAGGCGCTTCCGCCACTGCCGAATGTAGACAAATATAAGCGCGTGGTTACGCGTTTTGCGCCCAATCCAGACTGTGTGTTGCACCTAGGCTCAGCCCGTGCCATTGTTTTGAGTCACGAATACGCAAAAATGTACAAGGGCTCGTTTAGATTGCGGTTTGAAGACACCGATCCACGGTTGAAGAGATCAGCTTTACCCTTTTACGAAGCCATACGCGAAGACTTGAAGTGGCTCGGGTGCCAGTGGGACATGGAAGCCATTCAAAGCGACAGATTGCCCCTATACTACGAGCATGCTGAGAAACTCCTCCAAAAAGGAGGCGCCTACGTCTGCACCTGCAAACCCGAAAAATTCCGCAAACTGATTTTGACAAAGAAACCTTGTCCATGTCGAGACTTGCCTTCCGTAACACAGCTTGCACGTTGGAGAGACATGTTAAAAGGAATGTTCAAGGAAGGAGAAGCTGTTGTGCGCATCAAAACAGATTTAAATCATCCCAATCCAGCCGTGCGAGATTGGCCAGCCCTGCGAATCATCAATCCTAAGAAGTACCCCCACCCGCGTGTCGGAGGCAAGTATCAAGTTTGGCCTCTCTACAACTTTTCTGCTGGAATTGACGACTTTTTAATGGGCATAACCCACATCATACGGGGAAAAGAGCACCTTACCAACCAGACGCGGCAAGAGTACATGTATAGGCATCTCAGCTGGAAATATCCTGAGGCCATTCATTACGGCAGGATGAAAATTACCGGCGGCCTGCTCAGCAAATCTAAAATCGTGCAAGGCGTACGAACAGGCACCTTTAAAGGTTGGGACGACCCGAGATTGGCAACTTTCATTGCACTGAGAAAACGTGGGATACTGCCCGAAACCATACGGCGCCTCATAATCGAAGTAGGCCCCAAAACTGTTGATGTCACATTAAGCTGGGACAATCTATACGCTATCAATCGCAAACTGATCGACCCTGTAGCCAATCGCTACTTCTTTGTACGCGACCCAAGAAAAATCACTGTGAAACACGTTTCTAGGGCAGTGACCGTCAAGACACGCTTGCACCCTGAACAGCCTGAACGAGGCTTCCGCATCTTTAAAATAAAACCTAAAAATGGCGAAGCCAGTTTTTGGATTTCCAGCCAAGATGCCGATTTGCTGAGGGAAGGAAACGTGATACGTTTCATGGGACTCTTCAATGTCAAGATTGAAAACGTAAAGGCAGGAGTGATAGAAGCCGTCTTTTACAGCAAGTCTCATCAAGAGGCGAAGAAACTGACTGCGCCTTTGATTCACTGGGTTCCTGCTGAAACAGGCATCCCATGCGAAGTCATTATGCAAGATGCCACAACGGCACGAGGCATAGCAGAAGACAGGTGTAGACAACTCAAAACAAACGACATAATCCAGTTTGAACGCTTCGGCTTTGTAAGAGTTGACAGCGCAGATTGGAAATTAACAGCACACTACGCCCACAGGTAGACAAACCGTCCATCAAAATCATGTGCTGGACTGCCCCAACCAACTCATTTAAACACAAGCAAACCGACATCCAAAAACACGCTAAATAACATAGAAACTCACTTCAAACCCGCTCAAAACAAAACTCAAAGCAACCCGCAAACCAAAAAATAAACTTCAAAAAAACAAACACTCAGTCGACCCTCACAAAACAAAAATTTTTCTCCGACATAGAAAGTCTATCTAACTGGGCACCACATGTTCAACTCTATAATAATTGGAAACGTCATAACAAAGCTTATATCCGACAAGGCATTCCCTTTTTCCACGTAGCTTAGTTCAAACCAAGCCAAGCATGTAAGCGGCTTTTGCCGACGAAGCTTGCCTGTAAGTTTGACAAGCTATTTCCGCGATAAGGACGAAAGAAACACATGCCGAGAACGCCTACGAGTCAAGGTTGCCAAAGTGATGTGAAAATTTGCAATCGCGGAAAACCGGCTACATAATGGAAGGATAAGGAGGAAAATTTTGAAAATAAAGGACCTGCGTGACGGAATGAAGCGAGTAGATGTCGAAGCCAAAATCATCGAAAAATCTAGCGCACGTGAAGTGTTGTCAAGATACAAAGACGTAGTCCACAAGGTAGCCAACGCCACGATAAGCGACGGAACAGGCACAATAAAACTAACCCTATGGAACGACCAAATCGACCAAGTGAACGCCAACGACAACATAAAAATCGAAAATGGCTACGTCACGAGCTTCAGAGGCGAAATCCAACTAAACGTTGGCAGATACGGAAAACTAAGCGTTCAATAAATGCTTCTAAACGTCCGAATCGAGGAAAAAATTTTGAAACATGAAGCGAGGTGAAAAACATGCAGTATGAAAGAAGAGAACGAAGAGGCTATGGAAGACGAGAAGGAAGAGGATTCGGCCCAAGATTCCCACCCAAACCAGTTGAAATAGGCAAAGAATACGACGTAGAAATCCAAGAGACAAGTCGAAGAGGCGAAGGCATAGCCAGAATAAAAGGCTTAGTGTGCTTTGTACCCAACACCAAACCAGGCGACCATGTCAAGATAAGAGTAACTCGCATAAGTCGCAGATTCTGTGAAGCCGAAGTCGTGGGCAAGGCCGAAGCAAAACCCGAAGGTGAAGCAGAAGAAGTATCCGAAGAGGAAACCGAGACCAAGACCGAAACAGAGTGACGCAAACGCTCCAACTAATTCTAAGCTCCTGTTTTCTTCAGTTTTTGGAAACATATCTTACCGTTAGAGGTACGCCTAAGTCTTTTCAACACTAGGAAACAACTACAGTTCGGCTTTCCCTTGTTTTTAGATGACCCATAAACTTTGATATCCCGCTTCATCAACCATCGCTGATCATCCAGAAGGAGCAAATATTAAAAGCGCTAAGTATTTTAGAAGCATCACTAAAGGAGATATACTCTAACAAAAAAATAATGGAGGGCGATAAGTTGGCTATTCTAGAAGAGCCGATAAAGGAGGCTCTAACCATTAAAAACTGCATTGGCGGAGAATGGGTTGAATCAAAAGGAGAGATCATAGACGTTGTAAACCCGGCCAATTGTAAGGTCATAGCGAAAGTTCCCATTTCAACCAAGGATGAAATAAATGCAGCAGTAGAAGCAGCCAAGGAAGCTTTCCCAGATTGGAGAAGAACCCCTCCGCTTGCCAGGGCAAGATGCCTCTTCAGACTGAAAGAGCTAATGGAGCAACGTTTCGAAGAGCTGAGTAGGATCCAGACCATGGAGCATGGGAAGACCATTGACGAATCAAGAGGAGAGACAAGACGTGGAATTGAAAACACGGAGGTTGCAACGGGAATTTCATCCATGATGATGGGTTACAACTTAGAGGACATTGCGGCAGGCATCGACGAGTACGTCATCAGACAGCCACTGGGGGTTTTTGGAATAATAGGCCCATTCAACTTCCCATTCATGGTGCCGCTTTGGTTTGCTCCATATGCTGTCGCCACTGGCAATTGCGTAATCATAAAACCTTCAAGCGAAGATCCAATAAGCCAAGCAAAGATAGCTGAGATGGCGGAAGATGCTGGTTTTCCTCCGGGCGTATGGAACGTGGTCAACGGTGGAAGAACCGTTGTATCAGGAATGTTGGATCATCCAGAGATCGAAGGAATATGCTTTGTTGGATCCACTCCTGTGGCAAGGGATGTTATTTACACTAGATGCGGCGAAACCGGCAAAAGAGTTATCGCCCAAGGAGGCGCAAAAAACTTTCTTTTAGTGATGCCGGATGCAGACTTAGAAAGAACTATAGCGGCTTGTATGACATCCTTCTATGGCAACACAGGACAACGGTGCCTATCAGGAGCCAACCTCCTAATCGTCGGCGAAGGCCTCAACGAGCACGAATACAAAGCATTTTACAAAAAGGTCTTGGACGTTTTTATCGATGCGGCTTCCAAGATAAGAGTCGGCTATGGACTTGACGAAACGGTTCAGATGGGCCCTCTACGTGATAAAAGCAAAAAAGAGAGAGTCACTGGGTTTATAGAGAAGGGCATAGAGGAAGGGGCAAAGCTGAGTCTTGACGGCAGAAACGTAAAACTCGTTGGAGACTTGCCTCACACATGCTTCCTCAATCCGACAGTTTTCGAAGACGTTGCACCAGACATGGCTATCGGCAAAGAAGAAATTTTCGGACCCGTAGCAAGCATCATGGGGGCCAGAAACCTAGATGAAGCCATTGAAATAATCCACGGTAATCCCTTCGGCAACGCGGCGTCCATCTTCACTTCAAGCGGCAAATGGTCACGAGAGTTCCGCTACAGAGTTCAGTGTGGCAACATAGGCATCAACATAGGAATAGTTGCTCCAATGGCATTCTTTCCATTCAGCGGAATGAAAGACTCCTTCTTTGGAATACTACACGGACAAGGTCAAGAGGCAATCCGTTTCTTCACCGAAAGCAAAGTTGTCATCGAAAGGTGGTTCTAAACATGGAGGAGCCGAACGTAACGGCTTCAGCCATCCTCAGCTTCGCCGAGAAGCTTGAGGATGACTCCTCAAAATTCTATGAGCAGTTAAGTGATAAGCACGTTGAATACAAAGAAACATTTCTATCCTTTGCCAAAGAGAGTAAGAATAACAAGGTGATGATGACCAGAACCTATCAAGAGACAATCACCGATGCACTCGAAGCGTGCTTCTCTTTCAAAGGCTTAAACCCTGGTGATTACGCAGTCAAAATGAATTTGACAAAAGATACGAGCTATTCTGATGCTTTGAGGATGGCTATAGAGCTAGAGGATAAAGCCAGCAAATTCTATTCAGATGTAGCTGAACTGTCGAAATCCTTGCTTGCCACTATACCAAGAGCCTTCAGAAAAGTGGCTGAAACAAGGAACCGTCGTAAGCTAACATTAAAATCACTTCTCGACAAGGCAATTGCCCAACGCTGAAGCATCTAAGCACTGGCTACTACCATTTCACAACCTTTTTGAATTCTTATGGCTTGATAAAGCGGTCAAACCAGTAGTTTTTAGGTTAGTTAGAATCCATATCCCTAAAAGTAAGAATGCTGCGCCTATTGTGATTTAAATAATGATTCTATGTGGCTAAGTCTTATATAGCTCTGAGAATTCTGTATCGGTCGAGGGATATGAATGAAGCCGAAAACTGAGGATATTATTGAGAAATACAAGAAGTACATAATGACGAGCTGTGTGAAAAAGCTCGAACCCATAGTGCTTGTTGAGGGAAAAGGCGCCACAGTCAAGGACACCGAGGGAAAAGAATACATAGACTGTTGGTCAGGAATCTCGGTGGTAAACGCTGGACACTGCAACCCAGCGGTTGTCAAAGCGGCAACAGAACAAGCCAATAAACTCATCCACGTTTGCAACTATGTTTACCACACTGTTCCAACAGCTGAGCTTGCTGCAAAACTCGCAGAAATCGTACCAGGTAATCTTCAAAAAACTTTCTTCGGCAACAGCGGCGCCGAAGCCGTTGAATGCGCCGTTAAAGTGAGCAAAAAATTCACTAAGAAACACGAGATAATAGCTTTAATGTGCTCTTTTCACGGCAGAACACTTGGCACACTAAGTATAACAGGGCAAGCAGGCCGTAAACACTATTCCATGGGTCCCTACCTGAGCGGTGTAGCGTTTGCCCCTGCTCCCTATTGCTATCGATGTTTTCTGGGTCAGGAATATCCAGACTGTGGGCTTAAATGCGCCAAAATTATTGAGGACATAATAAACTACGGCACTTCGAACAACGTCGCAGCTTTCATAGCTGAACCCATTCTTGGGGAAGGTGGAATAATAGTTCCGCCAAAGGAATACTTCAAAGAAGCCAAAAAAATCTTGGATAAGTATGGAACCCTTTTTATTGATGATGAGGTTCAAACAGGGTTTGCGAGAACTGGAAAAATGTTTGGCATAGAGCACTATGGAGTCGATCCAGACATCGTGACTACGGCTAAGGGCATAGCTGACGGATTTCCTCTGGGAGCCTGCACTGCAAGAGAAGACATTGGCAACGCGTTTGAGGCTGGTGACCATTTATCAACCTTTGGGGGCAATCCGGTTTCATGCGCTGCAGCACTGGCCAATATTGATTACATGTTGAATGAGAAACTTGCAGAGAAAGCAGCAGACAAGGGTAAGTACTTAACGAAACAACTTTCTGAAATGCAAGAAGATCATAATCTGATAGGAGAAATCAGAGGAAAAGGACTAATAATAGGAGTTGAACTAGTAAAAGATCGAAAAAGCAGAGCCCCAGCAGCCGAAGAAGCCGTAAAAGTTAGAGACATGTGCCGAGAGAAAGGAATTCTGCTAGGTCACGGCGGAATAAAGGGAAACGTACTCAGAATTCAACCTCCACTCGTCATAAATAAGGAGCAAATGGACAAGATCTTGGAGACGATTTCTGCATCCTTAAAAAGAATGAAATGATTCTTTAAGCTTGCCATATGCTGCGGAGAAAAATTGAAGATTGCAATATTGGGCATTGGAGCTGTAGGAAGCGTTACGGCTACTCACCTAGCTAAAAGCCCCAAAGTTTCAGAATTAGTCCTTGGCGATATATATCTGGATAAGGCCAAAGAGATTGCGAAAAAACTCGACAGCGAAAAGATATCAGTGATGCGGGTCAACGCTCAACGCCGAGAAGACTTGACGAAAGTCCTTGAGAAAAAAGATGCAGTAATTAACGCAGCTCTGCCCAAGTATAATGAGTCCATTATGGATGTAGCTCTCAAAAATAGAGTTCACTACATAGATCTCGCTAGCGACTTGCCTTGGGATTCTGTTAGACGCCAGCTAAGCCATGACAATGCTTGGAAAGCAGCGAATCTAATTGCAATAATGGGTCTAGGAGAAGACCCTGGAATGTCTAACATATTTGCCCGACACATTGCCGATAAACTAGATCAAGCGAGTGAGATTCGCATAAGAGACGGTGACAACGCTTTCAGCAAGGAGTTTGCTTTTCCATGCTTGTTTTCGCCAGATGTGCTTATTGACGAAGTCTTTAATCCTCCCGCTACATATGAAGACGGTGTTCTTCACAAGTTGTCTCCTTTGAGTGGAGAAGAAGTCTATAAATTCCCTGAACCCATTGGTCCACTCACCGTCTATAATGTGGATCACGAGGAAACTGAAACCCTACCAAAATTTTTGGATAAGGGCATACATTACGTGGATTTTAAATTGGCGTTCTCACCGCAAACCGTGGAAATGTTGAAGATTCTTAAGCAGCTCAACCTTACAAGCAAGGAGCCCATTACGGTAAAGGGTGTCAAAATAGCGCCAAGAGACGTTTTACTCGCGCTTCTGCCCAAACCAGCAAATTTGGCTGGCAAAGTTGAGGGATACTCATGTATTGCAGTGGATATTAAGGGAGAGAGAGCAGGCGAGAAAGTACACGCTTTGGCTTACACCTTCATGAGTCATCAAGTGGCCTATGAAAAATACGGAGTAACAGCAACAGCATATTTGACAGGCACTCCGCCAGCCATAGGAGCTGAAATGATGGAAGCGGGAGAAATAGAAATCCGAGGCGTATTTCCACCCGAATGCATAGAGCCTGAACCTTTCCTAACCAGATTGGCTGACAAAGGAATAGCGATAAACGAGACGATCAATAAAGTAAGTTGACAGTGACACTCCCTTTTTTATTCTCCAGCATGCACACATTGTTTTTACGATTAAAAACTTATTGAGAGTAAAATTGTGTTAACGAGACGCTTATTAGGGACATTGAAGGAATCTCAATCTCTAGCGCGCACAGTGAAAGCCCATGGTCATTGTAAAGGTGTTTGGAAACTTAAAGACAATCCTAAAGACGCCTGAACTCGAAATCAAGATTGGCTCAAAAGACAACACGGTCAACTCTGTTTTAAATATACTTACGAAGCAGTTTGGAGAACCATTAAGACGCGAATTGCTTGATTCCACAGGAAAAATCAAGGCTGCATACTCTATTTTCGTCAATGGAAAGAACATTGTGTTGTCGTCTGGCTTAAGTACGAAGTTAGGGGAAAATGATGTCATATCGATTTTGCCTGTTGTAGAGGGAGGATGATTAGAATGCCAACTGCATACGCTAACAGAATTTTGCGGATCAATTTGTCTAATGGAAATGTTACAAAAAAGCCTCTACCAGAGGGATTGACCAAACAATGGCTTGGTGGAAAAGGAATAGGGACTTGGCTATTATACAATGAGTTGAAGCTTGGGATAAACCCTCTAAGCCCAGAAAATGAGTTGATCTTTGCTACTGGCCCAGCTACCGGTACTATTGTGCCTCATAAAGGATTCA